>FWPU01000949.1_pt1 | contig 59929 bp, 58 predicted proteins | sample 2228361 | NCBI WGS metagenome assembly FWPU01 (sample SAMEA103939777, study PRJEB20133) | metagenome
GCCACACAACTTCTGGTTGACGTTCTTGGAAAAAACCCCGCCACAACCGTTGTTATTATTGAAGAGGTTGACACAGACAACTGGGGCGTTGGTGGAGAAAGTGTAACCGAGAGAAGAAAAAAAGGGCTTTAAAACCTCTTTTTTGGTGAAAAAAATTAATAATTTCTATAAAATATCTAAACAGGTAGATTTTGGTCTGACTTGTTAGGAAACTATTATATGAAAAGTTTGCTTGATAAAATTAAAAGGCTTAACAACTCAAAGGTGATCCTGGGTTTTTTTGTGGTTACAGCCTTTGTGCTGAGGTTGCTACCCTGGAACAGTATCATTGTTAATGGTGGGAAGACCGTCATTTTTATTCAGCCCGATGCCTATTATCAGATGAGAAGGGCAATGATATGGGCAATGAATTTTCCTAAACTGATAACGATGGATTATTATATGGCATACCCCTTTGGTGCAGAATGCCCGTGGCCTCCGCTCTATAATTTTACCATTGCTGTGCTAACCTTGATTTTTAGTGGCGGAAAACCAAACCAGCAGGTTTTACAGTTAGTTACTGCATTTTTGCCACCTCTGATTGCTGCTATGTGTATTATTCCTGTTTACAAAATAGTAAAACTTGTCTGGAAAAATGAGAGAATAGCCCTGTTTTCCGCATTTTTTGCCATAATTATGCCTGGTATGCTCGGTTATTCAACGATAGGTTCCGGTGATCACCATGTAGCAGAAACATTTTTGTTTTTGTGTTTTTTTTATTTTGGTTTGAATTTATTAAATTTAATATTATCGGGCAGGAAGAATCTTTTAAGGGAAATCTTTATTGTCGGAATAATGATTGCCCTCGGTATTCTTATCTGGCAGGGACAGGTGGTGTTTTTTACTATATGGTGTATATATCTTGCCCTGGTCATTTTGTTGAACAGAAACGACAGGAATTTTACAAAATCAGTTGCATTATCATTTCTTTTTTCTGGTTTAATCGGAGCGGCAGTTGCCGCCTTTGTCAGGTTCCTGATACCGAGAAGCACCGAACAGACATTATTTGATTTTGGATTTTTCTCCTATTTTCAGCCCATCTATGTTTTCTTTATCTTTTTTGCTGTTTATGTTTTATGCCTGACGATAAATAAACTGCAGGAAGACAGCAAAAACTACTGGAAAATAGTGACAGGTATTGTTATAGTTGCCGGAGTAATCCTTGTTATACCACCTTTGAGAAAAGGTGTTTTTGATGGCGTTAATTTCTTGCTAAAGTCAGATCCATGGCATTCCTCTATCAATGAATTTCAGACCACCTTTAGCTGGAAAAAATTTGCTGCAACATACAACACAAAAGAGGGAATGATAGATATAATCTATTTTTTTAGTTTTCTCTTCCCGCTATGTTTCGGCTTTCTCTATTTATACAGAGGCCTTAAATGGAAAAAAAGCAGGATTTATTTTGTTTTTTATCACACAAAGTTGATTAAGCCCCCTGTTAATGGAATAAAACTGATTTCGCCCTTTTATAAAACAGATGTGTTAAAAAAAGAAAACGATTCAAGGATATTGGTTCTTTTTTACGGAATTTCGGGTGTTATGCTTGGACTTATGGCATTTTATCAGAAAAGGTGGGGAAATGCTTTCAGCCCTGTTTTAGCCATAGGAATAGCTCTCTTCGCTAATGCGGTCTATCTTAAAATAAAGGCGGGACATGGATTTTTCAGGGAGTTTTTACAATGGCGACGTGAGAAAAAAAGGCTAAAACCGGGAATTATAACAAGGTTTATCGTGTATTGGGAAAAATCACCATTTTTTCTCAGTCTCTTCTGTGTATTTTTTGTAATGGTGCCCTATTTTTATATTGCCGAAAGTATGATTAACACTCAGGGATATCCTATCCAGAGTGACCTGTACAATTCACTGGTGTGGATAAAGAACTACACTCCAAAAACCAGTCATCTGTGGCAGCCGGATAAAAAACCGGAGTATGCCATACTTGCCCCATGGGATCATGGACATTATATTCAATATATTTCGGAACGTCCTACAATTGTTAATAATTTTGGTCACCAGTTGAGGGGGGATGGTTTTAAAATTTCAAACTATATCTGGAGCTGTGAAACAGAAGAAGAGCTTATTGATATTGTGAACAGATACGGAATAAGGTTTATTTTTCTAAATGATCCGATAAATTATTTAAACAAGAAATATTCTGTCTATTTCAAGCCGGGTTTTATAGAAAAGTATATAGTATTTAAGGATTTTCATTTCGGTGAACTTGTGCCTATGCCCAATGATCTTTTTTTCACCTTACCGATACCAAGGATGTGGGCTTTTGATGGAAGTTCAACCAGTTTTGGTCCCGCACTTAAGCATTTCAGGTTGGTTTTTGAGTCCCAGAACCCTCAACCCCTCCAGTATTTTGATGACAGTGAAATAAAGATTTACAAGATGTATGAATATGTTAAAGGGGTAAAGATAGTCGGTAAAGCCGCACCGAGGTCTATTGTGTTTATCACTGCTCACTTTATATCTAATTTTGACAGAGAGTTTGACTGGAATGCTGCAGCTATTGCCGACGAAAACGGCAATTTTAAGGGAACTTTGCCATATGCAACCTCTGAGGACAATATTTTTGTTAAGCCCCTGTCTCACTATATAATCTATGCTGATGGAAAAGCGGTGGAAGTAAACATTTCTAACGAAGATGTGTTAAATGGGAAAACCATTAATGTTGATGTGACAAAAGGTAAGACTGCACCCAAAGAGTTTCAGGAAAATGTGAGAAATATTTTGAAAAGCATTGCAGGACATGCAAAAACGCCGTCTTTTATAAATATTCATAAAAAGCCTACACAAGGGCAGTAAATGATATATGATTTAAAAATTTCGGTTCTGATTCCTCTTTACAACGAGATAGACGATATCGAAACGGTGCTTTTTTCTGTTCTGAAACAAGGTGTTGACGAAGTCATCATTGTTGATGATTGTTCTACCGATGGTTCAAGGCAGTGGCTGGAAAAATTTGAAAATCCCTTAGTAAAAAAATTCTTTCACCAGAAAAATATGGGAAAGGGTGCTGCTGTAAGGACGGCACTAAAGGCTGCAACGGGGGACGTTGTGATAATTCAGGATGCCGATACAGAATATGACCCGGAAGAGTATGCTATATTGGTAAAGCCAATTGCCCTCGGAAAGGCTGATGTGGTGTATGGCTCCAGATTTAAAGGCACAACGCGTGTTTTTTACTTCTGGCACTTTGTTGGCAACAAATTTCTTACACTTATTGCGAATATTCTCTACAACACTACTCTTACCGACATGGAAACCTGTTATAAAGTTTTTCGCAGGAGTTGCGTAGCCAATTTGAAGTTGAAATCCGATGGCTGGGGATTTGACCCTGAAATTACAGCACATTTTTTGAAAAAAAGGCTGCGTATAGTGGAGGTTCCCATTTCCTATTATGGCAGAACCTACGAAGAAGGTAAAAAGATACGATGGATACATGGGATGGTGGTGTTGGCAACACTTTTATGGTGCAAATTTTTCAAAAAGGAAGATTAAGATGAAGAAAATACTTGCCGCTTTTTTTCTTTCGATTTTGCTGACAGGTTGTTCTGTGGTAGCAGGCGTTTCTCAAAATTTATCAACAGAACAACCAGCTTTTTATAAGGTTAACGAGGTTGCAGATATTGTTAATTCTGCGAAAATAGACAATCGTCCCCTTATTATTTTTTTTTTTAGGGATTACACACCTTTCTTTGCAAAGGATATGAAAAGTGAAAAGGAAGAACTGTTCTGGGTCATTCCGGAAGACGATTTTAAACCGGAAGATCTGGTTGCCTATGAGAAGTTTTTAACGGAGCATAAAATAAGTTTTGATTTAAAACTGTCAGCAGAAGGGGTGACCGGTAAAATAAATGGTGTGCCAATCTCAATTATCCCGAGAAGAGGCATTGCAACAATTGTTACAGAAAAGGAACCAATAGTTATTGCAGATGTCGATTTTTTCTTCAGAATAAACAGAAACAGGATTACCCAGCCCAAGGGGTTAGATGTTATAACCTTTTTCAGGACGCTTGATGAATACAGTATCAAGCCCTATAAGTTTTTTCTTGTAAGAAGTCTGGATATAAATTTGCCGAAATGGGTTCAGGAGTTTAGCTATTTAATAGAGATAGTGTTCCCCTATTGGTTGAAAAAGGAAGTTCCCTATGCTGTTCTTGCCCTTGATGAGGCGGATAGACTAATAAACTTTGCGCAGTATGAAGACGCTTATGAATTATTGAAACAGATAGAGAAGGATAACGAAAAAAATCCTTACTTCTTTGAGAAACTTTTTTGGGTGTCTATTAAAACTTACAGGGATAATGATTTAATTGCGGCTGCAGAAAAAGCCTATGTGCTTGAGCCCACCATGATAAATTTGTATCTGGACGGAGTGGACTATCTTCTTGAAAAAAACGAACTCTACCCTGCACTGGTTCTGATAAAAAAAGCTTACGCCAAGGAACCCTGGAACAGGAGCGTGAAAGCAAAATTTGAAGAAGTGATAAAAGAAGGCTATAATTATTATAACATGCATGGTGAAGAGGAGCTTTACAGACTCTTTAAGGAAGAGTTAGAAAAACTGGAAAAAAAATAGAAGGAGGGTCATTTATGAAAATAGGCTTAAGGTTCGGCTTTTTTTTAGCTCTTATCTTTCTTTGTGCCTGTGCAGTGCCCACCTATCAGTCAAAAGTTGATTACTTTGAAAAAGAAAAAGACTATAAAATTACCATTTTGTCTGATTTCGACAAATGTAGAAAAGTAGGATTGAAAATCTTCGACAATGACAAACTAAGTTTCGAAACATGGGAAAAAGGTGGAGGTGCCGAAAAGGTTTTTCTTTTAAATGATAAAATATTGAAGGAAGGTGATAACCTTTTAAAAATCTACTGCGATGAAAAGGAGTATCCCCGGTCATTGAACATAAAAAACAGCAGATTTTTATTAATGAATATCCTTAACCATGACAACGAGAACTTTTATTCTGTAGCCAGTCAATCCAAGGAGTTGTTCAGCAACGAAACATTTTTTCAAGAATTTAAATCCCTCCTTTTGTCGGATAAAGAAAAGTATTATAAATATAAAGATTTAACTGCAAATCTGCCTGTTTATTTTAAAGTTCAGCTGTTTGATGAGATTACAGACAGGTATAGGGACGAGATTACTTTAAGAAGTGTAGCTACACAGTTAGGCGAGCTTTTGTCGGAAGAAAAAACTGAAAATCTGATTATTAAGCTCTATGGATATAACAACCTGGATGTTGATAAAGACCTGACATATGTCATACTTTCGAAACCTGTAAAAAGATATTATGAGAAGTTTTTTCCTGTCATGGTGAAAAAGGAACATGTATACCCCATTATTATGGAGCATTTAAGAAGTAACGGTGACTCGGAATTTTCTGAATTAACGTTTAATTATATAAAAGAATCTGCCGAAAAAGGGGAGATGACTGGCTTTGTTGTTACTACTTTATCGCTGTTCCTGGAAAAATTGCCTTCTCCCAAGAATTTTGTAAAAGCCCTTCTCACTTCCGGTGATTCAAAGAAAGAAGAACTGGCATTAAAGATTTTGAGAGATCAGGGAATAGACAGTGAAACCGGTAACTTTATTATTGAGAACTGGGACAGACTTGGTGAGAATGTGAGGAAAAATCTTGTTTATGATATGATGAAGCTTTACGGAAAGGATGTCAGTTTCTTTAAAAAGTTTTTGAATACCGAAGATATGGAACTCAGAAACATTATGTACAAAGTAGGTTTGGAGATTGATTCTCGATACAGTGACAAAGACATAATAAATTTTTATTTAGTTGGGGATTCTTCAGACACCTATATCTATTTTCTCAATGCACCGAATGATATTAAATTCAGAGGGCTAAGCAGTTATTATGAAAAAAATCCTCAAAAAATTGCGATACTGCTTGATATTGGGCAGTCAGCACCTGAATATTTTGCAACCAAACTAATAGAAAACTTTCTCTTAAAAAAAGACAGCCTTGACAAAGTTATAGCGGCACAGAATCTGGTTGTTTTTAAAGAAAAATATCTGCCCCAACTGATAGCTGCATACGAGGCAGAAAAGGATGTGGAAACGAGGCAGGGGATTCTTGCAGCAATTGCCGAAGCAGGTGATAAAGGCGTTGCCTATGCCTATGAAAAGGTAAAAAATGAACCACACATTCACACGATTGATACGGTTTATGCCAATATCGGAAAACATGCCGAAGGAGAAATCCTTGCCGATATTCTGAAAAACATAGAGACCTTACCTGACAAAGTTTTTATCCCTCTTTCAATGGGATTTGAAAATGCCAGAAAAAAATTTGATTGCGGTTTTCTGAAAAATATTTATAAAGGCAGTAACAACAAGGATGTAATTTTCAGAGTTATATGGACATGGGCTTACTGTTGTCCGGACACATACTTTGATATGTTTAAGGGCTTTGCAAACCAGATGAGCGAAGTGGTGTTCTTGGAGGCGATAGATGGGGTAAGAGACATTATTAAGGATGTGAAACCAGCACTGCTTGATGAAGGCTTCAGGTTTCTGGAAGATATCTACAGTTTGAAAAAAACAAAAGCGGTGAGAGAGAAACTTGTAGACGTGATTTTAGATGCAGGAAAGGAAAAACAGTATAATTTCCTTCTGGCACTTTTTAGAGACGCAGAAGATGAACAGGAAAAACTCTTTTTCAGCGAAAGGATACATCAATTTAAAAATGAAAAAAACATCAGGGATTAAGATATTTTTTATTCTTGCTTTGCTGGCTTTTTTAAGCAAAAAAGGATATGCTGAGCTGATTGTGGAGCCTGCCGCTGTTGATTTTGGCATTGTAAAAAGGGATGTTGCTAAAAAAAGGTATATTGTTTTTAAAAACCCCGGTGAAAAGCCAGTAAAGATTGTTGGTATCATTAATCAATGTGGAATTAACCTTTCGGTATCTCAAAAGGTGCTGAAGCCAAAAACGGTGACCGAGGCTGTTTTAGATTTCTTCTCTGGCACCGCTTTAGGCGACTTTAATGAGAAAATTGTTGTAGCCTATGAGGATGAAGACGGAACTGTAAAACAGAAAGAAATCAAAGTAACGTGGCACACAAAACCGGATATTTACTCAAAGGTAGAGATTAAACCCACAAAGATTGACTTTGGTAAGGTGCCCTTAAATAAACCTCTGGATTTCGAACTTGAAATAACTAATTCCGGAACCGCTCAGGCAGGTATTAATATTGTAAAAAAGGATACCGGTATTGATCTTCCCCAGAGCATACAGATAGCTGCCGGGGAGAGGAAGCTTATAAAGGGCAGTCTTGTTCCTGTCGAAGAGGGTAAAGTTGTAAAAAAGGTTTTGCTGGATATCAGGGACTTTACCTCACCTCTTCATGAAATAGAGATAAGCTATGAGACCGACCCGTTTATTTTTGCAGGCACGAATATCCTTATAAAGGAAGCACAAAGAGAAGGCAATATTTATAAACTTCCGGTAACGGTAGTTAATGAGAAACAGAGCCTGCAGTTTGTTTCTTTTGAAACCGCTGACGGAGAAAAGCTCAAACTGTCAGAAAAACTGCCTTTTTATGTTTTTAAAAATGAGAAAAAGGAGTTTTATATTCTGCTTGACCAGACAAATTACGAAAAGCTGAAGAAGTCCTATTTTTATTTTACCATAGGCGTAAAGGTGGATTAGTTTTTCTTACCTCCGGTGAATGTTAGCCAACGTAAAGCCCTTTTTATAACTTAAAAAAAATGTGCAGGGCTTTTTATTCCCTTTAGGAAGTCCATCACAATTTTCGGTCGCAGGTAAAATTTAAGCAACGCCTTTCTGCGGTACCATGCAAGCTCCTTTCTTGTGAAGTTAGGTGGACTCCATATGGTTGCCTGAAGAGATGGGTTAAACTTTTCCCAATGATCTATCTTAAGTAGCCCTTGCTTTATGAGGTCATAGTAAGCCTCTGTGCCGGGTAAAGGCTGAAAGTTGGCAAATGAAGCCCTTTTTAGAGGCAGGGAAAGGGCAAAATCAATAGTGCGTTCAATGTGTTCTTTTGTTTCTCCAGGATAGCCGAGTATAAAAAAGGCATTAATATCCATGCCGGATTTTTTTATTATTTCTATCTTTTCCTTTATCTTTTCCACAGTCAGCGATTTTTTCATGGCTTTTAGCGTGTCGTTGTTTCCCGATTCTATTCCCAGTGAAAGGGCATAGCAGTTTGCCTCTTTCATGGCACGTAGCATCTCTTCATCAAGTGTGTCTATGCGGACACCGTTTGGACATGTCCATGTTACGTCAGGAAACTCTTCTTTCATCCTTCTGCAAAATTCAAGCACATAGGACTTTTTAAAGGTGAAGTTGTCGTCTTCAATATGAATTTCCCTGACTCCGTATTTATCGTGAAGTAGCCTTATCTCCTCCATCACGTTGTCAATACTTCTCTGTCTTATTTTTCTTCCTGATATTATATGCCCTCCGCAGAAGGTGCAGTGGAATGGGCAACCCCTTGAGGTTATGACCGGGGCTATGGGAAACTGTTTGTAAAAGGCACCGTGAGGAGCCTGAGGGTAGGTGTTTGGTGGTATAAGCTCCCATGCCACCTTGAACCTGTCAATATCTTCCGGACAAATGGCAGGGTTTTTTATAATTTTACCATCTTTCCTGTAACATAACCCTGCAATATCTTTTAAATCAGTTGATTTATTCTCCAGATATGATATTAGCAGGGGAAAAGAATCTTCAGATTCTCCTACAAACAGGTAGTCGCAGAGAGTACCTAAAAACTCCATCGTCTCCAACGGAACTGCGGAAGGGTGGGGACCGCCCACGAAGGTTATGATTTTTTTATTATGTTCTTTGATCGCCTTTAAATATTTTTTACAAAGAGACAGGTCTTTTGTAAAAAGGGTAATGCCCACAGCGTCAAAATCTTTTGCCATCAATGCAACGTCTTGTAGCTTTAGCTGATCTTTCAGACAGTCAGCAATTTTAACTTCGTGCTGTCTCTTCACTGTTTCTGCAAGGTATCCCAGGGAAACAGGAGGAATTATCTCATCGGCAACACTATTCATTCGCACAAGCAGTATTTTCATGCTTAATAATATAACAAATAAAGTTTGTTTTGTTTAGCTAATAATTGAGTTTTGTCCTTTCCGGGAGGGCATCAATGAGCCTTTTTGTGTAAGGGTGAACGGTTTGTTCAAAGAGGGCTTTACTGCTGTTTGTTTCCACAATTTCGCCCTTTAACATTACCATGATTCTGTCTGAAATATGTCTCACAATTCTTAAGTCATGGGATATGAAGAGCATTGAAAAACCATAATGGATCTGGAGTTCCAGAAAAAGATTTATAATCTGTGCCTGTATGGATACATCCAGTGACGAAACAGGTTCGTCTGCCACAATAAAGGAAGGTTTTAATATAAGAGCCCTTGCTATATTTATTCTTTGCCTCTGACCACCGGAAAACTCGTGAGGGTATTTGTTTTTGTCCTTTTCAGGTATACCAACATTTTCCAGCATTTCTGAAACTCTGAGCCCAATCTCCTTTTCAGCGAGTGTGGTGTGTAATTTGAGAGGCTCTTTTAGTGATTCTATAACAGGCAGTCTTGGATTTAGTGATGAGTAAGGATCCTGAAAAACCGCCTGCACCTCTTTTCTGAAAAATTTAAGTTCTTTTTCCTTTCTGTTAGTGATTTCTGTGCCTTTATAGTAAATAGTGCCCTGATCAGGTTTTATGAGAGAAAGGATAATCTTCCCGAGGGTTGATTTGCCTGAACCAGATTCGCCAACAAGACCGACTATCTCTTTTTCACCTATTTCAAAAGAGACATCTTTAACCGCTTCTATCAATTTTTCTCTGCCAAAGACGTGCTCCTTTATGTAAAAAGATTTCTGTAACGATTTTCCAATGATCATGTTACCCCTTCCTACACAAAACAAAGTGTGTTTTTGTTAAACATTTATATTCAAAGGTGTCTTTACAGTTTGGTTCAGCCTGTTCGCACCGTTCGTAAAAAGGACAAAAGTAACCGGAGGTTTTTGTATAACCTTTAATCACCGGAAGTAACGTTTTTGGAACTGAGTTTAAGGAAGGGACAGATTTAAGCAATCCCATGGTGTATGGATGTAAAGGGTTTTCAAGAATCTCCTTTTTTGTTCCTTCTTCCACAATACGCCCGCCATACATAACGTATATGTGGTCAGCAACCATACTGACAATACCGAAATCATGAGTAATAATTATGAGGCTTTTGTTCATTTCATTTTTTATCTGCAGAAAAAGTTCAAGGATTTCAACCTGTAAAGACACGTCGATTGCTGTGGTTGGTTCATCAGCTATTATTAAGGAAGGATTTAATGCGAGAGACATAGCAATTAGGACGCGCTGTCTCTGACCACCGCTTAGCTGGTGCGGATAGGTTTTTATACGATATTCCGGATTGTCTATTTTAACCTTTTCAAGGAGGGCTAAGGTTTTTTCCCTGATTTCTTTTTTAGAGGCATTGGTATGATATTTAAAAAGTTCTCCTATCTGTTCACCAATCGATAAGACCGGATTTAATGCCGTCAAAGGGTCCTGGGGTATCATAAATATTTCAGCACCTCTTATCTGTCGGAGTTCTTTTTCCCTCATGGTGAGAATATCACTGTTCTTAAAAAAAACCTCTCCCCCCACTATTCTTAGATTTCCAGAAGGCATAAGATTCAGAACAGAGTAAGCAGTCAGAGATTTTCCGGAACCTGATTCTCCGACAATTGCTACTATTCTGGCAGGAGGAACGTTTATACTGACATTCTGGACGAGGCTTTTTTTTAATATGCCCTTTTCAAATAAGGCAATGTTGAGTGACTTTATTTCAAGCATTTTTAAAATTATACAAAAATAACCACAGTCTTTCTATTTTTTTTGACAAAGCAAGCCGCTTCAAGTAAAATTAACTAAACATCACGGAGGTTTAATATGTTTGATTTTCCGAGGATAAAAAGACTGCCACCATATGTTTTTAATATTGTTGTTGATTTAAAGAACAAGGCAAGGCGTGCAGGGGAAGATGTGATCGATTTAGGAATGGGAAATCCAGACATACCAACACCACAGCATGTGGTTGATAAACTTGTGGAAGCCGCATATAATGCAAGAAACCACCGATATTCTGCCTCTAAAGGTATTACCAAGCTAAGGGTTGCTATCTCAGACTGGTATAAAAGGAACTATGGTGTTCATATTGATCCGGAGACGGAGGCTATTGTAACCATAGGCGCCAAAGAGGGGCTATCCCATTTTGCATTGGCAACACTGGAGAGGGGAGATGTTGTTCTTGTCCCCAGCCCTACCTATCCAATTCACACCTATTGTGCCGTCATTGCAGGCGCCGATGTTCATTCAATCCCGTTCACACCTGAGAGGGATTTTTTTGTTGAACTGGAAAAATCTACCAAAAGAGTCTGGCCCGCACCAAAGCTATTACTGATAAGCTTTCCTCACAACCCAACTACACGTGTAGTTGACCTTAATTTTTTTGAAAGGGTGGTTGATTTTGCGAAGGAGAATAAACTCATAGTTGTTCACGATTTTGCCTATGCCGACCTTTGTTTTGACGGTTACAAAGCGCCAAGTATGATGCAGGTGCCGGGAGCAAAGGATGTGGGTGTAGAATTTTACTCTCTTTCCAAAGGTTACAGTATGCCGGGCTGGAGAGTTGCTTTTGCGGTTGGAAACAGTGAACTGATTAATGCCCTTGCCCGCCTTAAAAGCTACTTTGACTACGGGATTTTTCAGCCGATTCAGATTGCCTCTATTATTGCATTAAATGGTCCTCAGGACTGTGTGGAACAGATAAGGGAAACATACAGGGTAAGAAGGGATGTGCTTGTGGAAGGCTTGAACAAAATAGGCTGGAATATAGAAAAACCAAAAGGAACAATGTTCGTCTGGGCAGAAATACCTGAAGAGTTTAAGGCTTTAGGTTCCATAGAATTCAGCAAATTGCTTCTGAAAGAGGCTAAGGTGGCTGTTTCACCCGGTATAGGGTTTGGTGAGTATGGTGAAGGTTATGTAAGATTTTCCCTTGTAGAAAACGAGCACAGGATAAAACAGGCTGTGAGAGGTATTAAGAGGGTTATCTCAGGGAGGTAGGATGAGAGAGGTTAATTTTGGTGTCATTGGTTTTGGCACCGTAGGCTCTGGTGTGGTAAAACTTTTTCTGGATAACAAAGAAGAGATAGAGAAGCGGCTGAATTTCAGGCTGAATCTGAAAAAGGTGGCTGACAAGTTTTATCAGCCAAAGGAAGGAATAAATCTTCCTGAGTCAATAGTTACAACGGATGCCTATGACCTGATTAACGATAAGGAGATTGACATAGTTGCAGAACTTGTCGGTGGAACAGGAATTGCAAAAACCTTCCTTCTCGATGCCATAAAACAGGGAAAGCATGTGGTTACAGCAAACAAGGCACTCCTTGCAGAATTTGGGGAGGAAATTTTTGAAGCCTGTGATAAATATAAAAGAATGATAGGTTTTGAGGCATCTGTAGGTGGCGTTATTCCGATTATACGTTCAATTAAGGAGAACTTAGCGGGAGACAGGGTAGAAAGCATATACGGCATTATAAACGGCACATGTAACTACATCCTTACCCGCATGACTGAAGAAGGTAAAGATTTTAATGAGATTTTAAAAGATGCTCAGGCAAAGGGGTATGCAGAGGCAAATCCATCTCTTGATGTGGATGGCATAGATGCGGCACACAAGCTGGCTATATTAACCTCCCTGTGCTTCGGCGTTAAGGTTGATTTTGATGATATTTACAGGGAAGGTATTTCAAAAATAACGACTACAGACATTCGTTTTGCCTCAGATTTTGGTTACACGGTAAAGCTTCTGGGCATAGCCAAAAAGACAGGCAATGATATAGAGGCAAGGGTTCATCCTACCTTAATACCAAAAAGTCATCCCCTTTCCAGTGTGAGAAGGGAGTTTAACGCCATCTTTGTGCAGGGGTATGCATCCGGTCCTATACTGCTGTATGGTAAAGGTGCCGGTATGATGCCAACCGCCTCTGCAGTTCTGGGTGATGTGATTGACATTGCAAGAAGTATAGCTAACGGAGGTAAAATAACCGTTCCCAACAGGGGATATATAAAAACTGCATTAAAGAAGGTAAAAACCAAAAAGGTGGCTGAAATAGAGAACAAATTTTACATAAGAATGGTGGTTGTGGATAAACCGGGGGTGCTTGCCGCTATATCGGGTATTCTTGGTAAAAGAAAGATAAGTATCGCCTCTGTGATACAAAAGGGCAGGGACGAGAAAGGCAATGGTGTGCCTCTTGTTATAGTTACCCATGAAACGAAGGAAAAGGAGCTTTTAAAGGCACTGGAAGAGATAAAAAGGCTTGACTTCTGTCTGGAAGAGCCCCTTTTCATAAGGATTGAAGACAAAATTTAAGGAGTATTCTCATGTGGCAGGGGCTTATAAGACATTACATAAAATTTTTTGATGTTAAGGACGAAACAAAGATTGTCACGTTAAATGAAGGAAACACACCCTTAATTCCTTCAAGGTATATAGGCAAATCCCTTGAAAAGCCAGTTAAGATTTATTTCAAATATGAAGGGCTTAATCCAACAGGTTCTTTTAAAGACAGGGGCATGACTTATGCCATAACGAAAGCGGTGGAAGATGGTTCAAAAGCGGTAATCTGTGCCTCTACGGGTAACACGTCGGCATCTGCAGCTGCCTATGCAGCAAGGGCTGGAATTAAGTGTGTGGTTCTTATTCCCAAGGGGAAGATAGCACTGGGCAAGCTGTCGCAGGCTATGATTCATGGTGCCCTTGTTATCCAGATTGAAGGCAACTTTGATGAAGCCCTGAATATAGTGAAAGAGATATCTGGTAGCCATCCCATAACTCTTGTAAATTCACTTAACCCTCACCGGATAGAAGGACAGAAGACCGCTGCCTTTGAGGTGGTTGATGCCTTAGGGGAGCCACCTGATTATCACTCTCTGCCGGTTGGTAATGCAGGTAACATTACCGCTTACTGGAAGGGATATAAAGAGTATTATGAAAAGGGATTATCAAAAAGTCTGCCCAAAATGCTCGGTTTTCAGGCAGAAGGTGCAGCCCCCATCGTAAGAGGCTATCCCATCCCAAATCCTGAAACCATTGCAACAGCAATAAGGATTGGTAATCCTGCCAGCTGGCAAAAGGCGCTGCAGGCAAAAGAAGAATCAAAGGGATTGATAGACATGGTTTCAGATGACGAGATTCTGGAGGCATACAGGATGCTGGCAGCCTATGAGGGTATATTCTGCGAGCCTGCCTCAGCCGCTTCGGTTGCAGGTCTGTTCAAACTTTCTAAACAGGGATTTTTTAAAGGTGGCGAAAGAATTGTGTGTACATTGACAGGGCACGGCTTGAAGGATCCTGATCTTGCAATAAAACAGTCAGGTGAACCTGTAGTTTCAAAGGCTTCACTTGATGAAATTCTAAAAAATATAGGTTTTTAGGGAGGGAAAGAGATGAGACCTATTGAAAAGTCACTTTTCGATTATCAGAAAAAGTTGTCTGATGTAATGGAACAAACGTTGGAGATGGTAAATTTTATTTATGACGGCTTTATCAAGCACAAAAAAAGTTTATTAAATGAAGCTGAGAAACTGGGTAAAACTATTCATCAGTTTGAAAAGGATTTTACCTCAGAAATCGTTAAGGAAGGCAATAAGGAGAGTGTGAGACTGCTTATTTCCATTGCAGGTCATATTGAAAGAATAGGTGACTGTCTGGAAAATGTTATAAAAACAGTTCACACCAAGATTGCCGAAGGAACGCTTTTTTCTGATAAGGCGGTTTCTGAACTCAATTATCTTTTCAACAGTGTGAAGGACATTCTGAGAGACATGAAGGATATAATAATAACCTTAAATCCTGTTCTTATGGAGCATACACTGGCACTTGGTAACAAAGTTAACCAGATGGCTGACGAGTTTGCCACGTTGCATGAAGAGCGTCTTGTAATGGGTATCTGTCATCCGAAACATTCTTCTATGTATCTTGATATGCTTGATAATTTAAGAATGGTAATCTGGCACGTGAAAGAAGTGGTTAAAAAGTTACAGAGTTATTAAGCTGATAGGTTATTATCTCATCGGCTTGTTTTGACTCTGTATAGATGGTAAAATTTTAAATAATGATTGTCACAGACTTTCTTGTCATAGGCAGTGGCATCGCAGGTCTTTTTTTCTCCATAAAGGCTTCAAAGTATGGTGATGTGTTTATCATCACCAAAAAAGGACGGAGCGATTCAAACACAAACTATGCACAGGGTGGTATTGCCTGCGTTCTTGACAAAAGTGATTCCTTTGATGCTCATATAAGGGACACACTTAATGCAGGTGCCGGTATCTGTCACAGAGATGTTGTTGAGATGGTGGTAAAAGAAGGTCCTGAAAGGATTAAGGACCTTATAGAACTGGGAACCAACTTTACAAAAGCTGAAGGGGGAGATGGAGCTGTTTTTGACCTCGGCAAAGAGGGCGGACATTCTGCAAGAAGGATTCTGCATGCAGGGGATTTTACCGGCAGGGAAATAGAAAAGGCTCTACTTGAACAGATAAAAAACATTCCCAATATACATATCCTTGAAAACCATATAGCAATTGACCTTCTGATTGAGTCAAAGGTAAAAAAGGTAACGGGTCATAAAGACAGATGTCTCGGTGCCTATATTCTTGATGAACAGACAGGCGAAGTAAAAACCTTCGTATCAAAGTTTACCATTCTGGCAACAGGTGGTGGAGGGCAGGTTTATCTTCACACAACCAACCCGTCAATAGCAACAGGCGACGGTGTTGCTATGGCATATCGTGCAGGTGCTAAAATCATGAATATGGAGTTTTTTCAGTTTCATCCAACCGCACTTTATCAACCCAATGGTGAAACATCCTTTCTCATCTCAGAGGCTGTGCGTGGAGAAGGTGGAGTACTAAGGCTTCCGGACGGCACACCGTTTATGGAAAAGTATCATCCCATGAAAGATCTTGCCCCACGTGATATTGTTGCAAGGGCAATAGATGTCGAAATGAAAAGGCTGGGATTGAAACATGTTTATTTAGATATTACTCATCTTCAGGCTGACTTTATCAGAAATCGGTTTCCCCAGATTTATGAACATTGCCTTTCCGTTGGTATAGATATCACAAAAGACTATATCCCTGTTGTGCCATCTGCACACTACATGTGTGGCGGTGTTATGACAAACATGAGGGGAGAAAGCTCAATACAAAACCTTTATGCAATTGGAGAAGTTGCCGGTACAGGACTTCACGGTGCAAACAGACTGGCAAGCAACTCTCTTCTGGAAGCGGTTGTTTTTGCCCACAATGCCTATGAAGACTGTGTTGCAAAACTTGGTGAGACAATGCACATAGACACAACGTACATATCTCCGTGGAAATATTACGGAACAGTAGATCCTGAAGAGTTGATAGTAATAAAGCACAACTGGGATGAAATCAGGCATTTTATGTGGAATTATGTTGGCATTGTTAGAACTGACAAACGTCTGGAAAGGGCAAAAAGGAGGATTGACCTTTTAAAGGATGAAATAAGGGAATACTACCATAACTTTAAATTAATGTCTCGTCTCATTGAACTAAGAAATATTGCAACCCTTGCTGATTTGATAATAACATCCGCATCTCTCAGAAAAGAGTCAAGGGGGCTTCATTATAACCTTGATTATCCGGAAACGGATGATATAAACTGGCGGGAAGACACAATAGTTTTCAGAAAACCGGGTGGTTACCTATGAAGAAATTGCCTCAGGAAATTTATGATATCAGGGAACTTATCGATGCAATTGACAGCAGTATTTTAAAACTTCTCAATGTGCGGTCCTCTCTTGCACTTAAAATAGGTGCTTTGAAAAAAAACTACAATCTTGCAATCTACGATCCAGAAAGAGAAAAACAGATTATTGAAAGGCTTATATCTGAAAATCAGGGACCACTTGACAGAAATGCGGTAATAAGACTTTTTGAAAGGATTATTGACGAGGCAAGAATGTTAGAAAGGTTAAAGGCAAAGGGGGAGTAACATGCTTGTCATTTTTGAAGAAAATGCAAAGGAAAAGGATATTGAAAAGGTTAAGGAATACTTAATAAAAAATAATTTTGATTTTCACACCTCAACGGGGCTAAAACATGTTATAATAGGTGTTATAGGTGACGTTAAGGGATTTGACACCACAGAACTTGAAGCTATGAAAGGCGTGCAACAGGTTGTAAGAATTACCGAGTTTAAAAAGAAAAAAAGGAGGTGATTTTATGGTTGCAAGAGCATGGTATATGTTAAGACCAGTCACCCATTGTAAAGAGGGGTGCTGACCCCTCCGGGGTCTGAAAAATTTTATAAGGCGGGTTTATCCCGCCTTTTTTGTTTTTAATTTCATTGACTTTCACTTCATATGTCAACGTACATGCTGAATAATTTGCCATTTTGTCTATTTTGATATAAAATTTAACCGCAAGGGGGAAAAGGCTGATTGAGATTTAAAGAAGTGGTTATCATTCTTATCTCTGTCGCTTTCGTAGCTTCGGCTATGTATTTAATTCAGGTTTCTCTCCCAAAAAAGATGAAAGACGGAGAGGCATGTTATAGTGTCTATCTGGGAAAATAATGTTGTTTCTGGTTTTAGAATATATCTTAAATAAAAGGAGGAATATGTTATGCCGCTTGTTCCAATGAAGCAAATTCTTGACGAAGCCGCAAAGGGTGGTTATGGGGTTGGTGCCTTTAATGTGAACAACATGGAGCAGATTCAGGCGATCATGGAAGCTGCGAGAATCACAAAGTCGCCTGTCATTGTTCAGGCAAGCAGAGGTGCCTTGAAGTATTCCAATCTCATTTATCTCAAATATCTTATGGTGGCGGCAGCGGAAGAAAATCCGGATATACCTATAGCGATGCATTTAGACCACGGTAATGGGCTTGAAGTAGTGAAACAGGCTATAGATTTAGGGTTCACCTCTGTTATGATTGACGGTTCTCTTATGGAAGACGGCAAGACGCCAAGCAGCTATGAATACAATATGGAGGTTACAAAGAAGGTTGTTGATTATGCCCACAGATTTGGAGTGACTGTTGAGGGAGAACTGGGAACACTTGGTGGCATTGAAGATGGTGTCGGCTCCGGTAAAATTCACCTTACCGATCCTGCTCAGGCAGAGGAGTTCATAAAAGAAACAGGCGTTGATGCCCTTGCCGTTGCCATAGGCACATCTCATGGTGCATACAAATTTAAAGCCGCTCCAAAACTTGCAATAGACATTGTTAAGGAAATAAACAGAAGGTGTCCCGATACACCTCTTGTTATGCACGGCTCTTCGTCAGTGCCGCCGGAACTTGTTGAAATAGTGAATAAATATGGTGGTAAAATGCCGAATGCCTCTGGTGTTCCTATGGAGTCAATCAAAGAGGCGATAAAATATGGTGTAAGGAAGATAAATGTTGATACAGACAGCAGAATAGCTATAACAGGTGCAATAAGAAAGGTTTTTTACGAGACACCGGAAAAGTTTGACCCGAGAGACTATTTGAAACCTGCAAGGGAGGCTATGGCAAAGGTGGTGGAAGGTAAGATGAGGGATTTTGGCTCTGCAGGACATGCTCATGACTACAAGCCAATGAGTCTGGACGATATGAAGAAGATTTACGGCTTTTAGGCGGACGGCGATTTTTGCACGTAATTTTACAAAAAAAGGAGGGGCTTTATGAAAAAGGTTCTTGTTGGATATTATTCAAAAGGCGGAAATACTGAAAAGGTTGCAAACTTAATAACTGATGCCTTAAAGTCAAAGGGCGTTGATGTTGTTACAAAAAAGGTGGAAGACATAAACATAGATGATCTTCCTTCCTATGACGGTTATATTATTGGCTCTCCCAACTATTTTGGTGGCATGGCTTATCCTGTGAAAAAGTTTTTTGATGATAGCGTTAAATATTTCAAGAAGCTGGAAGGTAAGCTGGGAGCAGCTTTTACTTCTACAGGGATGATTGGTGGTGGTGGCGAAACGGTGCTTATGGATATCCTGAAGGCGTTTCTTATTCACGGCTGTCTTGTGCTCGGTTACTGTTCCTGTGGTCATTACGGACCTGTTTCCATAGGTGCTCCGGACGACAGGGTGAAAAGAGAGATTGAAATTATGATTAACAAGTATGTGGAAACACTAAATAAACTGTGAGGTGAAAATGATAAAACTTGATTTTTCAAAATCAAATGGTCTTATCCCAGCCATAATTCAGGATTATGATACTGGTGAGGTGCTGATGCTTGCCTTTATGGATGAAAAGGCGTTGAACCTCACACTGGAGACCGGAAAGACATGGTTTTACAGCAGAAGCAGAAACAAATACTGGATGAAGGGTGAACAGTCAGGTAACACGCAGGATGTTCTGGAGGTTTACACAGATTGCGATACAGATTCTGTTTTAATCAAGGTGAGACAAAAAGGTGGGGCAGCATGCCATACAGGCAACAGGAGCTGTTTTTATATAAGGTGGGAGAATGGTGACTGGGTGGAGCATTCTAATCCGCTGTTCAATCCTGATGAAGTTTACAAAAAGGGGTGAAGATGGAAAAGATACTTAAATTTGGCATTCCAAAAGGCAGTCTGGAAAATGCAACGATTGAGTTGTTCAAAAAGGCGGGATGGACAATCACCCAGACATCCCGCAACTACTTTCCTTCAATAGATGATGAAGAAATTAAATGTAATCTCATAAGAACACAGGAAATGAGCAAATATGTTGAAAAAGGAACAATTGATGCTGGAATAGCAGGCATTGACTGGGTTATGGAAAACAATTCAGATGTTATAAAGATTTGTGACCTTGTCTATTCCAAAGTTTCAAGACGTCCAACGAAATGGGTGCTGGTTGTGACAGAGTCGTCACCGATAAAAAGTATTTACGATTTAAAAAACAAGGTGATTTCTACAGAGCTTGTTGAGTTTACGAAAAGGTATTTTGCGGAAAGGAAAATCCCTGTTAAGGTGGAATTCTCGTGGGGCGCTACAGAGGCAAAGGTAGTGGAAGGTCTTTGTGATGCAATTGTTGAGGTAACAGAGACGGGATCCACAATCAAGGCAAACGGTTTGAGAATAATAGAGACACTCATGGTGTCCAATCCTGTCATAATAGCAAACAAAAAGGCGTGGCAGAACAGATGGAAAAAGGAAAAGATTCAGCAGATTGCAACACTGCTTTCATCAGCACTTAAGGCGGAAAACATGGTTGGTTTGAAAATGAACGCCCCGAAAGAAAGACTGCCTGAAATTGTGAAGGTTCTTCCAAGTCTAAATTATCCAACAGTTTCAAACCTTTATAACTCTGACTGGATTTCCATAGAGAGTGTTTTGAACGAAAAAGAGGTAAGAAAAATAATACCAAAACTTCTCCAGCTGGGTGCAGAGGGAATTATTGAGTATCCTTTAAACAAGATCATAACAAAGCTGGGAGTTGAATAGTGAAAAAGGTTTATTACTGTTACACAGATGAATACGAAACAGTTGATTTTGGGGAGGAACACCCTTTTAAACCTTTTCGTTTAATTTTAACCTACGAGCTTTCAAAGGCGTACGGTTTATTTAGTAATGTTGTCATTGAACCACCGGTATTTTGTCCGCAGTCAGAGCTTGAAAAGATTCACGACAGACACTATCTTTATATTCTTCAAAAGTGTAACGATGGAAAGGAGCCGCCTGAAGCATTCTTTTATAACCTTGCAACGACAGACAACCCTGTTTTCAAAGGCGTTTATGACTGGTCTTCCCGTGTATGCGGTGCTTCTTTGGAAGGAGCGAAAAAACTTTTAAATAAGGAATGCGATATCTATTTTAATATTGCCGGCGGTATGCATCACGCAATGCCGGAAAAGGCAAGCGGATTCTGTTATTTAAATGATGCGGCTGTTGCCATAAACTATATGCTTAATAAAGGCAAAAGGGTGGCTTATATAGACATTGACGCCCATCATGGCGATGGTGTTCAGAAAATATTTTATGAAGACTCAAGGGTTTTGACTATATCTCTTCATGAAAGCGGTCGTTTTCTTTTTCCTGGCACAGGGTATGAGTATGAGATGGGAGAGGATGGTCTGGGCTTTGCTATGAATGTCCCATTATTTCCCGGTACTGATGATGAAAATTATTTAAGGGCTTTTTTTGAACTGGTGCCCCCGCTTTTAGATGCTTTTAAACCAGATATTATTGTTACACAGCTGGGTGTTGACACCTTTTATAACGATCCTCTGGCAACACTCAATCTGACAACCAATGCCTTTGAGAAAATTGTGAGGTATCTCTATTCTCTCAATCTGCCATGGCTTGCCCTTGGCGGAGGCGGTTATAATGTGGCAAATGTTGCCCGTGCATGGACCATTGTTCAGTCAATTCTGGTGGAAAAGGAGATTGATGAGCCCATACCACAGGAGGTGATGCCTCTTTTCCAGAAATACCGTGTGAAAATAAACCATTTGAGGGACAAGGTTGCCGTTAAAGACAACAGCCTTGCCGAGAGAATAGAGCGGGAAACAAGCAGGGTGATAGAAAAAATAAAAAAACATCTTTTCCCTTATCATCACCTATACTACTAAACAACATTGAAATGAAAAACCGCAAAGAGATAATAAGCTGGTGTTTATATGATTTTGCCAACTCCAGCTATTCTGCAGTTATTGCCGCTGTTATTTTTCCTGTTTACTATACCAACGTTATTGTGGGAAATGAAACAGGTGCCGGTGACCTGTGGTGGGGCAGGGCAATAGCAATAAGTATGGCTTTTGTTGCTGTTTCTTCTCCTTTCTTAGGGGGTATTGCCGATTTTTTAAAGCTTAGAAAAAGATTTCTTTTAGTTTACACCTTAATCTCTACGATAGCGGTTTTTTCTTTTTCTTTTTTGAAAAAGGGTATGATTTATGAAGGATTTATACTTGTAATTCTTGCCAACATAGGCATGGAAGGGGCACTTGTGTTTTACAACGCCTTTTTGCCGGATATAACTGAAAAAAACATGTATGGAAGGGTGTCAGCATGGGGTTTTGGTGTTGGCTATGCAGGCTCTATACTATCACTTCTTATTGCCCTTTTACTCATAAAAAAGGGACTTTTTAACTATATATGGATTTCTGTATCACTTTTTTTCATACTTTTTTCACTGCCAGCCTTTATTTTACTGCCAAAGGATTTTAATAAAAAAACAGGATTATTCAATGCAGCCATGAATGGATTTGAACTCTGTCTGAAAACTTTTCGGGAAATACTCAAATCTGATAATAAAAGGCGATTTCTTGCCGCATATTTTGTTTATGAAGATGGAGTAAACACCGTGATTGTGTTTTCAAGCATTTTCGCTGCTACAACGTTAAATTTTTCAAAAGAAGAGCTGATTTATTTATATCTTATTGTTCAGGCGGTTGCCCTTCTGGGCTCCTTTGTCTTGTCAAAGCCCATAGATTTGCTGGGACCAAAAACTGTCATTAAGTATTCGCTGATATTGTGGATTGCTGTGTCAGTTTCAAGTTATTTTGTGGCTTCAAAAGAACTGTTCTGGTTTATTGCTGCGGTAGCAGGGGGTGGATTGGGTGTTATTCAGGCATCAAGCAGGGCTCTTTTTGCCCGGTTTGTTCCGAAAGGAAAAGAAAATGACTACTTTGGTATATATTCCCTTGTAGGTAAAACTTCTGCCATTATCGGCCCCATTGTCTTTGGTGCTGTGTCTTCGGCAATGCATAGTCAGCGTCCTGCAGTTCTTGCAATTTCAGGATTCTTTTTGACAGGTTATCTGCTATTATATTTTGTTAAAGAGTGAGAAAGGAAGATATGAATGCCAGACTTTTCAGGATTCTTTTAAACCTTTATCCACCATATTTCGGAACCGGGATTACGGTGAAAAAAATATCGGATGACTATAAGGAAATACTGGTTCACATGAAGCTTAAATGGTACAACCGAAACTATGTAAATACACATTTCGGTGGTTCTATCTATGCGATGACCGACCCGTTTTACATGCTGATGTTGCTTCAGATACTTGGCAAAGATTACATTGTGTGGGACAAATCAGCATACATAGAGTTTGTAAAACCGGGGAGAGGCTTATTAAAGGCACATTTTAAGGTTACAGACGAACAGATAGCCAGTATTATTGAAAAAACAGCAAATGGTGAAAAATATCTTCCCGAGTTCAGGATAGATGTTACAGATGAAGCCAATGATGTTGTGGCAAGAATAAAAAAGGTGCTTTATGTGAGAAAGAAAAGATGAAGGCATTTATATTCTGGTTGCAAAAATAAACTCTCATATTTAAAATTAACACATGTTGTATAAGTCAATTAAGGAAGACAAGGTAAATGACAGTCCCTTTGAATTTTTCTGTAGTGAAGAGAATTTGTAATACGGTAAAGCAGGAAAAAGGCTTTTTGAAATTTATTATAATAACAGTGACTTTTCAATCAGGCTTATAAAAGGTGACTGTATTGAAGTGCTGAATAAAGCCAGGGAGAACAGTGTAGATTTAATATTTGCCGATCCCCCTTATTTTCTTTCAAATGGTGGAATTACATGTCATTCAGGTAAGATGGTTTCTGTTAATAAAGGTAAATGGGATCAGTCAAAAGGTGTGCAACAAAACCACGAGTTTAACTTACAGTGGCTTAAGGCATGTCAAAGGGTTCTAAAACCTAATGGGACAATCTGGGTTTCTGGCACCACCCACATTATTTATTTGGTCGGGTTTGCAATGCAGCAGCTCGGATACAAAATACTTAACGATATCGTCTGGTATAAGCGTAACGCTCCTCCCAATCTTTCATGTCGTTACTTTACTCATTCTACAGAGACAGTTTTATGGGCAGCCAAAAACAGCAAAAGTAAGCATTTTTTTAATTATAAACTTATGAAAGAGATGAATGAAGGGAAGCAAATGAGGAATGTATGGGAAATTAAAGCTCCCTCTGGAGATGAGAAAATTTTTGGCAATCATCCTACACAGAAACCTGTTGAACTGTTAAAAAGAATACTATTAGCATCAACAAAGGAAGGAGACCTTGTATTGGATCCTTTTTGTGGCAGCTCAACCACAGGTGTTGTTGCAGTTATGCTTAACCGCAGATATATAGGGATAGACATGGAGGACGCCTATCTGGAACTCTCCAGAAACGTCTTGAAAAAACCATTGCAGATAACTTTACAACTTTGTTTAATAAAAAGGAGTTGGGTTGAATGAAAAGCGGTGGAATTGGGGGTGGTAATACTGTAACAGGTTTAAATTTTGAAAAGAGAGTGGATTTTCAGTCGCTTATAAAATCAATGCCGGGCTATGAAGTAAGTGGAATATCCGGAAAAGCAGGAATTGGGATTTTTTTTGAAGGAAAACTGGTTGCAAGATGTTTCAGAAAATATGATTTTTATCGGTATCTTGAGGAAGAAGATGTTAACTGGAAAAAAATAATATCAAAAAGGCTGCTTCCTGATGACGCCCTTCTGGTTATAGTTAGAGAAACGCTTTTCATTATAGAAGTGAAATATCAGCAGGTTTCTGGATCCGTTTATGAAAAACTTCAGACCTGTGATTTTAAACGTAAGCAGTATTTAAAACTGGTTTCTCCGCTGGGACTGAAAGTTGAGTATGTTTATGTTTTAAGCGACTGGTTTAAAAAACCGGAATACAGAGATGTACTTGATTATATTCATAATGTTAACTGTCACTATAAATTTAACGAACTGCCTCTTGCATGGTTAGGACTGCCGGTAAAACAAGCCTGATGTGCTTTACTGTTTATTTATTTCCTTTTCTTTTTCCTTACTTTTCTGACTGTTTAATTTAGACCGTAAATCAGAGATGATCAAATTTTTTCTGATAATGGATGGTATTATATACAAAAATCCGCTCAGAACACCTAAAAGGTAGCAAAGTATAATTACAAGGGCAAGGGAACCTTCAAAGGTTTTGTTAAACAGGCTGACGCTCACTATTACGGAATTCTGAACGGCAAATATAACCACCAGAAGAGCTATTAATATCACAAGAATAAACTTCATACACAAATAATAGCCATAAACTTCATCCTTTGTCAATACTGCTTTTTGGAAATTAAAATTGACCAATATTTTTTTTTGAAATATAATCTACAAAATATGCATATTCCTTTCCATAAAAGACTTTGGTTTGAGGTACTTGTAAGGATCAGTGTCATAATAGGCATCATTATTTTTGCCACCTTTTACTATCTTATCAATTATCAGAAAAGGGCGATTATTCAGCATGAAAAGGATATAGCGAAACATTTAAGTCTGGCTGTTGAAAAATCCATGTACTATGCTATGGAAAAAAACGATTTCAAAATACTTGATTCAATGGTGGCTGAAATCGTAAAAACTGATGACAACGTTGGAAGAATCAGATTTATCCGGTTGCTTGATAAAAAGGGTAAAATTTTAGTGTCGTCAAAAAAGGAAGAGGTTGGCACCTTTATCACAAAGGAAGAAGGGCTGTGTGAAAGCTGTCATGATGGTGGCCTGCCAAAAATGGACAAATTTGTGGTGATGGAGACTGTGGATTCGTTGAAGGTTGTAAACCTTCTTTTTAACGGTCCGAACTGTATGCAGCATCACTCCCCCAAGAAAAGGGTTCTGGGGGCACTTGTTATTGACGTTTCAGCGGAAGGGATAAACGACCTTGTCAAAAACAGTTTTTACAGGATGATAGCCTCTGCCGCCATTGCCTTTATTGTAATGATGATACTGGTTTTTCTGGTAATTACGCTTTTGGTCACCTGTCCCATAAAGGATTTAATGAAGGCGATGATTGATGCAGCCAAAGGCAATCTTAGTGTAGAGGTAAAGGTTCCATCTGGAAATGAGGTTGGAATATTAGCCAAGACTTTTAATTTCATGCTCCAGAAACTTAAGGATTTCCATGAAAGTGACTTAAGGAAAGAACATGAGATAGCCAAGATGCAGGAAAGTTTAAGGTATAAGGCGGAGCTGGAGGCTTTAAACGCCCAGTTGCAGGCTCGTGTTCTTGAACTGGAAGCTGCAAATAATCAGATTGAGTTGATGGTAAAGGATGTGGAGGAGAAGAATTTTCATCTGGAAAAGGCGATAGACAGGCTTAAGATTCTTTACAAGATTAGCAGATGTCTCACAACTGTTCTCAACCCTGACGATGTTATAAAGATGATTGTGGAAAAGTCTGTCAGTATTATGAAGGCAAAGACCGGTTCTCTTATGCTTGTTGATAAGGAAAAAGACGAACTGTATATAAAATATTCGCTTGGAATAGATTCGGATGTTATCCAGAATACGAGGGTGAAGGTTGGTGACTCCATATCAGGTTGGGTGGCAAAACATGGAAAACCTATTATAGTTAAGAACATAGAGACAGATGAACGTTTTAAAAGAATAAGCAAAAGTCATTACGAGACAAAGTCACTTATCTCTTCGCCTGTTATTGTTAAGGGAGAAGTTGTAGGTGTGCTGAATGTAAACAATAAACTTGATGGAACGGAGTTTACAGAAGATGAGCTTGAACTTCTTAACACCCTTGCAGGACAGACCGCTGTATCACTTGAAAATGCCAGACTATATCTTGACCTGCAGAAAAGCTATTTTGACACTATAAGGGCGCTGGTTAATGCCATTGAAGCAAAAGATAAGTATACAAGAGGTCATTCAGAAAGGGTTACCTGTTACTCACTTGAAATGGGCAAAAAACTTAATCTTTCCACCAAAAGGCTTGAAATCCTTCAGCATGCAGCGATACTTCATGATATAGGTAAAATTGGCACAGACCTTAATATTTTACACAAAAGTGGTTTTCTGACAGATGAAGAGTATGAGGTGGTTAAGGAACATCCCCTTATTGGTTCTCAGATTTTAGAGCCCATATCGTTTTTACAGGATGTTAAGTCTATCATTACCGAACATCACGAGAGATTTGATGGAAAAGGTTACCCTGATGGCAAAAAAGGGGAAGAATTGTCTCTTGAGGCACGCATAATTGCAATTGCTGATGCCTTTGATGCCATGATTTCTGATAGACCATACAGAAAGGCGTTAAAGGTGGAAGATGCCCTGCAGGAGATACAGCGTTGTGCAGGAACACAGTTTGACCCTAAACTGGTAGAAATATTTATAAACGTAATTAAAGAAAATCCCACCTGTCTTTTTATAGAGCATTAATCTTACAGGTTTTTAAGTTGAATAATTGTCTTAAGCTGGTATAGAATAAAAAGACGATGGTTCTTGAACTTGTTAAGGAAGACGAAAAAGGCGTAGAAAGCCCCGTCGGGCTTACAGAGACTAAATTTTACACCTTTGACAGCCTGCCTCTGGAAAGCGGGGAGATTCTTTCCCCCGTTACCATTGCTTACGAGACTTACGGTAAACTAAACGACAAAAAAGATAACGCCATTCTCATCTGTCATGCTTTGACAGGCGATGCCCATGCAGCAGGTTTGTGTAAAGAAACCAAAAGGTTAGGCTGGTGGGAGATAATGATTGGTCCGGGCAAGCCCTTTGACACAAACAGGTTTTTTATTATTTGTTCAAATGTAATTGGTGGCTGTAAAGGCTCTACAGGTCCCGGTTCCATTAATCCTAAGACAGGCACACCCTATGGAATGAGTTTTCCTGTTGTTACGATAAAAGATATGGTGGATGCACAGGCGAAGCTTATTGAACACCTTGGAATAGAAAAGCTTTTTTGTGTAGCTGGCGGTTCAATGGGTGGGATGCAGGTGCTTCAATGGATTTACTCCTATCCTGAAAAAGTGTTGACAGCCATACCAATAGCCACTACTTTGAGGCACACGCCCCAGCAGATTGGTTTTAACGAAGTAGGAAGAAGGGCGATTATGGCAGATCCGGAATGGATGGGTGGCGATTACTACGGCAAAAGCTTTCCAGCAAGTGGACTTGCAGTCGCCAGAATGATTGGACACATAACCTATATGAGTGACGACTCCATGAAGGAAAAGTTTGGCAGAAGAAGACGCAACAAAGAACGTTACGGTTATGATTTTGAGGCTGATTTTGAGGTTGAACAATATTTAAAATATCGTGGAGAAACCTTTGTGCAGCGTTTTGATGCAAATTCCTATTTATACATAACCAAGGCTATTGATTATTTTGACCTCGGTGATAACAGAGACCTGATTCAGCGTTTTTACAATCTTAAAACCAAATTTCTTGTTATTTCATACTCCCACGACTGGCTTTACCCGCCCTATCAGTCAAAAGAGATAGTCAGGGTTTTAAAATACGCGTGGGTTGACGTGACCTATTGTGAAATATCTTCAACTTATGGGCATGATGCCTTTCTTATAAAAAACAAAGAACAGGAACACCTTGTAAGCCATTTTTTAAACAATGCTTATCAAAAATTGGTTGAGGGAGAGAAATAGGATTTGAAACACAAGAGATTTGACTACGAGATAATACTGAACATTGTTAATGAGAACGCAAAGGTGCTTGATCTGGGGTGTGGTGATGGAGAGCTTTTAAGACTCCTTATGGACAGGAAAAATGTAAAAGGTGTGGGAATAGAAAATGACGAAAAAATGATATATTCCTGTGTCCAGAGAGGTGTAACAGTTGAGCATTTTGACATAGATGAGGGGCTGCCTGACTTTCCGGATGATTTCTTTGATTACGTTATTCTGAATTTTACACTTCAGGAAACAAAAAAGCCAAAACATGTTATACACGAAGCCCTCAGGGTTGGAAAAGAGGTTATCGTCTCCTTTCCCAATTTTGCCTACTATGTTGTGAGGTTTTATATAGGCATTCTGGGCAAAACCCCAAAAACAAAGGCATTACCTTATCGCTGGGATGAAACACCTAACCTTCACTATTTTACTATCAAGGATTTTGTAGAGTTTTGCAACCAGGAAGAGATAAATATTATTGATTTCACAGGTTTTACCGGAACAAGACGCATAAATTTTTTCCCAAATCTCTTTGCCGAACAGGCGATATTTTTAATTAGAAAATAACTTTGGGTGTAAACTTTAATGCTTATCTCTCTTTTTAATCAAGGAGTTATAAATCCTTTTCTGGCTTCATGAGTAAGGTATCTAAAATATTGAACATCCCAGCCCTAATCTTTGTGGTTGTAAACTTTTTCAGTTAATGATATTCTAACTTTTTAATGTCAATCTGGTGGTTGTATTTTTTTAGTTACTTCTGGAGTTGCAGAATTAAGGGGCACAGAAAGCCCATACTCGGGGGCTTTAAGATTACCCATAACTGCAATCTCAGATGCGAACACTGTCCTTACTGGCGAAGAAAGATGGCGGAACCGGATTTTGACATGGTAAAGGAAACTGTCCTGAAGCTATACGATATGGGCGTAAGGATTTTAATTATAGAGGGCGGGGAACCATTTTTGTGGCGTGATGCAAAAGCTAAAAAGGGATTGAAAGATGTGGTTCAATTTGCTAAAGATTATTTTTTCAGTGTTGGTGTTACAACAAACGGAACGTTTCCAATTAATGATTTGCCGGCGGACGTTTGCTGGGTGAGCTTTGATGGCATGAGGGATACATACAGAGCCATAAGGGGAGATTTTTTTGACAAAGTGATTGACAACATAAAACATTCTGACCATAAAAACCTCTATGTTAATATCACAATTAACAGGATAAACGAAAAGGAACTGGAAGAGATGGTAAAATACATTTCTCCCATGGTGAAGGGCATAACGATACAGTTTCATTATCCCTATGGCATTGAAAAAGACGATAAACTGTTTATACCTCTTGAGGAGAGGGGAACTGTTATTGACAGACTGATTTCACTGAAACGAAAGGGTTTTAAGATTGTTGATTCTTATGGCTGTCTTGAGGCGATGAGAAAAAATGAATGGCTTTGTTATGACTGGATGCTTGCTAACGCAAATCCGGATGGTTCTGTTGAAAAGGGCTGTTATCTTAAAAACAGGGGGCAGGTGGACTGCAAAAGCTGTGGCTTTGCGGCACATGTTGAAATTTCAAAAGCCTTTGATTTATATTTGCCATCAATACTTGTGGGAAAGAAAATTTTTAGTTACAGGATGGTTAACTGATCGATGGAAAAAAACAAAATACGCAATTTTTCAATTATTGCTCACATAGATCATGGAAAGTCAACGCTTGCGGACCGTTTGCTCGAGTTTACGGGAGCACTTTCAAAAAGGGAGATGCAGGAACAGTTTTTAGACAAGATGGATCTGGAAAGGGAGAGAGGCATTACAATTAAGGCTCAAACGGTCAGACTTAATTACAGAGCTGACGACAGCAATGTTTATGAACTGAATCTTATCGATACCCCCGGGCATGTAGATTTTGGCTATGAAGTATCGAGGAGTCTCTCTGCCTGTGAAGGTGCGGTGCTTGTGGTTGATGCAACGCAGGGTGTAGAGGCACAAACCCTTGCAAATGTTTACATGGCTCTTGAAAATAATCTGGAGATTATTCCTGTTATCAACAAAATAGACCTGCCTTCTGCAGAACCTGAAAGAGTAAAAAAGGAAATTGAAGATATTATCGGGCTACCTGCAGAGGATGCCCTGTTAATCAGTGCCAAAGAAGGCATAGGAATAAAAGAGTTGCTGGAGAAGATTGTTCTGGTAATACCATCTCCTTCAGGAGACGAAAATAAACCGTTGAAGGCACTGATATTTGACAGCTGGTATGACTCCTATCAGGGAGTTATAACACTGGTGAGGGTTATCGATGGTGTCATCAAAAAGGGTATGAAAATACTATTTATGGCAACAAATAAAGTTTTTGATGTAGATAAACTTGGTGTTTTTAGCCCTCATCCGACAGAGGTGTATGAACTGACGGTAGGTGAGGTTGGTTTTGTTATTACAGGAATGAAAGACATTAAAGACTGTCGTGTAGGCGACACAATCACCGATGTTAACCGAAGGACCGAAAAACCTTTTCCCGGTTTTAAAGTGATGAAGCCCATGGTGTTTTGCGGGCTCTATCCTACTGATAACGAAAATTTTGAAGAGTTGAGAGATGCTTTGATGAAGTTAAGTCTCAATGACTCTTCTTTCGTTTACGAACCTGAGACGTCGCTTGCCCTCGGATTTGGTTTTCGCTGCGGTTTTCTTGGGTTACTGCATATGGAGATTATTCAGGAACGTCTTGAAAGGGAGTATGGTTTAAGTCTTATTACCACCGCGCCAACCGTTGAGTATAGGATTATAAAGACTGGCGGTGAACCTGTGTTTTTTGATAATCCAAATCTTTTTCCAGAAAGTCAGTATATTGAAAGAATTGAAGAACCTTATATCCTTGCCCATATCCATACCCCTGAATCTTACCTTGGAAATATACTAACACTCTGTCAGGAGAAAAGAGGTAACCAAAGAGATATAAAGTACATAACCAAAGACAGAGTGATAGTTGAGTATGAACTTCCATTAAATGAGATTGTTCTTGATTTCTACGACAGATTAAAATCTGTTAGCAAGGGTTACGCCTCCATAGATTATGAATTTCTTGATTACAAGCCCTCAGATTTAATAAAATTAAACATTCTTGTAAATGGTGAGCCTGTTGATGCCCTTTCTATTATTGTTCACAGGGATAAGGCTTATCACAGGGGTAGAGAACTGGTGAGCAAACTGAGACAACTTATACCCAAACAGCTTTTTGAGGTGGTAATTCAGGCTGCCATAGGTAACAAAGTTATTGCAAGAGAATCGGTGGCGCCCCTTAGGAAAAACGTTCTTGCCAAATGCTATGGTGGTGACATTACAAGAAAGAGAAAGCTTCTGGAAAAGCAGAAGGAAGGCAAGAAAAGGATGAAACAGGTAGGCAACGTAGAAATACCTCAGGAGGCATTTCTTGCGGTTTTAAAGGTGGAAAGTTAGGAGAAGAAATGGAAAACACAGATATTAGGTTGGAAAGAAAGCAAAAAGGAAAATTAAGGGAAACCATAGAGTCTATCTTAGTTGCCCTGTTTTTTGCTCTCCTGATCAGGACATTTGTGGTGCAGGCATTTAAGATCCCTTCTGGTTCAATGGAACCCACACTTCTTGTTGGTGATTATCTTCTTGTAACAAAATTTACTTATGGCTACAAGGTTCCCTTTACAAACAAAAGGGTGTTAGACTTCAAAAAACCTCAAAGGGGTGACATTATTGTTTTCCGTTATCCTGTTGACCCTGATAAAGATTTTATAAAAAGGGTCATAGCAGTTGAGGGAGATGAGGTTATTATACGAGATAAACGGGTTTATATAAACGGACAGGAGTTTGTGGTGCAAAAGGCGGTTTACAGGGACAAATTTATTCTGCCAAAAGAGCTGTCACCACGTGACAACTACGGACCAGTAAAGGTTCCAAAGGATTCATATTTTGTCATGGGAGACAACAGGGATTCAAGTCTTGACAGCAGATTCTGGGGATTTGTCCATTTCAGTGAAATCAAGGGTAAGGCGTTTATCATTTACTGGTCTTTTGATAACAACGATTATCCCTTTTACAGACTGGATAAAAAAATAAGATTTTCAAGATTAGCGAACCTGATAAGGTAGGAGTTTATGGAAGAAAATGTATTGATTAATGCAAAAAAAGAAAAGTTAAAAAAGATTGTGCAAAGGGGGATAAATCCCTTTCCAAACGATTTTGTCCCCAACATTAGCTCAACAGAGTTGAAAAATATTTACGGTGAAAAAAACCACGATTTTTTTGAGGCAAATACAGAGTTACCAAAATATCGGCTCGCTGGAAGACTGATGAGTTTAAGAAGCTTTGGAAAGTCCACCTTCTGTCATTTAAAGGATGGCTATGGGAGGATTCAGTTATTCTTCCAGAAGAGGGTCCTTGAAGATAGATATGATTTCTTCAATGAATGTATTGATATTGGCGATATAATTGGTGTTGAAGGTGAACCTTTTAAGACAAAGACGGGAGAGTTGACGCTTAATGTAACAAGTTTTAAACTGCTGACAAAGTCCATCAGACCTTTGCCGGAAAAATGGCACGGGCTTTCTGATGTGGAGATAAGGTACAGACAACGCTATCTGGATCTGATTGTAAACGATGACGTAAAAGAGATTTTCGTAAAAAGAATCAAGCTAATAAAATTCATCAGAAACTTTTTTGATACCAGACAGTTTTATGAAGTAGAGACACCCATGATGCATCACATCGTGGGGGGAGCCACGGCAAAACCTTTTAAAACCCATCACAACGCCCTTGATATGGATCTCTATTTAAGAATAGCACCGGAATTATATTTGAAAAGACTTCTTGTGGGTGGTTTTGAACGTGTTTATGAAATAAACAGAAACTTCAGAAACGAAGGTATTTCAACACGACATAATCCTGAGTTTACCATGATAGAGTTTTATATGGCATATGCCACATACGAGGATCTTATTAAGCTGACAGAGGATCTGCTTTCAGGACTTGCACTGGAGTTAAAGGGAGGTTATAAGGTTGTTTATGGTGATAAAGAAATAGACTTTACGCCACCTTTTAAAAGATTTACCATAGCAGAGGCGTTGAAAGAGTTTGCGGGCATAGATCTTTCTGAACTTGACACACTGGAAAAGTGTAAAGAAGCTGCAAAAAAACTTGAAATTCCTCTTAAAGGTTTTGAAGGAAGAGGGAAAATCATCACCGAAATATTTGAAAACACGGTTGAACACAAATTGATAGATCCCACATTTATTACACATTTCCCTGTGGAAGTTTCGCCACTTGCCAGAAAAAATGCAGAAAATCCCGAACTTACAGACCGTTTTGAGCTTTATGTCGCTGGTTGGGAGATAGCAAACGCCTTTTCTGAACTGAATGATCCCTTTGACCAGAAGGACAGGTTTTTAAAACAGCTTGAGGACAAGGCAAAGGGGGATGAAGAGGCTGGCGAAATGGATGCAGATTACATAAGGGCACTGGAATATGGAATGCCACCGGCTGCAGGACAGGGTATAGGCATAGACAGGCTCACCATGTTGTTTACCAACAGTCCATCTATACGGGATGTTATATTGTTTCCGCTTCTGAGACCGGAAAAATAGTGGCAAAGGGATTGATTGAACCATGAAAATGCCCTATGAACTTTTTATTTCTCTCAGATACTTAAAAGCAAAGCGTAAACAGACCTTTGTGTCTTTCATAACCATCATATCCGTTATTGGAGTTATATTGGGTGTTATGGCTCTCATAATTGTGCTTTCTGTCATGTCTGGCTTTCAGAAATCTCTGAGGGATAAGATTTTGGGCATAAATTCTCACATAATAGTGCTGAATTATAACGGCACATTCGGCGACTATCAGGACAAAATGGAAATAGCAAAAAAAGTGGACGGAGTGGTGGAAGCTGCACCTTTTGTAATCACACAGGTGCTGGTTTCCAATAAGGAAAGAAGTATAGGCATGGTTTTAAGGGGGGTTGTCCCTTCCATACAGAAAAATGTGACAGATATTGGCAAATTCGTTAAACAGGGAAGTTTCGACAAACTTGAGAGTGAGGAAAAGACGCCGGGTATTCTCATTGGGAAGGAAATGGCTGTAAATATAGGAGTAGTAGAGGGTGATAAAATTACGGTAATACTACCACAGGGTGACATTACACCCTTTGGAGTAATGCCAAAAATGGTGGAGTTTCAGATTGCCGGAGTTTTTGAGACAGGCATGTTTGACTATGATGCCACTATGGGTTATATAAAACTCTCTGATGCACAGAAACTCCTTGGTATTGGTGACAGAATTACTGGTTTTGAGGTTAAGGTAAAAGATATTTTCAAATCAGACCTTGTGGCTCAGGAGCTTCAGGGCAGGCTGGGGCTTCCCTTTAAGGTGAGGGACTGGAAAGAAATGAATAAAAACCTGTTTTCCGCTTTAAGACTGGAAAAAACCGCTTTATTTATTATTCTTTTGCTTATAGTGCTTGTGGCTGCCTTCAATATTATAACAACCCTTGTAATGCTCGTTATGGAAAAGAATAAAGACATAGCAATTCTTAAATCTATGGGGGCTACTTACAAAAGCATTGGCAGGATTTTTAAACTACAGGGCATTATCATAGGTTTTGCAGGCACTCTGGTCGGAGGCTTTCTGGGAGTGGTCATATCGTTGAATCTGCACCCAATAGTAACATTTGCTGAAAAGATTACAGGGCTTCAACTGCTTGCAAGAGATGTGTATTTCATGGACAGATTTCCCTCCAGTGTAGACCCACTGGATGTGTTTCTGGTGTGCAGCTTTTCCTTTTTGATTTGTTATCTTGCCACACTCTATCCTGCAAAAGAGGCGGCAAAGATGGATCCTGCAGAGGTTTTACGCTATGAATGAACCTTTGCTTCAAACAGTAGGGCTTAAAAAAAGCTTTCTTTCTCCGTCGGGAGAAAGACTGGAGATAATAAAAGGTATAGATTTTGTTGTAAACAGAGGTGATACCGTCTCCATAGTGGGCATGTCAGGTGCAGGTAAAACCACCTTTCTGCATCTTATAGGGCTTCTTGATACACCTACGGAAGGTACAGTCAGCTACTTTGGAAAAAATGTTTCTGGTATCATAGAAGAAGAAATGGCAAAATTCAGAAACAGCAATATCGGTTTTGTTTTCCAGTTTCATTATCTTCTGCCTGAATTTACCGCCATTGAAAATGCTGTAATGCCTCTTATAATTCGTGGTGAGTCATACAAAAGGGCAAAAGAAAAAGGAATGGAGCTTTTCAGAAAGGTAAATCTGGAAAACAGGGCTTTACATAAGCCCGGACAGCTTTCCGGTGGAGAACAGCAAAGGGTGGCTCTGGTGAGGGCTTTTATCGGGGAGCCCGCCATCATTCTTGCCGATGAACCTACTGGTAATCTTGATAAAAAAAATGCGGGAAAAATAACGGAGCTTTTTCTTAAGCTGAATGAGGAGCTGGGAACATCGGTTGTGCTGGTTACCCACAACGATGAGCTTGCATCCATGATGAAAAGAAAATACAAGATTGACGACGGGATACTGGTGAATGTATGAAAAGACTAATTAATCGCCTTTTTTTAATGGCTTTTATTTTAATTGTTGCAGTTACAGCATTTGCTGAAGAGGGAATTATAAAAGAAGTTACTGTTGAAGGTGTAAAAATCATAGAAAAAACGGCTGTTATTAATAAAATTGACACAAAGGCAGGCACAAGGGAAGACAGTACTAAAATTTCTGATGACGTTAAAAAGATTTTTAAGATGGGGTTCTTCTCCGATGTCTATGTGGAGAGGGAAGAAAAAAACGGTGAAATCTTTATAAAATTTGTTGTAAAGGAGAAGCCTTATATTCGGGAGGTGAAGTTTGTTGGTAATAAGGATGTGTCTGAAGATGACCTTAAAGCCGTTATTACCACAAAACGTTTTAGCTTTTTGGACGAAAGAAAGATTAATGCAGACGTGGAAAAGCTTTTGAAAACTTACCACGACAAAGGTTATTACTTTGCAAAGGTGTCCTATAAGGTTGAACCAATAAAGGAAAAGCCACAGGATATGCAGGTGGTTTTTAACATTGAAGAGGGAGAAAAGGTCAGGATTGAGAAGATAATACTGAATGGTGTAAAAGCCTTTAAACCCAAGAGAATAAAAAAGGAGATGGAAACAAAGGAAAAGTGGTTTCTTTCATGGTTAACAGGTAGTGGGACCTATAAAGTTGATGACCTGAAAGACGATTTTGAACGTATTAAAGAGTTCTACGGAAATGAAGGTTTTATTGAGGCGAAAGTGCTCGGACATAAGGTTTATCTGAACGAAGAAAAGGATGGTTTGATAATTGAGATTAACATTCACGAAGGTAAACAGTATAAAGTAACAAATGTTGCCGTTGCGGGAGATGCTAAAGAACACGAAAATGAATTGCTGCCCAAACTGAAGCAAAAAAAAGGAGATATTTTTAAACGGGTAAACATAAGGGACGATATTACAGCTATAGGCGATTTTATGGGTGACAAAGGTTATGCCTATGCCAATGTGGAACCTTTGATGAACATAAATGAAGATAAGGGCGAAGTGGATTTAAGTTATTACGTTTCCAAAGGAAAAATTGTCCATCTGAACAGAATCGTAATTGAGGGCAACAACAAAACAAGGGATTATGTGATAAGGAGAGAGATACTTTTGGCAGAAGGCGAACTTTATAACGCCTCCCGTATAAAAAAGAGCAGAGACAAGGTTAACAGGCTGGGTTTTTTTGAAGACGTCGGATTTATTCCCCAGAGGGTTTTATATGAAAAGCCCGAAAAGGAAGATACTGACTTAATGGATTTGCTGGTGAGGGTAAAGGAACGACCTACAGGTTACTTAACTTTTGGCATTGGCTACAGTTCGGTTGATCAGTTTATGGGAAGTCTGCAGATTAGCCAGAATAACCTCTTTGGCAGGGGGCAGAGACTGTCTGCATCTGTGCAGGCGAGCAGCAGGTCTCAAACTTATTCTATTAGCTTTTTTGAACCATATCTTTTTGGTTACAATGTTTCTGGTGGCTTTGATCTTTTCAAAACAATAAGGGAGTATACAGATTACACAAAAAGTAGTCAGGGATTTGGGCTTCGTTCAGGCTACAGAATTGATGAAGACTGGTCTGTTTCTGGCGGCTACAGATATGAGGTGGCTACTGTTTCAGATGTGTCAGATTTTGCCTCGCAGCTCATAAAGGATCAGGTGGGCACCAAGCAGACAAGCAGTATTAATGCGAGTATTACAAGGGACACAAGAAACGATGCCTTTTATCCCACAGACGGGTCATACTTTAACTATTATGTGGAACTTGCCGGCGGTCCATTGGGTGGCGATAATAACTACTTCAAATCCATTGTTGACGGTGCGAAGTACTTTCTTCTGCCATGGTACCACACCATATCGTTTCACGCACAGTATGGATTTGTTTCTGGTTTTGGTGGAAAAACGGTTCCAATTTATGAACGGTTCTTTCTCGGAGGCATGTATAGTTTGAGGGGATTTAAGACAAGAAGCATAGCCCCTGTGGACCCTGTGACCAAAGATGTGCTTGGAGGCAGCAAAGAGCTGTTTGGAAACGCTGAGTATATATTCCCCTTGATTAAGGAAGCCGGCGTTAGAGGCGTGGTTTTCTTTGATATTGGTAATGCCTATAACAGCGGAATTTTCCCGGATGAATTCAGATACAGCACTGGCATGGGTATCAGGTGGTATTCCCCCATGGGACCGCTTAGACTTGAGTGGGGCAGAAACTTAAATCCAAAGGAAGGCGAGGCAACCACCAAATGGGAATTTTCCATAGGGACGGTTTTCTGATATAATTAAACAATAAAAATTCAGGGGGGAGCAATGAAAAAGATTTATTTAACACTGCTTTGTTTCATGCTGTTATTTGTAAAAGGCGGTATGGCTGCAGAAATAAAAATAGCTGTAGTGGATGTGCAGAGAGCCTTAAATGAGTCTAAGGAAGGTGTTGAAGCCAAGAAAGAAATAGCTAAAAAGGCTGAACAGCTTAAAACCGAACTCCAGAACTTACAGCAGGAACTTGATAAAATGCGTGCAGAAATTGACAAACAGAGCACATTCCTTAGTGAAGACGCAAAACAGGAAAAGGAAAAGATATTTCAGAAAAAGGTGAAGGAGTTTCAGACTACTTACAAAGAGGCACAGGAAGAGCTTCAGCAGAAAGATGCTGATTACACAAAAAAGATTGTGCAGAGGCTGGAAAAGATAATAAAAACCATTGGTGAGGAAGGCAAATATACGGTCATACTTGAGAAGAACGCAAGTGGTGTTCTGTTTTTTGACAAAGAGATTGATATTACCGAACAGGTTATTAAAAAAGCCAATGAGGGACAAAGTGGCAAATGAGCGGTTATAAACTGTCTTATATAACAGAGCTTGTCAATGGCAGGTTGTTAGGCGAAGATCTGGAAGTTAAAGGTGTTGCTTCTTTAAAAACAGCAGGGAAAGAAGATATTTCCTTTTGCTTTCAGAAAGGTTTTTCAGAAGAGGCTTTAAAGTCCGAGGCAAGGGCGTTTATAGTAACAGAGGGCATCGAACTTGAAGGCAAAAGTTGTGTTGTGGTAAAGAACCACAGCCTTGCTCAGGCAAAGGTGTTAGCACTTTTCTATCCTGAAAAAACAGTTATTTCAGGCATATCGTCGAGAGCTTTTGTGTCACCATCAGCCTTTATTAAAGCGTCTGTAACGGTAATGGATTTTGCATACATAGGTGAAGCCACCGTCATTGATGAGGATACCGTTATTTACCCCTTTGTCTATGTGGGTAATAATGTGAAAATAGGCAAAAGAGTTAAGCTACTACCCCATGTGGTTATAATGGACGATGTGGAAATAGGAGACGAAGTAACCGTTTATCCCGGTTCAGTGCTTGGTTCCGATGGCTTTGGCTATGCCTTTGACGGAAAGGCTTATGTAAAGATACCGCAGGTTGGAAAGGTAGTTATTGAAAACAAGGTAGAGATTGGAGCTAACACCACAATTGATAGAGCCACCATGGATGAGACACGGATAGGTGAGGGAACAAAACTGGACAATCAAATAATGATAGGACACAATGTAACAATCGGTAAAAACTGTGTTTTTGCCGCACAGGTTGGTGTCGCAGGTTCTACCAATATAGGCAACTTTGTTGTCATGGGTGGTAAAGTTGGAGTTAAAGACCACGTGCATATTGGTGATGGTGTTCAGGTTGGCGGCATGTCCGGTATCATGAATGATATTGAAAAGGGCAGCAAGATTGCAGGTATTCCTGCCACAAGCTATATGAAATGGCTTAAGATTCAGTCAATTATAGACAGACTGCCAGAGATAAAAAAACAGCTTGATTTACTAAGTAAACAGAACAGTAAGCCGGAGGACAGGTAATGGTTATAGATGTTAAAGAAATTATGCAGATTTTGCCTCATCGCTATCCTTTTTTATTTGTTGACAGGATTATTGAGTTTGAAAAAGGCAAAAGGATTGTGGGTATTAAAAACGTTACAATAAACGAACCCTTTTTTGTGGGACATTTTCCTGAAAATCCAGTGATGCCGGGTGTTCTTATGGTGGAGGCAATGGCGCAGGTAGGAGGAGTTCTTGTTCTTAAAAGCAATGAGGAGTATGGCAAGAAAAATGTGTATTTTGCCGCAATTAAGGAGGCAAAATTTAAAAAGGTGGTTACAGCCGGAGACCAGTTGAGGATTGAGGTTGAGCTAATTGGTAATAAACGTAATCTTTACTTTTTTAAAGGTAAGATTTTTGTGGATAATATTATTGCGGTAGAGGCAGAGTTTGTTGCGTCTGCTTAAAGAGAGGAAAATAATTATGAGTAAAATTGACGAAAAAGCTGTAGTGTGTAAAGGTGCAGAGCTTGCTGAAGACGTTGAGGTAGGTGCCTATGCCTATATCGGAGAAAATGTAAAATTGGGAAAAGGCTGTAAAGTGTTTCCCCATGCCGTTATTGATGGCTGGACCACCATAGGTGATAACTGTAAAATTTATCCTTTTGCTTCAATCGGTATGGCCCCGCAGGATATTAAATACAAGGATGAACCAACGGAGTTAATTATTGGCGACAGAAACACCATCAGAGAATATGTGACCATTAACAGAGGGACACCTTCTGGAAGGGGAAAAACCATTATAGGTAACGACAATTTTATAATGACATCCTGCCATATTGCTCATGACTGTCTGCTCGGTAACGAGATTGTTATGGCAAACTTAGCAACCCTTGCAGGACATGTTGAGGTGCAGGACTTTGCTGTTATTGGAGGATTTACAGCCGTTCATCAGTTTGTAAGGGTGGGAACCCTTGCAATGGTTGGTGGTGCCTCTGCAGTAGCACAGGATGTTGCCCCCTACACAATTGTGTCCGGAAACAGGGCAAAGCTTTTTGGCTTAAACCTTATTGGTATAAAAAGACGTGGCATTGAAGGTGAAAGGCTGGAATATTTAAAAAAGGCTTACCGCCTGATATTCAAAAGTAAACTGACCCTTTCTGAAGCAAAGGATGCCATAGAAAAGTCCGGTTTTGAAACGGAAGAGGTGCGGAAACTGCTTAACTTTATGCTGGAAAGCAAAAGAGGGGTAATACGTTGGTAAATATAGGTGTTGTTGGTGCCGGTTATCTTGGCAGATTTCATGTAGAAAAGTTTCAGACCATTGAAAATTGTAAACTTGTTGGCATAGCAGAGGTTTCTGAAGAGGTAAGGCAGTATTTAAAAAAAAATTTTGATATTCCTGTCTATGATGATTACAGGGAGCTTGCAGGAAAGGTTGATGCAGTATCCATAGTGGTGCCAACCCCCTTACACTTTGAAGTGGCACAGTTTTTTATTCAGAACAATATACACACATTCATTGAAAAACCTGTAACCGAGACGGTAGAACAGTGTGAGAGACTGAAAGCAGTGGTGGCATCCCGTCCAGATTTAAAAGTTCAGATTGGGCATATAGAACGTTTCAATCCTGTGTATAAAGTTTTAAAGGAAAAAGTCAAAAATCCTTTTTCTGTAACGATTAGAAGAAAATCACCATTTACTTCCCGTGGCACAGAGGTGGATATAGTCTTTGACCTGATGATTCATGACATTGACATAATTCTAAGCCTTTTTCCTGACAGAGATGTCCATATAAAGTCATGTAATGCTACAAGGGTTGTTTCCGAAACCAATGACTATTTTAAGGTTGATTTCAGTTTAGGGACCGTTGATGTTACACTTGAGGCGTCACGTGTCCACAATAAAAAGGAACGTTCAGTTACTGTTGTCTGCGAAGATGTTGTTTATGAAGGCGATTTTGTAAATCAGGAACTCTATTTTAAAACACCTGAGGGTGATCATAACCTTCAGTTAGGTAAAAAAGACATTTTGATGGAAGAGCTTAAAAGTTTTGTTAATTCGGTTCAATATAAGAACCCTGTTACGGTATCCTTAGAGGATGGATACAGGGCTTTGTTAAAGGCATACGACTTTCTTTACCATATCGGAAAATCAAAATGAAAAGGGGTTTTATTATTGCAGGTGAAGCATCGGCAGAACTTTATGCCTCAAAATTAATAAAAGAACTTAAAAACTGTCTGAACCCTCTTGAAATGGCAGGGATAGGTGGGGACAGGCTTGCTGCTGAGGATGTCACCTTAGTTGAGCATTATTCACACATATCTGTTGTTGGTGTTTCTGAGGTGCTTGGTCACCTGAAAAAGATAAGAGCAGCCATTAAAAAGGTGGTACAGTGGATAAAAACCAACAACCCCGATTTTGTTATTTTTATTGATTTGCCCGACTTTAATTTTAAGGTTATAAAAAAGATCAAAAAATTTTACAAAGGAAAAATCATATATTTTATTAGCCCTCAGATATGGGCATGGAGAGAAAAGAGAAAATTTTTTCTGAAAGAAAATGTAGATAAAATGCTGGTTATTTTGCCCTTTGAAAAAAGGATTTATGAGGATATTGGTTTTAATGTGGAGTATCTTGGCCATCCGCTTGTTGATATCATAGAGCCCACTATGGATAGTCAGAGATTCAGGGATAAATACGGCATCAAAGAAAAAAGTCGTATCATAACTGTTTTCCCGGGTAGCAGGGTGAGAGAGGTGCAAAATCACAGGAATGTTCTTAAGTTAGCTATAGAAAAGCTGAAACTCAACTATTCTGATATAGAGTTTTGTGTTGTTCCAGCCAATGACATAATTTATCCGTTGATAAAGGAAAGTTTTGATGGCAGTCGTATAAAAATTGTTGATAAAGAAGATAATTATAACGCAATCTTTGCATCAAATGTTGTAATAGCAAAATCAGGCACCACCACACTGGAGACAGCCCTTGCAAAAAAACCAGCTGTTGTGGTTTACAGGGTTGGAAAGATAAGTTATCTTATAGCGAAGCTTGTGGTTAAGGTTCCTTTTGTATCTCTGCCAAACGTGATTTTAGACGATATGGTTTATCCTGAGTTTATTCAAGAACAATTTACGGCTGATAATATTCACAGTGCAGTAAAAAGATTTCTCGATGACACAGAGCTTTATATTTATACGATAGAGAGGCTCTCTGAGCTGGAAAAGATGCTGGGAGAAAAGGGTTTTTTTGGAAGGGCGGCAAATAAAATAAAGGATTGGGTAAATGGATAAAGAATCTGTTGAAATATATAAAAGAATTTTAAAGTTTGTAAAGCCATACTGGAAAAAACTGTTGCTTGCAATGATTTTCATGATTGGAGTTGCGGCAACATCTTCAGCGCTTGCCTTTCTTATTAAGCCTGCACTTGATGGTATATTTATTGAAAAAAACTATAGGATGTTAAAGTTGATGCCCCTTGCGATAATGATAGCCTATAGCCTCAAGGGTGTTTTCAACTTTTCACAGGAATATTTGATGAATTATGTAGGGCAGAAGGTTATTATGGATATAAGGCAGACACTTTATGAACATATACAGAAAATGTCTCTTTATCATTTTATAACCACCCCCCTGGGTCAGTTGATTTCGAGAATTACAGGCGATGTGAGTACATTGCAGGCTTCTGTTTCGAGGTCTATTACCAGTATAATTAAAGACTTTTTTACAGCGCTGGGATTGATAGGAGTTATTTTTTATAGAGATTTCAAACTGGCTTTAATAGCCTTTTTTCTGCTACCTGTACTTTTTATACCTATCTTTCAATTTGGATTAAAGACGAAATATTACAGCTATAAGTCAAATGTTGTAATGGGCAATATCCTTTCTTTTCTTAAGGAGTATTTTTCAGGAATTCGCATTGTGAAGGTTTTCAACCTTGAAGAAATGGGAAGAGACATTTTTAAAAATGAAAACCTCAAGTTTTTCAACAACTATATGAAACAAATAAAAGTTAGGGCTATTTCCGGACCTATAATTGAGTTTCTGGCTGCCATAGCCATCGCAAGCGTAATCTGGTATGGGGGACGTGAGGTTATTGCTGGCAATTCAACACCGGGAAACTTTTTTTCCTTTATTACTGCTATGATTCTCCTCTATGAGCCCATTAAGAGACTGAACGCATCTTACAGTTCTATTCAGGAAGGGATAGGCGCTGCAAAAAGGGTGTTTGAAATCATTGACATTGATTCAGAAGAGGCTCTAGAAAAGGAGCCCAAGAAAGAAATAACTGAATTTAAAGACAAAATAGAGTTTAAAAACATAAACTTTAAATATGACAAAGCTTATGTACTGAAAAACTTTAACCTTACGGTAAAAAAAGGTGAAAAAATAGGTATTGTGGGAACAAGTGGTGGGGGGAAAAGCACTTTTGTGAACCTGCTCCCACGTTTTTATGAATTAACAGAAGGTCAGATACTGATTGATGGCGTTGATATTAAAGAGTATTCGCTTAAATCAATCAGAAACATGATAGCTATGGTTACCCAGGAGGTTATCCTGTTCAATGCTACTATAAGGGAAAATATCCTTTATGGGAGAAAAGATGCCACCATAGATGATGTTGTACAGTCTGCCATGCATGCTAATGCCCATAACTTTATTTCAAAATTTCCTGATTGTTATGAAACCAATGTGGGAGAAATGGGAGAGTTGCTTTCAGGCGGGGAAAGGCAGAGGATTGCCATTGCAAGGGCTTTTATAAAAAATGCACCGATAATTATACTTGATGAAGCCACATCTGCACTGGACACAGAATCTGAAAGGGAGGTTCAAAAGGCACTTGATCAACTCATGGAAGGCAAAACAAGTTTCATTGTGGCGCACAGGCTTTCAACATTGATTAACTGTACCAGAATAATCGTTCTGAAAAATGGTCAAATATGCGAAGAGGGAACACATGAGGAGTTGATCAATAAAAAAGGCGAGTATTTCCGATTATACTCACTTCAACATGGGGGAAACTCCTTTGTCTGAGAATACTCTGAAACTAAAAAGATTTATACTAAAAAAAATTGCTCCTGCCGCTGTAAGTACCGTGGTGAAGATACTTTTTAAAACAATCAAATGGCAGTATTTAGGTTTAGAAAATATTAAAGATATACAAACTCCTGCAGTGTTTGTTTTCTTTCATGGCAGAATGCTGATGCTATCCATGTTATACAGGAAGATAAGAGGCAAAAAAGGTAAGTTAAAGATGATTTTAAGTCCTCACTTTGATGGTGAGGTGGCGGCAAGTATAATAAAGAAATTTGGTATAGAACACATTTACGGTTCCAGTTTTAAACAAACTTTACAGTTACTGAGAAAATTATCAAAACTGGAAGGATACGATATAGGGATTACACCAGATGGTCCAAGAGGTCCAAACGAAAAGGTAAAGTCTGGTGTTATTTATATCGGGAAAATAAAAAAATATCCCATTATTCCTGTCGTCTATTCTGTAAAAAAATTTAAATCCCTCAATTCTTGGGACAGGTTTATGATACCGATGCCTTTTACCAGAGGAGTATTTATGGTGGGAGAGCCTTTATTGGTTTTTGATGGGGACGGAAAGGAAAATCTGGGAGAATACACCCTTATTCTGGAAGAAAGAATGAAGGAGCTGAGAAAGAAGGCTGACGAAACGGCAAGGAACATATAAATGTTTTATCTTTACAACCTGTTATTGATTCTTATCTTTCCTTTTTTCCTGGTTTTTATTGCCTTTTCTACAGTTGTTGTAAAAAAGTGGAGGTATGGGTTTTTCACAAAGTTTGGTTTTTACAGCCAGTTTCACAACAATGACAAGAATGTTATCTTTCATTGTGTGTCTGTAGGTGAAACAGTTTCGGCTGTTCCACTTATAAAAAAGTTTACTGAAAAACACAAAAACACGGTGCTGTCAGTGACTACTAAAACGGGTTACGAGGTGGCTAAGAGGAACCTTTCAAATTTTGTGAGACTGGTCACCTTTTTCCCCTATGACTTTCCATTTTCTGTAAGCAGATTTTTCAACGCCTTTAATCCGAAGGCTATAATAATAGTTGAAACGGAGCTATGGCCTAACATTATATTTATGGGAAAAAGCATTAAAATACCTGTCATTTTCATAAATGGTAGAATATCAGACCGCTCTTTCCCAAACTATCTTAAATTTAAGTGGTTTTTTCAGTCATTTCTTGATGTGCCCTATTTTCTTATGCAATCTGAAAGGGATAAAGAAAGGATACTGGCGCTGGGGGCACAGCCCGCTAAGGTTTTTGTTACAGGTAACATAAAGTATGACCTTGAAAAAAAGGGTAACAGGCTAAACAGGTCTGACTTTGGCATAGAAAAAGACGATTTTGTGATTATTGCAGGCAGTACCCATAAAGGGGAAGAAAGGATAATCCTTGATGCCTTTGCTAAATTGAGAATAAGTTTTAAGAAAATTAAGCTTATTATAGTCCCGAGACATCCTGAAAGATTTGAGGAAGTGTGTTCCCTTATAAATCAGGAGGGAATTAAATTTGGAAGAAGGAGCAGGAACGAGAAGATGGAAGATGTGTTGTTAGTTGACACAGTGGGGGAACTTTTTGATTTTTATGGAATTTCCGACATAGCCTTTGTAGGCGGAAGTCTTATTAATATAGGTGGACACAATATCATAGAACCAGCAAGCTATGGAATACCTGTTCTTTTTGGTCCCCACATGCAGAACTTTAAAGATATAAGTGAAGAGTTTGTTTCCCAAAAAGCTGGTTACCGTGTAACAGAAGACAGCCTTGCTAAAGTTATCAGCGAATTTATCTGTTCCGAAGCCAAAAGAAAGGAAGCAGGTATAAGGGCACAGGATATTGTAACTAAAAACAGGGGAAGTTTAAACAGAACATTACAGTTTATAGAAATGATAGCAGGTGGTTGATGGAAAGATTTTTTTATCAATTGTGGTATGAAAAGAAACACAATATATTTTTGATTATTCTGTTGCCTCTGGCAGCGATATATTACATTGCATGGAAGATTAATGACCTTTTTTATCGTTTTTTTAGTTCAGCCAAATCACTTGGCACCTTTGTTATCAGCATAGGAAATGTGAATCTGGGTGGCACTGGCAAGACGCCTTTTCTTTTATACCTTTTAGGCAAGCTGTGTGAAGATAATAAAAAAATTGTGGTTCTTACAAGAGGTTACGGTGGTGATCGGGAAGGTGTTGTGGAAGATAGAGACGGCTTTTCTGATGAAGCACGACTGGTAAAAGGAAATTTTCCAGATGTCACTGTTATTGCAGGAAAAAACAGATACAATAACTACAAGAAATATGTGAAGGAAAAGCCTGATATAGTCATTCTTGATGATGGGTTTCAGCACAGAAAGATAAACAGAAATATTGATATTGTAATGATTGATGGAAAACTGCTTTTCGGGAACGGTTTAGTCTTTCCCGCTGGACCTTTGAGAGAACCAGTAGCATCTGTGAAAAAACGTGCCCATTTTGTCGTTGTAAAGGATGGCGATGAAAAGTCACTGAACAGATTGAAAAAAATGTTTCCGGAAAAGGATATAACATGTTTTAAAGTCCAAAAATACAGAATTACCACTCTCTCAGATAAAGAGCTTCATGCAGAAGAAATAAAGGATAAAGTGATAGTGGCTTTTTGCGGTATTGGGAATCCCTCCAGTTTTAAGGACAGTCTTGAAAAAGCGGGCATATCTTACCAAAATATTATAGTCTTTGGCGATCATGTAAATTATAGAAAAACTGATGTTGAAAAAATCAGACACAGCAGGGCGGATTATTACATAACAACAGAAAAGGATGCTGTAAAGCTAAGCCAGCTATGGGTGGAAAAGGAAAAGCTTTTGGTTTTAAAATTAGTTTATCAACTTGAAGCAGACTGGAGGAGTTTAGTAAAAACATGATTAAATGTGTTTTTTTAGACAGGGACGGGACAATCTGTGAGGATATGGATTATTTGTCTGATTACAGGAAGATGGTTTTTTATCCCTTTGCCTTGGAGGCAGTAAGGGTTATAAAGGAGAAGGGATATAAAATTTTCATAATAACCAATCAATCGGGAGTTGCAAGGGGAAAGTTTGATATTGCAGAGGCAGAAAGACAAAAGAACCATGTTCTGAATTACTTTGGTGAAAAAGGAGTTGTGATAGATGGCTATTTTTACTGTCCTCATCACAAAGATGGTGTGATAATAGAGTTTGCAAAAGAGTGTGACTGTCGGAAACCAAAGACAGGGCTGCTAAAACAGGCTGTGTCACTTGAGTTTGTGGACAAAAATGTTTCTTATATTGTCGGGGATAAAGTGATTGATGTGGAATTGGCGTTTAATGCGGGAATAAAAGGGGCTCTGGTGTTAACTGGCTATGGTAAATTAGAACTGGAGGTTTTGAAAAAAAAGTCATTAGACTTTTCTGTCTATGCAGACTTACTTGAGTTTGCCAAAGCTATAGCATAAATGGAGGTGTATCATGAGAAAGGAAATACTCTCTTCAAAGGCACCTGAACCAATAGGTCCCTATTCACAAGCGATAATGGCGGGAGATTTTTTGTTTATATCAGGGCAGATAGCGATTGATACGGAAACCGGCGAATTTATAAATGGTGAGGTTGAAACTCAGGCAAAAATAGTTCTCCAAAATATTGATAATATTCTTAAAGAGGCAGGGCTTACTTTTAACAATGTGGTTAAAACCACTATCTACCTGAAAAGTATAAAAGATTTTCCGGCTGTAAATGCTGTATATGAAACCTTTGTGACCAGACCTTTCCCTGCACGGTCAACAGTAGAAGTAAGTAGCCTGCCTAAGGGTGCATTAATAGAAATTGATGCTATAGCCCATGTAAAGTTATAAAGCCTTCTCAACTCTACCTGATTTGATACAGTTTGTGCAGACTTTTATGCGTCTTACTGTCCCGCAGGAAAACCTTGCTTTAACTGTCTGAAGGTTGGGCATAAAAAGTCTTTTCGTTTTGTTATTAGCGTGGCTTACATTATTTCCTTTAAGTGCGCCCTTTCCGCAAATGCTGCATATCTTTGCCATGTCACATCTCCTTATTAACCTTGAATATATAATTATCTCTGTATAAATAAAAAAAATCAAGAAAAATTTTACAAACATCGATAAATGGATTTTAGGTTATTTGGCGGAATCAGGGAGCTACCCCCCATCCTTTAAAAAAATTAAAATACTTGACAAACTAATGCAGGCGTGATTTAATTCAGTTAAAAAGAGCTAATATGCATCTGTTATTTGGCGGAATTAACAATGAATTTGACAAGTTTAATTTTAGCTGGTTTATTTGATTAAAGTATGTTTTAAATCTATTGAGAAAGGAGGGCTGCATGAGACTGAAGTTTTTGCTGGTTTTTTTAGCCCTGTTGTATGTCGGTTCTTCCGCCCGGGCCGCTGAGATTACTCTGAAAAGTTCCACTCACTACCTGTGGTACGAAGACATTCTTACGCAGGACACAGAAAAGGACGTAGCTGAGTATCTTAAGCTGAATGTTAACAAACTTGACAAAGATGGCAAGATTAACATTTATGGCTACGGCAGAGTGTCAAAACAGCTTTCGTCCGGTGAAGATGTTCAGGGTAAGCTTTATTACCTTTACCTTGACTACAAAGGCTTACTTAACGACCACCTTGACCTGAGGGTGGGAAGACAGTTTGTTTACTTGACTGCCGCTTCAGGTATCATTGATGGGGCAAAGGTTGATGTGAAGAACTTGGGTCCGGCAGGCGTAACTTTTTTTGGCGGCAGAAATGTCCAGTTTGACAGTAGAAAAGAGATAACCGGCTCTGGCGACTATCTGTATGGGACAGCTTTATACGTTAATCTCCCCAGAAACAGTCGGGCAGAACTTAGTTATGCAGTGAAATATGATGACAACGATATTGCACGCGAGACACTGGGTTTTGATTTTTCCACAAACCCTATAAAAAACCTGAATATTTATGGAAACACAAGATACGATGTAATATCAGAGGCAACAAGTGAGTTGCTTTTAGGTGTAGGATTAACCCCTATTCACAGGCTTTTGTTAAAGGCGGAATATTACCAGAGTTATCCCACCTTTGACACCACATCCATTTATTCTGTTTTTGCTGTGGATAAGTATAAAGAAAAGCTCATTAAGGCGGAATACAAACTTAGTGGAAACTACACAATTTCCGCAGGTTACGCCAATGAGGATTTTGACGAAGGTAAAAATGCCGATTTATACGAACTTGGTGTTTCTGCAAAGCCTTTTCGTGATTTGACAGTTAATGTTAATTATGAGAAGAGAAACGGATATGCAGGACAGTTAAGTGGCTTCAGGGTTAATGGTGAATACAGGATAGCGAAGGCAACCATCTCAGCAGGCATTGACTATGACGATTTTCGCAGGGAAGGTTCCCGCGAAAGCACCACAAAGAAATACTGGGCTGCTGCCAGATGTGATTTCAGAAAAAATATGAGTGCCTTTGTCCGGCTGGAGAATAACGCAAATTATAACTACAGTCACAGCTATCAGGGGCTGGTTGCCCTGAATGTGAACTTTTAGGAAGGAGGATGCGATGAAAACATTAAACTATTTCATTTTAGTTGTGGCTTTAAGCATCTTTCTTCTTTTGTCAGTAACCAGAAGTCAGGCAAGGACAGATCACAGGGAGTTTAAAAATGCAGTGTTGAGTGAATGTTATGACTGCCATAAAAGTTCAAATGTGTTTCCCAATCACGACGGCGATTTCATCAAAGGGCACAGGTTACTTGCACAAAAGAGCGACAGCAACTGCATAGACTGTCATGACCAGTCTTTTTGTCTTGACTGTCATGTGGGTGGTGGTATTGAGCCTGATCTGAAAAAAAGCATTTCTGCAAAAGGCAACTACATGCCAAAGACACACAGATCAGACTTTATATCAATTCACTCAATAAAGGCGATAGATAACCCGCAAAACTGCTACAGATGTCATGAAGCCAACTTCTGCGAAAGCTGCCATGACAATCTGCCAAAGAAAGGCACAATGCAGATAAAGTCGCACACACCTCTGGGCAGTAATAATCAGACTTACTGGAATAATGAACATGCAAAGGAGGCAAGAAGGAGCCTGCAGTCATGTGCTTCATGTCATCCCTCAGGCGATGTTTGTGTGCAGTGTCATAGTGCAAAAACAGGAGGAGTTAATCCACATCCCAAAAACTGGCGGTCGATAAAGGATAATATAAGAGACAAGGGAAAACCTGAAAAGACGTGCAAAAAGTGTCATTTACAATATTAATTTATGAGGAGGTTTTTTATGCGTTTAAGAAAAAACATTTTATCTGTGTTGTTTTTGTTGGCAGGTTTTGTTTTTCTTTACGGATGTGGCAGTGATAATAAATCATCCGGAGCTGTTTCTGTTGTTTCTAAGGTTGGTGATACTGCCTGTGTCCAGTGTCATAGTGCTACTGCAGACAGAATTACAGGGGAATCTATTGTAGCCCAGTACCAGAAATCTGCTCACTATGGCAATGATAATGCAGGCTGTGAAGGTTGTCATGGAGGAGGAGCCCAGCACAATGGTGTAGGTCCAATCCCTTTTCCAAAGCCTGATCAGGCACGCTGTGAAAGTTGCCATGATGGTGTAAAAGCGCCCGCAACAAGTTCTGCAAAATGGGCAAACTCAAATCATGCAAAACCTTATGAAGAAACAACAGGCGATCCCTGCTACCGCTGTCACACATCTGAGGGTGCCATTTTGGCTAATGTTCTTGGATACACAGGAGACAAAGATGGTGTTCTTCTAAACGCCACAATGAGACCTGTCTTAGATGTTGATGCCTCAAAATTTACGATGGCAATCAATTGTGAAACCTGTCATCAGCATGGTGGAAAGCTGCGCCAGATATTTGCAAGAGATGCCTTTGGTAACAGAGTCCCCTGGGATCCTAATCAGAACAGAAAGGTTGATGAATTTGATCTTTGCACAAGCTGTCATCTATTCTATAACTTTGACGGTACAAAGTTGATCGCATCAGGAAAAGATTTTACAGTGAATAGTCTGACTGTGACATCTTTAAAGCATTACCACGAAACCGCATGGTATAGGACGATAGCTACAACTCACCATGATCTTGTTGAAACAGGTCTGGGAAGTGGTACAGGTGGTTCTACAAGTGCCAAGATTGAAGGTTATGTGGTTCGGAAAAATGCTGAACATCCCTGTTTGGAATGTCATGGTCATGATTTTAAAACCAACACAAGGATTACATCTCCTGCAAGACCCTCAACCATATATACCGATTGGGCAAAATCTGCTCACGCTGGCAAACTGCTTGAGTTAAAATATGCTGCTGATAGTGGGACAAGAAGTCAGGACAATGTGAATAACGTGATGATGGCAGGTGTAGTTGATGATACAGGTGCAGCCTGGTCACATTATAACTGGGATGACAGTACCGGAACACCTTCAGATCGTAAAGCTTGTCAGAGATGTCATACCGCCACAGGTGCTGCAAATTTTCTGAACGATCCTGCTACATATAATGCCGCGAATAACAGTTTTACACATCTTGCAGGGTGGACAAATACTAATAAGACTTCACCTCAGAATGAGCTTCTTTACTGCTGGGGTTGTCATAAAGATGCCGGTAGAGGGGATCTCAGAAATCCAGGTGCTCTTACCTTTGCGTATAGTAACAATGCGACTGTAAGTTATCCAGATCTAAAGGGTTCCAATGTTTGTATGGCATGTCATACCGGTCGTGAGACGGGAGATTCTATAAAGAACTCTTTTGCTAATTTCAGTAGTGTATCTTTTATAAATTCTCACTATCTTGCAGCTGGTGGACAGCTGTTCGGAACCACGGGGTATGAATATGATGGAAAGAACTATGCAAATCCATCTTACTTTAAGCATGACAAAATTGGTATTACTGAAGTACTTAGCTTAACTAAAAATGGTCCCTGTGTTGGTTGTCACATGACGTCTGATAACGGGCATCTTTTTACCAATGTGAAGAAGGACAATACTGGTGCTGTAACGGAGATTACAAGCAAAGTTTGTGTATCCTGCCATACTGGTACCTATGCACTGACACCGGAAAAATTAACGGAAGAAGAAGAACATTATAAATCAGCTGTTGAAGCTGGAAAGAAGGCGATGGAAACAAAAGGTATCTACTTTAAAGAAGCCTATCCTTACTGGTATGAATCTGATATGACAACAGCATTCAGAAACTGGGCTAAGGTGTTTGGTAAGACTAAGGCTAAGGATGTAATGGGTGCTGCATTTAATATCAATCTCCTTGCTCATGATCCAGGAGGATATGCTCACAACAGATATTATGTAAAGAGACTGCTTTGGGACTCCATTGATTTTATAGAAGATGGTGTGCTTGGAAACATCAATATGGCTACTTTTATTGATGGTCTTTCTGGTTTGACGGCTGACCAGAAAACAGCTGCCAAGGCTTACTTAGGTACTACAAGACCTTAAGTTAAGTAATTAGTTAATTCTAAAACACCCCGCCTTCGGGCGGGGTGTTTTGTTTTACCTACAAAAAAATCTTAGAAAATTTTTATACCAAAATAAAATCAAAAAGGTTATTATTATAAAAAACTATAAGGAGGACGCAGGTGAAAAGTTGTTCCTTCTTTATTGTAATTTTGTGCAGTTTTTTGCTCATTAACTGTGGTGACACTGGCAAACCGCTTTCATCTTCCTCAACCGCTAAAGCCAGCTCAACAAAATGTATTTTGTGTCACAGAAACGACATATCACATATAACGGGAGCCAAAATTGTAGACGAATATTCCGTGTCTTCTCACAACACAGGAGATGGAGCTGGTTGTTATGACTGTCATAGAGGTGGGAGCTATCAGCATCCTGCAGAATTTGCTTCTGTAATGCAGGAGTTTCCTAATATTGAAAAGACACCAAAGGGTGAGATATGTTTTTCCTGTCATGAATACACTTTGTCTAAGGCGCACTACGCAGTTTATACCTCTAATGGATCTCATCCCGCCCAGTATGTGAGCAAAAACTATTTGAGTAACTGTTCTTCCTGCCACAATCCACACAATCCTGATCCGACAAATGAGCACAGACATTATGCAAGATCAGGGCATGGGAATGTCAACGGAGTTGCATGGTCTAATAGAGATTTTAAAGACAATGTTGACTGCATAAGATGTCACACCACCACTGGTTATATTAACTATGTGAGCAGTAACTTTACTGTTCCGGCTAATACATGGGCTGATGCTACAGACAACACAAGGGAGGTTTTAGCCTGTAATGCCTGTCATCCAACCTATGACTTTAAAAACAGTTTTCGTAATGTCTCTTCATACACGGCTATGTATAAGGAAAATTTTAGAGACAGTAATGTAAAATTTCCCAATGTCAGCAAATCAAACATGTGTGTTCCATGTCATGCAGGCAGGGAGAGTGGACAGAGTGTAAGAACAATCTCAAATTTCAGTGATGCCAGCTTCAAAAACCCCCATTATCTTGCTGCCGCTGGTGTTTTTTATGCAAAGGCAGGGTATCACTACTATACATCCGTTACTAAGTATGACAATTATGTTAATTTAGGTTTTCCCCATGCAAGGATTGGGATGACGGGTCAGTTTACACAAACAACGCCTGTTGGCAGTGGAAAAGATGGACAATGTGTGGCATGCCATTTTGGAAATGGGGGCACCTATGTAAATCACAGTTCACATACGCTTAATCCTGTATATGTTGCAAGATCAACAGGGGCTTTTGGTTGTGATGGTTGTCACACAAATGAAAACTTAGAAGAGTTAATCGAAGAAGAGAAAAAGATTTACCATCGCGCTATGGACTTTTTTAAGTTTGTCCTGGCTGAAAGAGGCATGTATTACGCCGATGTCTTTCCCTATTTTTACAAAAATCCCAACGATATTAATAGGTCAAATGCTATAAGAGACTGGACTTCAGTAGGACCGATGTCCGGTGATGGTGTTAGTGGGGCTAATAATATGGGAGCTGCATTCAACTTTGTTTTGTTAGAAAAGGAAAAAGGAGCTCATGTCCACAACAGAACTTATGCGCGAAGATTAATATCACACTCAATTTTTTATCTGCAGACAGGTTATGATTTAAATGTCGTCACCAACAGACCATCTCCGAGTCCTAATCCAAATAGTATAATAAACTTTTCCAGTTACTCTTCCTCTTATCCCAATACACTTTCTGATGGTAGGGCTGTCACACCGGGAGTAAACGATATATACGCGCTTAAAAGGTGGCTTTTAAGGTTTAGTTCAGGTAACTTTAGTTTGAGATAAGAAAAAGCATCGTTTTACTTAGGCCCTGTATGTCATCTGTAAGAAAGATTAAGTTGCCGCTTTCTTTCCCCCCTTATGCTGTAAATGCCTATCTTATCGAGACGGGCAAAAGCAGGATTTTGTTTGATTCAGGTCCCAGAAACGATCAAGTAATTGAAATTTTGAAAAAGGAAGTCGACAACTTTGGTGGCATTGATGTCGTTATCCTTTCTCACGGGCACCTTGATCATGCAGGAAATGCAAAGGCTGTTTCCGATTTTTATGATGTGCCTGTTTACGCCTCCTTTCATGAAAAGGCAAGACTTTCTGAAGATTTTCAGAAACGCCTCGAACGAAGGGTTAAAAAGACTATTAAACTACTTAACTTTTTTTGTTTTAGTGATGAAGTGGCAAAAAGGGAACTTGAAAAGGCAAATTTTTACAAAGAACAGATGGAACCACTTGAACTGGTGTTTAATATTTCAACATTTGATGATCCAGAAGTCACAATTCTTGAACTGCCAGGGCATACAAAGGGGTCTGTTGGCTTGTTTTTAAAGTCTGATCGCCTTATTTTTACTGGTGACGCATTTTTGAAGGATGGCATATCATCATTTTTTGATCCTGAAGAGCCTCGAGATGCCCTGAAAGATTACTTTAGTTCCTTACAGAAAATAATGTCTCTACAACCACAGTCAGTTTTTCCCGGTCATGGCGATTCTTTTGACAATCCGGAAGCAGTTTATGAAGAAAAAAAAAACTATGTGGATTTGATAATAAGGAAGATTAAAGAAATCATTGATAAAAAGGGGAAAATAGCTGGTGAAGTAACCAGTCTTTTTCCCTCCGGTTACAATGCACTTATCGCAATGTCTGAACTGGTGTATGCCCTCGAGTCCCTTAACATTGGGATTTTACAAAGTTTAAAAGACCTCCTTTCAGAATAATCTGTGCCTGCCTTTCGGTAAGGTTTGCCTTTACCCTGAAGCTTTTGTTTTTGGTTATGTTTTTTATTTCAATGGATTGATTTTTCCTTAAAGCCTCTTTGTAGTTTGTGATGTAAAGTATATCGTTCATTTCCAGATCTTTATAATCGTCAGGGTTTTCTAAGACCAGCGGAAGTATTCCAAAATTAATTAAGTTCGACCTGTGTATGCGGGCAAATGATATGGCAATAACCGCTTTAATTCCCAGATACATTGGTGCAAGGGCAGCATGCTCCCTACTTGAACCCTGACCGTAGTTTTCACCACCTAAGATAAATCCGCCGTTATTTTTAATAGCCCTTTCTGAGAAGGTGTCATCTATACTACTAAAAACATACTTTGAAATTGCTGGAATATTTGAACGAAGGGGAAGTATCTTTGCACCTGCTGGCATAATATGGTCGGTGGTGATGTTATTGCCAACTTTTATTAAAACAACTCCTTCCATTGTATCTGGCAATTCTTTTGCTATTGGCAGTGGCTTTATATTGGGTCCACGTAACACTTCAACGGTAGAACCATCCTCTGCGGGAGGAAAAATCAAATTGTCGTTTATGATAAACCTGTCTGGCAGGGTGACTTCAATTTTCTCACCGAGACTGCGTGGATCGGTAATCTTGCCATTTAGTGCAGATGCGATGGCAACTTCAGGGGAACAGAGATAAACCTTGGCGTCTTTTGTTCCGCTTCGACCTTCAAAATTTCTGTTAAAGGTGCGTAGAGATACAGAACCAGAGGCTGGGGCTTGCCCCATTCCTATACAGGGACCGCAGGCATTTTCAATTATACGTGCCCCAGAGGATATTATGTAATAAAGAAGCCCTTCCTTATCGAGCATCTCCATCACCTGTTTTGAACCGGGCGAGATTACAAGGCTGACCGATGGGGGTAGCTTTTTCCCCTTAAGTAACAAGGCAACGGTTGCTAAGTCCTTGTAAGATGAGTTTGTGCAGCTGCCAATACAAACCTGATCGACTGGTATACCTTCTACAGACTTTACAGTAACCACGTTGTCAGGTGAGTGAGGACATGCGATAAGTGGTTCTAACTCAGAAAGGTTAATTTCAATCTCGCCATCATAGCTTGCGTCACTGTCGGCATAAATTTCTACAAAATCTTTTTCTCTATTCTGGGAAGCAAGAAAGGCTTTTGTTATTTCGTCTGAAGGGAATATGGAAGTGGTAGCTCCCAGTTCTGCACCCATATTGGTGATGGTTGCCCTTTCTGGAACAGAAAGTGTTTTAACTCCTTCTCCAGCATATTCAAATATCTTTCCAACACCGCCTTTAACGGTTAAGCGACGAAGAAGTTCCAGTATTATATCTTTTGCAGTCACAAAGGGGTTAAGTCTGCCTATGAGATTAACTTTAATTATCTCAGGCATAACAAGATAAAATGGATATCCTGCCATAGCAACAGCCACATCAAGACCGCCAACGCCGATAGCAAGCATACCAAGACCGCCTGCAGTAGGTGTATGACTGTCTGAACCCAACAGTGTTTTGCTCGGTATTCCAAACCGCTCTAAATGTATCTGGTGACAGATGCCGTTTCCCGGAGAGGAAAAGTAGATTCCGTATTTAGCTGCAATTGTTCGCAAAAACCTGTGGTCATCGGCATTTTCAAAGCCCGTTTGTAATGTGTTGTGGTCCACGTAACTTACAGAAAGCTCTGTTTTTACTTTAGGTATACCAATCGCTTCAAACTGAAGATACGCCATCGTGCCGGTGGCATCTTGGGTTAATGTTTGATCTATTTTAAAAGCTATTTCAGTGCCCTTTTTAAGCTCTCCTGAAACAAGATGTTTTTCAAGTATTTTCTGTACGATATTCTTACCCATTTCCCCATGACCTCCTTAATTTTTGTAAAAAAGCATTATAGCAAACTTTGGGGGTCTGCAACAACTGTTAGAGAATTTAGTGTTAATCTAAGTAAAAAATCACGATTGTTTATCACTAAATTTAGGCTATAATAGTTTAGCCATTCAATATTTTCACGAGGAGGAAACTAAATGTCACTTTCAAAGGAGTTACTGGAAATTTTAGCATGCCCAAAATGTAAACAGGACATAGAGCTTTCTAAGGACGAAAAATGGCTGATATGTAAGAAATGTAACCTTAAATACCCAATAGTTGATGACATACCTGTTATGCTTGTTGATGAGGCAAAACCACTCGAGGAAAATGAGTAAAAATATTCTGGTCTTACGATACAGATTTATTGGGGACACAATTCTAACCGTTCCCTTTCTTAGAAACTTGAGGTATGCAGAACCAGATGCCTACATTGCCTGGGTGGTTGCGCCAATTTCTTCAGACGTAATTAAAGGCATACCATATGTAAACGAACTTATTTATTGGGATCCACAGACAATTCATGCAGACAGCACGGGCAGACATAAGACGCTTAAAGCAAAAGTTGAGTTTATCAAATACTTGCGTGGCAAAAAATTTGACAAAGTTTATATCTTAAAAAGGTCGCTTTCAAGTGCCATAATGGCATATTTAACTGGTGCAAAAGAAAGGATTGGCTTTGATACTGAAGCAAGGGGTTTTTTACTTACTAAAAGGGTGAAGTACGACCACAATCAGCACGAAGTTCATAATTTTCTTAATGTTTTAAGGGCTGACGGAATAGAAGTCAAAGATGATTATCTGGAGGCATGGCTAAGCAGAGATGAGATGGAGTTTGCCGTAAGGTTTTTTGAAGATAATTGTGGGGTTAATGATGTTGTGGCTATTCATCCTTTTGCTGCAAATCCAAAGAGGGCATGGCATATAGATAATTTTATTGAGACTTCAGATACTCTAACTGATTATGGCTACAAGACAATATTTTTTGGTGGAAAAAGAGAGATTGATTATATAAACTATATCAACAAACATGCAAAATCAAAACCGGTTATTGCAATAGGGAGATTCAATTTAAGGCAGACGATGGCACTACTTAGCAGATGTAAGGCAATAGTTTGTAATGATAGTGGCATAATGCATCTTGCTGCAGCGGTTGACATCCCTATAGTTGCCATTTTTGGTCCACAGTCACCTGTAAAATTTGGCCCCTACAGTAAAAAGGCAAAGATTTTATATAAAGCCTTTCCATGCTCCCCCTGCAAACAGAAATTTTTCAAGGAATGTGAGCCAAGCGAACGAATGACCCCAAAATGTGTAGAAAGCATAACTGTCGGGGAAGTGATGGAAAGTATTATTGAGGCGGTTAATGGGAATTAAGATTTCTGCATTCATCATAACTAAAAACGAGGTAAAAAACTTAAAAGAATGCTTAGAATCTTTAGACTGGCTTGATGAAATTGTTGTGGTGGATGATTTTAGCGAGGATGGAACGGATGAATTGCTCCAAAGATACAATGTCAGGTTAATCAAGAATAGATTTACAGGGTTTAGGGATCAGAAAAAATATGCTATGGAAATGACAAAGAATGACTGGGTTTTAGAAATAGATGCTGATGAGAGAGTGTCTCCTGAAATGAAAAATGCGATACTTTCATTTTACGAAACTGACTTTGAAAAATACGACGGGTTCGAATTTAAGAGAAAAAATTATTACTGGGAAAAATGGGTAAAACATGCAGGGCAGTATCCCGATTTCAAACTCAGGCTATATAATAAAAACAAAGGTAGATGGACCGAAAACAACATTCACGAAAGATTTATTGTAAATGGTTTATCAAAAAAGATAAATGCTGATATTATTCATTGTCAGGATGTGGATTTGAAAAGGCTATTTTTTAAGACAATAAGATACAGTAGTAT
>FWPU01000856.1_pt1 | contig 59922 bp, 49 predicted proteins | sample 2228361 | NCBI WGS metagenome assembly FWPU01 (sample SAMEA103939777, study PRJEB20133) | metagenome
TCGGGGTGGAACTGGACCGCGAGCAGCGGGCCGGCCTCGATGGCCGCGACGAACCGGACCCCGTACTCGGCGGTCGCGGCGACCACGCACGGGTCCGCTGGCACGCAGTGGTAAGAATTCACGAAGTAGAAATACCCTGGCGACAGGACCCGGCTGGCCCGCGTGGTCACGATCCGGTTGAAACCGACCTGAGGAACCTTCGGCGCCTGGAAGCGCACGACCCGACCGCGGACCAGCCCGAGCCCGGGTACTCCCGGGGCCTCGTCGCTCGCATCGAGCAGGACCTGCAACCCCACGCACACCCCGAGAAAAGGGCGACCCGCACGGACGTGCTCCGGGATGGCCTGGTCCAGCCCCCGCTCGCGCAGGGCCGCCATGACCGCCCCGAAGTGCCCCACCCCGGGCAGGACCAGGCGGTCGGCCCCGACCGCGTCCTCGCCACGCGACGCCACGCGCACGCTCGCCCCGACGCGCGCCAGGGCCCGCGCGACCGAGCCCGCATTGCCCCCCCCGTAGTCCAGGAGCGTCACGCCCGCGCTCACAGGCTCCCCTTGGTGCTCGGCACATCGCCCGAGGCCCGCTCCTCGACCGCGACCGCCTGCTTCATCGCCTTTCCGAACGCCTTGAAGATCGCCTCGGCCTTGTGGTGGTCGTTGCGCCCGTACGGCATGGTCACGTGGACCACCGCGCGCAGGGCCTGGCTGAACCCGAAGAAGAACTCCTCGAGCAGGGCGACCTCGAGTTCCCCGACGAAGCGCCCGGCGAACGGGGCCTCGAAGTGCAGCAGGGCCCGCCCGCACACGTCCACGGTGACGAAGGCCACGGCCTCGTCCATGGGGAACACGAAGAACCCCGCGCGGGCGATGCCCTGGCGGTCCCCGAGCGCCTGGTCGAATGCCTGGCCAAGCGTGATCCCCGCGTCCTCGAGGAGATGATGCTGGTCCACGTGGAGGTCGCCGGCCGCCTCTACGGTCAGATCGAAGAGCCCGTGCTTCGCGAACGCCTGCAACAGGTGGTCGAAGAACCCGATCCCGGTCGAGACGTGCGACTGCCCGCGCCCATCGAGGTCCAGCGTGACCGAGACGCGCGTCTCGGTCGTCTCGCGGTCCACGGTGGCGGTCCTCATCGCTGCCCCCGTTCCAGGAGGGCCGCGACCTCCTCGACGCGGAGCACCACCTGGTCCGCCCCGGCCTCTCGCATCATCCGGACGTGCGCCTCCGGGTCCGCGCCAGGGGTCACGCAGCCGATCGCGAGATGCCCGGCCGCCACCGCAGCCCGCATGTCCGAGGTCGAGTCCCCCACGTAGGCCGCGAGCCTCTTGCCGAGCCTCTTCTGCGCAAGCAAGAGCCCCCGCGGGTCCGGCTTCAGGTGCGCGGCCCCGACGTCCTCGCGGGCCACGAGCGTCTGGAAGTACCGCTCAACGCCGAAGCGGCGCAGGGTCCACAGGGCTTCGGCCCTGGGTCTCGCCGTGACTATCCCCAAGGGAAAGCGCCGGGCGAGGCGCGAGAGCACCTCCCGTGGCATCGCCCAGCGCTCGGTCTCCCGCAGCCCCCCGGTGCCCCGGTGCCCGAGGTAGAGCCGCTGGAAGACCTTGCGCACCGTGGCCAGCGGCACGTCCACGCCCCGGGCGAGCAGGATCGCGCGGGTCAGGACCCAGTCGTCCGGGAACGACCCCTCGTTCTTGAAGCGGTGGATCTCGTCCCTGGACACCTGGCCCCCGCCCAGGGCCTCCACGGTCCGGGCGATGGCCTCCCGGTACGACGACGAGACGTCCACAAGGACCCCGTCCATGTCGAAGAGCACGGCCCGGTCCGCGAGCACGCGCGCCACGGCCTGAAGGAGCATCCGGCACTGCGGTGGGGTCCCGATCCCGAAGCGCAGGCACCCCCGTGTCAGGGGGTCCTGGGAGCGGTCGCGCACCAGGATGCCCTCGTCGCGCAAGGCCCCAAGCACCCGCCCGGCCTCGGCCCCGATTCGCACCAGAAGGAAGTTGGCCCGCGACGGCCGCCACTCGAGCCCCTGCCGGTCCAGGCCCTGTTGCAGGACGAGCGCCCCGCGCCGGACCTGGCCCACGTATCGCCGGACGTGGGACGGGTCGGCCAGGGCCGCCCCCAGGGCGCGGACCGCCACCTGGTTGACCCCGTAAGGCGATTGCACCTTGCGCAGGTCCCCGATGGCCCGGGCCGGGCCCGCGACGAGTCCGATGCGCAGGCCCGCGAGCCCATATGCCTTGGAGAAGGTGCGCAGGACCAGGAGGTTGTCGTGCCGGTGGACCAGGTCCAGCAGGTCCAGCCCCGCGAACTCGTGGTACGCCTCGTCGAGGAGGACCAGGGTCCCGGCGCGGGCCGCGGTCTCCAGGACCCGCTCGACCTCTGCGCGCTCCAGGGCCGTGCCGGTCGGGTTGTTGGGGTTCACCACGACCACGATGCGCGGGGCCGGGTCCCCGGACAGCCGGGCCAGGACCTCGTCCAGCGGGAACGCAAGCGTACCCGGGCGGTACGGAACGCGCTCGATGCGGGCGCCCACGACCTGGGCCGTGACGTCGAAGAGCGCGAAGGTCGGCGACGGCAGGACCAACGTGTCGTCCGCCCCCAGGTAGGTCAGGTAGATGGTGCGGATCGCGTCGTCAATGCCGTTGGTGACCAGGACCTGATCGCGGGCCAGCCTGAAGTGCCTGGCCACGCGGCCGAGGATCTCCGAGTATTCGGGATAGGTCGCGACCTCGTCCGCCATGGCCTCGCGGATGGCCTCGATCACCCGCGGCGAGCACCCCACCGTGTTCTCGTTGAAGTCGAGGCGCAGCCTCCCGTGCCGGCCCTCGGTGGGCGGGTGGTAGGGGGTCATCCGGGCGACCTCGGGCCGGGTCCGCAATGGATCGGGAACATCGCCTGGCACGCCAGCCTCCGCCTTCACAGCACGATCTTGTTGAGGTCGTATTCCAGGATGTCCGTGGCACCCAGGGCCTTGAGCCTGAGCACGATCGGGGGCACGTCCCGGCGCGGGACCGCGACCTTGACCGCGTATCCGTCCCCCCCGTGCAGGGGGCTCACGGTGGGGCTCTTCATGCACGGGACCTCCCGCACCACGGCCTCGAGACGGTCCGCGGGGACGTTCATCTCGAGGAGCACCCGTTCGCGGGCCCGCAGGACGGCACGCATCAGGTCCGCGAGGGCCTCGATGCGCTCGCGTCGGGCCGGGTCGGCCATGGCGGCGGGGTTCGCGATGAACCGGGTGGTCGAGGTCAGGATCTCGGCCACCTCGCGCAGGCCGTGGCTTCGCAGGGTGGCCCCGGAGGAGACGTTGTCCACGATCAGGTCCGCGTCCTCGGGCGGGAAGACCTCGGTGGCCCCGTAGGACCGGATGAAGGTGTGGGTCACCCCTTGGGCCTCGAGGAACGCCCGGGTCAGGCGCTCGTATTCCGAGGCCGCGACCACCGGGCGCCCGCGCAGCGCGTCCAGGTCCGGCCCGGCCGTCGCGGCCACGATCCGCACGGGGTCGAATCCCAGGTCCACGACCTCCACCACCGGCGCACCCGTCTCCTCGACCCAGTCCCGGCCTGTGAACCCAGCGTCCGCGGACCCCAGGGCCACGATGGCCGGTATGTTCTGTGGTTTGAACATCTTGAAGGAAATATCAATCCCGTCGCTCGTGGGGCGGTACGACCGTTCGGCCCGCGCCACGTCCAATCCGACCTCACCCAGAATTCCCAGGACGCGGGCCTCGAGCTTTCCCTTGGGGAGCACGAATCTCAAAGCCGGACTCCTCCCATCCGAGGACCCGGATTCTAGTCCCGTTGCCGCCGCGTGTCACCCGCGAACATGAGTGGACCTTCCCCACCGCGGGCGCAGGCGTGGGCGTGGGCGTGGGGAGGTTTTCGTTTTCGATCACGTCCACGTCCACGTCCACGTCCACGTGCACGTTCACGAAGACGGGGAATGGATTCCTGCTCTCCCCCTGACCTTTGGCAACCCGAGGCCTGTCCGTGGTTGACAACGATGGACACCCGTGTCCCGAATAGGGGCGGAGACGTCGGCCAGGGGTGCCCGGCATTCCGGACCCGCGCGCGATGGTGAAGGGCGGGCGGCTCTCGGAGCGCCTGACGCTCGAGAAGGAGCACTACCTCGCGTTCTCGACCGCCTTCCTGTGCGACCGCGCGAAGGAAGGGTCGCTCGTGTATCACGGCCGCACCGGGCACCTGCTCCTGTCCGGGGTCGAGCACCTGCTGCGTGTCCGCGTGGTCGCGGACCCCGAATTCTGGCTGCGCGCGGTCATGCGCGACCTCGGGATCCCCCGGGACAAGGCCCGCCGCTACATCGGGGAGGTGGACGAAGACCGGAGGCGAGGGGTCCACACGGTCACCTACCTCTGGGCCACGAAAGGAGCGAGCATGGATAGACCCTTGAGCGTCCTGATCCTGGACGACGAACCCATCGTCGGGAAGCGGTTGAAGCCAGCCATCGAGAAGGTGGGGTTCGAGGTGGAGACGTTCGAGGACCCGGCGCAGGCCCTCCGGCGCCTCGGCGAGCGCGAGTTCGACATCGTGGTCACGGACGTCCGGATGGAGGAGGTCAGCGGGATCCAGGTGCTCGAGCACGTCCTGTCCCGTTCGCGGCGGACCAAGGTGATCATCATCACCGGGTACGCGACGGTCGAGGTCGCGCGCGAGGCCCTGGTCAAGGGGGCGTTCGAGTTCCTCGCGAAGCCGTTCAAGCCGAGCGACTTGAGGGCCGTGCTCGACCGGGCCGCCCGGGCCCTCGGTCACCCGGGGATCCCCAAGGTCTCGGAGGAATGAGCAGGACCGTCGCCGGCCCGGCGGGAGGCGACCCCATGGGGATGGCCGATTCGGACTGGACGGGATCCGGGGACGCCGGCGCCGCCATGGCCCGTCGCTATCGAGTCCTGCGGCGCGTGCTCGCGGCCAACAGCGAGATGCTGGAGCGGCTCGCGGACCTCGAGGCCGACCTGTTTCACCTGGACCCGGGCGAGCCGCGCATCCGGGAGCCGGTCCTCGACCTGCTCGACGCCTCCCTCCTCCTCGCCGAGGACCTGAACCTCCTGACCGGGGGCCGGGACCGGGCCCTGTACCGGGCCCACGCCGCCATCGAGCAGGCGATCCGCGCCGTCTTCCGCGAATCCCGCCCGCCCGCCGAGATGCCCCTCGTGGTCCCGCTCGATTCGGCGTGTCTCGCCCGCGAGAGGGAGGTTGGCGGCAAGGCGGCCCGCCTGGGCGAGGTCCGGGTCGCCCTGCCCGAGCACGTCCCCGCGAAATTCGTTCTGACGACAGCGGCCTACCGCCTGTTCCTCCACGAAAACGACCTCCACCACCGGATCCGGGACCTGCTCCAGGACCTGAGCCTCGTGACCGAGCGCGACCTGTTCCGGCACCGGACGTCGGAGGTCCGCGGACTCATCGAGTCGAGCCCGGTCCCGGGGCGGATCGCCGAGGCCATCGCGGACGGGGTGATGCGGTTCCCCATGCCGTGGCCCCCGGTGTGGGCCGTGCGGTCCAGCGCGGTGGGCGAGGACGGACGGCTCAGTTTCGCCGGGCAGTTCGACAGCCACCTGGACGTCCCGAGGGACCGCCTGAAGGAGGCCTACCGCTCCGTCCTCGCGAGCCGGTTCTCGGACCGCGCGGTCCTGTATCGCCTGACGTGCGGCTGCACCGAGGTGGACACCCCGATGGCGGTCCTGTTCCTCCCCATGATCGAGGCCCGGGCCGCGGGGGTCCTGTACACCCGGGACCCGCGCGAGGAGGACGCGGACCGGATGGTCGTGAACGCGGTGCCGGGTCTGGCCGCGGACATGGTCCGGGGCCGGGCCGACGCCGAGACATGGCTGGTCCCACGCGCCCCGGATGCCCTTGCCGGCGCCGGGGCCGCGCCGGGTTGTCTCGACGCCGGGGACCTGCGCGCGCTCGCCGGGCTCGGGCTGAAGGTCGAGGGATACTTCGGCCGTCCCCAGGACATCGAGTGGGTCCTGGCGCGGGACGGACGCTTCCACGTGGTCCAGGCCCGACCCTTGCGCGTGGTGGACCGGAGGGTCCACGCGGGCCAGGCCGCCGAGTCCCGCCCTCCCCTCCTGGAAGGCGGCATCACGATCTTCCCGGGTCGCGCGGTGGGGCCCGCCGCGGTCTGCGCCGGCGACGACCTGTCCGGCGTGTCGGAAGGCGACATCCTGGTCGCGCGGCAGGCGGTCCCCGAGGTCGCCACGGTCCTGCCGCGCCTCGCGGGGCTGATCGCCGAGCAGGGCAACCCCGCGGGACACGCCGCGACCCTCCTGCGCGAGTTCGGCGTTCCGGCGCTGTTCGGCGCGAAGGACGCGGTCACGAAGGTCCAGCCGGGCCGGGTCCTGAGCCTCGACGCCACGCACCGGCAGGTCTTCGAGGGCGCCCTGTGGCCCGACGTGCTCGATCGGGTGCGGGTTCGGCTGCGGCGAGCCGAGGCGGGCGGACGCGCCGGCGGCCCGATCACCGAGCGCGTCCTCGCCCTGAACCTGACCGACCCCCTGTCCCGGTCCTTCCGGCCCGAGCGATGCCGGTCGGTCCACGACATGGTCCGCTACACGCACGAGCGGGCGATGCGGGCCATGTTCGACCTGGGGGACGAGGCGGTGCGCCGGGAACGCCGCCGGACCTGGCGGCTGGACTCCCCGGTCCCCATGAACCTGACCGTGCTTGACGTCGGGGGCGCGGTGGCCCAGGAGGCCCGCTCCCGCGCGAAGGTCGAACCGTCGGAGGTCCGCTCCGCGCCCTTCCAGGCCTTGTGGCGGGGCATGGCGGACGCGAGGGTGTCCTGGGCCGGCCGCCGGACCGTCAGCCCCGGGGGGTTCGCCTCGGTGGTGGCTGCGACCATGACCGACGCCTGGGCCTCGATCCGCGGGGTCGGAGACGCGAACTACCTCATCGTGGGGCCCGAATACCTGAACCTGAACGCGCGCCTCGCCTACCACTTCGCCATGGTGGACGCCCTGCTGTGCGAGGCCGCGGACAACAACTTCGTGAACTTCCGGTTCCGGGGCGGCGGGGCCGGGGCCGGGCGCCGGGACCTGCGGGCCCGCTTCCTGGCCGAGGTGCTCCTGCGGTCGGGTTTCGGCGTGGACCGGCGCGGGGACCTCGTCACGGCCTGGCTGCGGCGCCACCCGAGGCCGGCCTCGGAGGAGGGGCTAGCGCTCCTGGGCCGGTTGATGGCCTGCGCGAGGCAACTGGACATGCTGATGGAAAGCGAGGATTCGGCCCGCCGCTTCGCGGAGCGGTTCCTGCAAGGGGACTTCGATGCCTTCCGGTGAACTCAAGACGGACCCCGGCGGGGTTGGGGACCCGGCGGCGGGCGCGGACCGGGGCGCCGACATCCAGCGCGCGCTCCGCGAGCGCCCGTCCTTCTCGATCCGGGCGCGGATCGGCCTGGGGTTCCTGCTGCTGTTCCTGTTGAGCCTCGGCATCAGCATCGCGTCGCTGCTGATCCTGAACCGCGTCGAGCAGAAACTCCTGTTCCTCGAGGCCGCGGGGAGTTACCTCTTCGAACTGCAACAGGCCCGGCGGTTCGAGAAGAACTTCTTCCTGTACGGGACCAACGTCGAGGACGCGCTCGAGCACGTCCGCGCGGCGAAGCGGATCCTCCACGAGCAGGGCGGCGACGTGGCGCGCGTGGTGGGACGCGACCGTTTTGTCGCCACGGTGGGCCACGTCGAGCGATACGAGGAACTCCTCCAGGGGGTCGCGCGGGGCGTCGAGTCCGGGGAAGACGCGGGCGCGCGCGCCCGACGGTTCGAGGCAGAACTGCGGGCCCACGGCGCCGAGATGGTCCTGATGTCCGAGCGGCTCGTGGCCAAGGAGCGCGAGTCCATCAACACCATGCTCGACGTGTCCCGGCGCATCCCGATCGTGTTCCTGGTCCTGCTCCTGCTGCTGAGCCTGTACCTCGCGAACTTCCTCGCGCGCCAGATCCTCGCTCCCCTCAACCGGCTGATGCAGGACACGCGGCGGATCGCGCAGGGCGTCTTCACCCCGATCCCGCCCCGCCGGCGCTACCGGGATGAACTGTCGGAACTCGCCATGGCGCTCAACCACATGATGCGCGAACTCGCCCACCGCCAGGACCTCCTGGTCCAGGCGCACAAACTCAAGGCCATCGGCACCCTGGCCGCGGGCGTGGCCCACGAACTGAACAACCCCCTCAACAACATCATGCTGACCGCGGAATCGTTGCGCGAGGACTGGCGCGGCCTGTCCGACGACGACCGGCTCGACATGGTCCGCGACCTCGTGGACCAGTCCGAGCGGGCGCGCCGGATCATCCGCAACCTCCTCGATTTCACGCGCGAGAGCGAGATGAAGGCGGACCTCTTGCAGGTCAACGACCTCGTGACCGAGACGCTCGCCCTCGTGTCGAACCAGGTCAAGATCGCGAGGGTCAAGGTCGTGCGCCGTCCCGGCGAGAACCTCCCCCCCGTTCACGGGGACCGGCAGCAACTGAACCAGGTCCTGCTGAACCTGATCCTGAACGCGATTGACGCGATGTCCGGCGGCGGGACCCTGACCGTGACCACCACCCTCTCGCCCGACCGGGACTTCGTGGTCATCGAGGTCACGGACACGGGCGTGGGGATCCCGGACCACGTCCTGCCCAACATCTTCGACCCGTTCTTCACGACCAAGCCGCAGGGGAAGGGGACGGGCCTCGGCCTCTCCGTCTCGCTCGGCATCGTCCGCCACCACGGTGGAGACATCCAGGTCCACAGCCGCGCCGGCCAGGGCACGACCTTCGAGGTCCTGCTGCCCGTGGCGCGGGTCCCGGCGTAGGATGTCGGTCGCACCCCGTCATCAACACCGAGGACCTTCCCCACCGTGGGCGCTGGCGTGGGCGTGGGCGTGAGCGAAATCAAGGACTTGCACGGCAAGGAGTCCCGTATTTCAAGCGCAGGGGTGGTTCGAGGCAACCCACAGAAAGGAAGGGCTTTCATTGATCGGTCACGAGCGAGTGGGGAATGTCCTCCCAATGAGGGTGCAGTCCCAAGAAGTCGGTCGCACCAAAACCGATCACATCAGCAGACTGCACATGGCAAGAAACACAACCGGGGAAGGCCTCGGCCCCGAGGTCGTCACGATCACCAAGTCAGTCCATCCGGTGAGGGGGATCCCGGTAAGGGCGGTCCAACTCCGACCGGACCCGTGCCGGACGCCGCTACGCCCTTGCAGAGCATCCCAACGGGCACCCAATGCGGTCGCCCGTGGCGTGGACGGACCCCGACATGGCTACTCTCGTTCCGACCGTGACCGGGGTGCAGGTGCGGGCGAGCGCCGAGGCCTTGCTCGCGTTGGCAGCCCGGGCCTTCCGGAGCATCACCCTCCGCAGGGGACCATCCCTCCGCCTTCAGCCGCCCGCTCCAGGACCACAGCCGCTTCACGGACAAGCCTCGGGTCTTCGCATGCTCCAGGGTCGTCATCCCGCATGGAGCCCACGCGGACAACCCCCGCTTCGCCCGAGCCCGCGTCCGCCGCGACGACCGCCACCTCGTTTCCCTTGCTTCACCCATGCCGGAACCTGCGCAAGAGACGCGGTCGGTCTCGGGCAGGCGTACCGGGCCGCAAGCGGCTCCGTGCGACGAAGGCTCGCCTTCACGGACCCTGTCCTCGGCTCGCCCTCCGGGCCGGGGGCGGCCTGCGCTTCGCTGCGATCCTTCTCGCCTGCTCTCCGAGCCCCCGGTAGAACGCAACGACCTCGGCGGCCGACTTCTTCGCCGCCTGCCGGGCGAACTCATCCCGGATCCTTCTGACCATTTCAAGTGCGTGGATCGTCTCCTTCGCGCCCATGGGTCGTCACCTCCCTCGGAGAGCAAATCACCAGGGGTCTGTAACCGGTCTCCATGTTGACCGCGTTGAAAAGACGGATCTTGTCCAGCCGAACCACGTGCTTGAAATTCCAGCTGACCAACACGTCGACATCCGCAACGGTGGCGAGCGCGACGTGGAGCATGTCGTTTCTGTAACGCAGGCCGAGGATCCCGTGGTCCTCGTATCTATTGGCCAGATCGAGGGCTTCCATCGTGACTTCAACCCAGTCACAAAGCGGGAGGATCTCGGCAAACAGGCGATGAACCTGATCGGGGGCCTTCTGGACCTCGGCCGCGGTCACGTCGGACAGGACCGCCTTGAACACGCCGCTGCGAAAGTCCTCCACGAGCCCCCTGGACCATTCCGCAAACTCCGGATCGAAGACGCCGCCGATGACCGAGGTGTCCACGTAGATGCGGAGGATCTTCATGGCGAACCCGCCACATCGCTCCTTGCCCATTCCCCGGGGGGAAGGTGTCTATCCAGTGGATTCTCCGGAATGCTCCCGTTCCACTTCCATTTCCACGGTCTCAGAATCTCTTCAATGCAAATGCTAGAGACATCTTTTTCTTGACCAAGCCTGTTCATGACAGCGTCATAGCGGTCGGCGCGGATGAACAGGGCAGTGCGAAGTCGCCACTCTTGCAACGATGGTTCGGTGGTCCTGAACCATGGCTCCAGGTGCAAGCGAAGTGGCTCATACCAACCTTCTTGTCTGTTTCCCGCCCGCTGTAACAAACCGTTGATATTCCAGGCAACGCTTACTTCAACAACAATGATGTTCTTTGTTGAGAAATCCAGCACCAAGAAATCGGGGAAAGACCGCCGGGTACGATCCTCGACTTTGCGTGGAACTCCATCCTCGTGATTGACGAAGCGCCACGGAGGGCCGGCAAGGTAGGCCAGCGTGGCCATCTCAAAGCGATCCATGCGGCATCCCTCCGCGAACGCCCGCAGTGGCGAAACGCCCGGAGTCTCCGTCCATCAGGTCAAAGACGCCATCGCCTACAGCGTACCTGGGGTGTCCACGTCGGTCAAGAGCAGGCCTGGCAGAGCCATCCGAGCTATGGCGCGAATGGCGACGCGACCGCAACGCGGTCGCCGTGGGGGGTGAATTGGCACGAGAAATCCAGGATTTCGAGTGCCAAGAGGGGGGCGTGCGACGCCCCCCTCGAATGGTGTCCGGTCTCTTTGAATATGCCGAGAATGAACACTTTCATGGGGTAAGTCCATTTCCGAACACCCTTGAAGATCGCATCAGTGCTGCATCTGCCGACATCGCGGATCGCGCGATCCGAATGCGCGTCACGGGTCGAGATGGTGCTACTATCCTGCGGGGATTCACGGTCCCGCGGGGGGCTTGAGGTGCTTCGAAACGCCTTGCGCCTGTTCATGCTGGGCTCGCTCGGTTTCTTCGCCTGCTCCGCCGGCGGCGGACCCCCGAGCCTCGACGCGGACCTGTCGCGTTCGGCGGACGACGCCACCGGCGATGCCGCGCCTGCGGGCGACCTCCCGGCATCCACCACCGACGACCCGGCCCCGCCGCCTTCCGACCTCGGCCCGGAGGCCTGGACGTTCGACCGCGACGCCTGGCCGACCGTGCACGGTGGATCCTCCTCGACCCGGACCCGGAGGCCACCGCGCGGACGACCGAGATCGCGACTGCGGCCGGGGTCAACCACGTCCAGTTCTCGCACGGCCTGATCATGAACATCGAGGACCTCCTGGGCGACTCGCCGGAGGTCCAGGCCCGCGTCCAGGTCCTGAACCAGGCCATCACCCTTGCCCACGAGCACGGGATGAAGGCCCATATCTGGGCGCACGAGTTCTCGGGCACGGGGCTCGAGGTGTGCTACGCCCCGGATTCGCCGGTCTGGGAGGCGCGGGCCCGGGCCTACCGTGCGGGGCTCGCCCGGATTCCGGACGTGGACGGGATGGTCCTGATGTTCGGGTCGGCGCCCATGCCGCCCTGGGCCACCGCGTGCCTGTGCGAGTGGTGCATGGCCACCGGCGAGGAGAACTCCATCGAGACCCCCTCGCAGGACGAGCGCATCCGGCTGATCACGGAGCACGTCGGGCGCGTGGTGGTCCACGAGATGGGACAGGAGTTGTTCGTGCGGACCTTCGTCCACAAGCCGGCCGAGGTCGCCTGGCACTCGGACGGCCTCGCCTCGGTCCAGGGCCTCCACTTCACGGGGATGCACAAGGGGCCGGTCCAGGACTGGCAGCCTTACCACCCCCACCATCCCTGCACGGGCCACATCGGTCCCCATCCCTCGATCCTGGAAGAGGACGTGGCGGGCGAGTACTGTGGACTGGGGCATCGAGATCCCGGACTACGGGTCAGTCGTGGACGCGGGGGACATCGAGCCCGGACAGGACGCGGCCCTGACTCTGACGGGACTGACCCCCGGCTCCCGGGTCGTCGCGCGCCTGCGCGCGGAGTCCTGCGGCCTGGAACACCGCGGCGGGGACTTCTGGGTCTTTGTCCCGCGCGCCCCCTGAGCATGGTATCCTTTCCGCGAGGTTGCGGGCAGGGGGGATCGGCGCGGTGAGCCGTCCTGCGTTCGTCTTGCTGGTCCTCGCCCTCTCGTGCGGAGGGGGCCCGACCCCGTCGTCTGATTTCCGCCCCGACGCGGCCGGGCCGCGGGACGTGTCCAGGGACGCCCTTCAGGACGGATTTGCCGAGGTCTGCGAGCCCGACTGCGGGGGGAAGTTCTGTGGCCCCGACGGGTGCGGCGGCTCCTGCGGGTCGTGCGGGTCGGGGCAGTTCTGCGCGGTCTCCGTCGGGCGGTGCGTTTCGGACTGCGCGGACGCCTTCGAGCCCGACAACGACACCGCCCAGGCGGTCCTCCTCGTCCCAGGCGTTCCCCAGGACCATTCCCTGTGCCCAACGGACGACCGGGACCACCTGCGCATCGAGGTCGCGTGGCTCGCGGACCTGAGGATCGAGGTCGTGGCGGACCCGGGCGCTTTGCTCCTCCTGGAACTCCTCGACGGCGCCGGCCAGCCCCTGGACGCCTCGGATTCGGACGCGGCCGGCCGGGCGGTCATCGAGTGGGGCGCGCTGGATCCCGGGGTCTATCACGCACGGGTTTCCCTGGACGACCCCGGGGAATACCTCATGCACTACCAGGTCCGCCTGGACGCCACATGCGTGCCTGACTGCGGCGACCGGGACTGCGGGGACGACGGGTGCGGCGGGTCGTGCGGCGAGTGCGGCCCCGGTTTCCAGTGCGGCCCGACCGGCGCGTGTCAGTCCTCGTGCGAGGACGACCTCGAGCCGGACGACTCGCCTGGTCAGGCCCTGGTGATCCAGCCGGGGCAATCCGTCGTCCACACCCTCTGCCCCCCGGGGGACGAGGACTGGCACCGCGTCACGCTGGCGGAACCCTCCCACGTGCGCGTCCGCTACGAGATCGCCGAGGGCCCCGGCGTCGAGGTCCATCTGCTCGGGACCGACCAGTCCGAGGTGGACTTCGACCTCGCGGCGGGACAGGGCCAGGCGGTCTTCGAGGACGTGCCCCCGGGGTCCTACTACCTCCTGACGCGCTGCGAGGACTGGGACCTCCAGGTCCTCGAGTACCGGTTCGTGGTCGAGTTCCTGTGCGCCCCCGACTGCGGGGACCGCGAGTGCGGGGACGACGGGTGCGGAGGGTCCTGCGGGGAGTGCCCAGACGGAGCCCCATGCGAGGGCGGCGTCTGCGCCTGCGTGCCCTGGTGCGTGGACATGGAGTGTGGGGACGACGGGTGCGGGGGGTCGTGCGGGACGTGCCCGCCCGGGTTCCATTGCGACGACGGGGACTGCGTGTGCGAGCCCCAGTGCGGCGGGAAGGACTGCGGGCCGGACGGATGCGGCGGGTCGTGCGGCGAGTGCGACCCCCACAGCACCTGCGACGCCCAGGGGCTGTGCGCCTCGACCTGCGTGGACACCCATGAACCCGACGGGGAGCCCGGCGTGGCGCACGTCCTGTACCCGAGCGTCCCCCGGACGCACTCGATCTGTCCCGGAGACGACCAGGACTGGTTCCTGTTCACGCTCGCGGCCGAGCGGGACGTCACGGTCCAGATCTTTGAGGCCGCGGCGCCCGTGGACCTCTATCTCTTCAAGGTGGACCTGGTGGAGGAGGACTTTGCCTCGACCGGCCCCGACGGCTCGGGCCAGGCCGGCCCGGACACGCTGCCCGCGGGCGTCTATTTCGTCCGGGTCGAATCCTCCGACCCGGACGTCCAGGTCCCGTCCTACCAGGTCACCCTGTCCGTCACCGCGCCCTGACCGGCGGTTCCGGCCACGAGGGGCCCTTGATCGTCGGCGATTCACGAACGGATCCTCGCAAGCCTGGGCGCAGGCGCAGGCGTAGGCGATCTCAATCTCTGGGCCAGGACGATCTCCCCGCAGGCGATCCGACAGGCCGATCTCGCCCACGCCCACGGCCACGAATCCAGGACAGCGGTCCGTGTGGACCCGACGATTCCGAGCGGCTTTTTTCCCTTGACAACCGCCGTCCCGCCCGAAAGAATGAAGCTGTTCCCGTGGAAATCCGTTGATCAGACTCTTGCTGGGGAGGGTGCCATGAGCCGTCTCGTCCTCGGGTCGTTCCTGTGCGCCGTGGTCCTGGTGTTGTCAGATTCCGTGAACGCCGACTCGTCCGAGTGGATGATGTACCCCGTCAACGACGAGTCGTCGATCGAGAAACTGATCTCCCGCTACATGAAGAAGGTGGACGGCGTCGAGGCCGAACTCCGCTTCATCGGAGAAAGCGAGGACGACCTCGCCCTCCTCTACCAGTTGAAGCCCAAGGCCGCGCCGACCATCAAGTGCGGCGTGGACACGCAGGTCAGCGGCCGCGACGAGGGCAAGGTCACCGAGCGGGTCGTCAAGATCACGTGCTTCTACCTCCTGCCCGAACGGCTCAAGACCGCGAAGATGCGCGAGCGGCTCTTCGAGGCCATCAACAAGTACCACCAGAAATACTGGATGCCGCAGCGGTTCTACCTCGACAAGGACGGGGACGTCGTGGTGGACAACGCGATCAACATCCCCGGCAAGGGGTTCCCCGTGCACGCCGAGATGATCCGCGATGTGCTCCTGCGCACGGTGTCGGGCTGGAACCAGTTCTACGAGTTCCTCGTGGACGAATGCGACCTGCCCAAGGTGTCCGGCGGCGAGTAGTCAGGCACCACCGCGCGCCCCGTGCTACAATCCCCCCCCGTGGATGGCCGGACCATCGAGCCCAGAGTCCTGAAGGGGTTTCGCGACTTCCTCCCCGAGGAGGAGGCCCGGCGCCTTGCGATGCTCCGGACCATCGCGCAGGCCTTCGAGACGTGCGGCTTCGCCCCGCTCCAGACCCCGGCGATCGAGTACCTGGACATCCTGACCGGGAAGTACGGGGACGAGGGCGAGAAACTCCTGTACCGGTTCAAGGACCACGGCGAGCGGGACGTGGCCCTTCGCTACGACCTGACCGTGCCCCTGGCCCGCGTGGTGGCCCTGCACCGCGACCTCCCGCGCCCGTTCAAGCGCTACCAGATCGGCACGGTCTGGCGGGCCGAGAAGCCCGCGCACGGACGGTTCCGCGAGTTCGTGCAGTGCGACGCAGACATCGTGGGATCGGCCTCGCCGCTTGCGGACGCCGAGTGTATCGCCGCGGTGGTGCTGGCGTTCAGGGCCCTCGATATCCAGCGCTTCAAGGTCCGGCTGGGTCACCGGGGGGTATTGAACGCCTTGTTCGAGAGCTTCCAGATCGTAGATCCTTCCACCCAGGTGGACACGCTCAGGGCACTCGACAAACTGGACAAGATCGGCGACGAGGCCGTCATCGCGATCCTGTCGGAGCATCGCGGCGTGGGTCGCGATCGAGGCGCGTCCATCGTCCAGGCGATCCGCGAGGGGGAAACCGGCGAATACCTGGCATCCGTCGGTCATACCGTGACAGGCAGCGCCGGTTACAGGCACCTCAGGATGGTCTCCGACGCTCTTGAACACCTGGGGCTCAGGGACCATGTCACCTGGGACCTCAGCATCGCCCGCGGGCTCGACTACTACACGGGCACGGTCTTCGAGACCACGTTGCTCGACCTTCCATCGGTCGGTTCGGTCGCGAGCGGAGGCCGGTACGATGGGCTCCTGCGCATGTTCGGCATGCCGGAGGTCCCGGCGGTGGGCATCAGCATCGGCATTGACCGCCTGTTCTCTGCCCTCCAGGAGATCGGTCGCCTGCCCGACGCCCCGGTGGGTCCGGTCGCGGTCGTGTGCCCGGTTGGGGACGAGGCGCTCGCGCCGTCGCTGCGCGTCCTCGCGGACCTGCGCGCCGCCGGGATCGCATCCGAGGCTATCCCCGACCCGTCATGGCGGCTCAAGAAGTCCCTCCAGTACGCGGCCCGCCGAGGGGCGCGGTTCGCCGTGATCGTGGGCGAGGCCGAGGTCGCGGCAGGGAGCGTGGTCGTGAAGGACCTGGACCGCGGGACCCAGGTCACCCAGACCTTCTCCGAGGCCGCGACAGAGGTCCGCCGGACCCTCGCGGGCGGGGAGGACGGTCGTGCCAACGGATAAAGCGCTCGAGGAGGAACTGACCGACCTTGCCGGTCGGATCGAGCGCCTTCGCGTGCTCTACCAGCAGTATTTCATGGGCATGGAGCGCATCCCGCCCCTGGTCCAGCGCGAGCAACTGGAGCGCCGCGTCCGCGAGTCCCCCCTGAACGACGTGCGCCGCGCGGCCGTCAAGTTCCGTTTCCAGAGCCTTATCCAGCGGCTGCGCACCTACGAGGTCTATTGGGACCGGCTCCAGCGCGACATCGACGAGGGGCGCGTCGAGCGCGGGGTGGTGCTGGAGGGGGGCTTGCGGCCCGCGCGCGCGCCGAAGGCCGAGGCGGAACCGCCGCCCGCGCAGCCGGAACCGGCCCCGCGTGACCCGGTGGAGACGCTCTACCGCGACTTCCTGCGGGCCCGCGAGCAGGTGGGCCTCCCGGTCGAGGGCATTACCCTCGACGCCTTTCGCCTGAGCATCGAGCGCCAGCGTCGCATCCAGGCGGAACGGCTTGGCGTCCAGGACGTGGCGTTCACCGTGGCCGTCAAGGACGGCAAGGTCGTGCTCCAGGCCCGGCCGATCGCGTGATCGCGCGAGCAGTCGTCGGCATCCCTCCCCTTCGACCGTTCTCACGGCAACGAGACAATGGTCGCGACGTATCTCGACTCGCGTGTAGAAGAGTCAGGCAGCCCGTACCGGGGTGAGGACCATGAAGCGCCTGTATGAAACGGTCATCGCGAAGCACTTCCGCGAGGACCGGCAGATGTTGTTCCTGTCCGGCCCCCGGCAGGTGGGAAAGACGACGACGGCCCGCACGACCGCTGCCGCGCTAGGGGAATACCGCTACGACACGTGGGATGACGACGATGACCGCCTGAAGATCGTCGGGGGACCCTCGTGGATTGCCGCTGACATGAACCTGCATCGCCTGCGAGGAGACCCTCCGCTGGCCCTCTTTGACGAAATCCACCACTACCGGCACTGGAGGACCTTCCTGAAGGGCCTGTTCGACGCCCACCCCGGCGAGGTCCGTGTCCTCGTGACGGGGAGTGCCGCCTCGACGTGCTTCGAAGGGTTGGCCGAGGTCTGATGGGGCGATGCTTCCCGTATCGGATGCACCCGTTGTCCCTGGCCGAGTTGACAAGCCCCGAGCCGCGTGAAGAAGGGCTGACCGGACTGCCTCGATCAGGCGACCCGGGGGCCCTGGACGCGCTGATCCGATTCGGAGGCTTCCCTGAACCGCTCACCCGCCAGAGCGAGCGGTTCTCGCGGCGCTGGAGCCGGCTCCGGATGGAGCAACTCATCCACGAGGACCTGCGTAACCTCACGCGCGTTCAGGAGGTGGGCCAGGTCCGCGTGCTCGCGCAGTTGTTGCGGCGAAGCATGGGCCGGAACGTCAGCCTGGCTTCCCTGTCCCGGGAAGTCAAGGCGACGATCACGACCGTCTCGCGCTGGATCGAAGCCCTGTCCGCCCTGTACTCCTGCTTCCCGGCGCGGCCGTACTTCATAAACGTCTCGCGCGCCTTGCGCAAGGAGCCCAAGTTCTATCTGTGGGACTGGTCGGAGGTGCCCGACCCGGGGGCGCGGCTCGAAAACCTGATGGCTGCCCCGCGCTTCTCAAGGCGTGCCACTTCTGGACGGACCATGGGTCGGGCGACTGCGGCCTGCATTACCTGAGGGACCAGGAGAAGCGGGAAGTGGATTTCCTGGTGACGCTCGACGACCGTCCCACCCTGCTGGTCGAGGTGACGGCGTCCACGCCTTCCGCGATCCCGGCGGCCGTGCACCATTTCCAGGCTCAGAGGGGCGCGCGGCACGCCCTCGTAGCCGCCTTCGACCTGCCGTTCGTCGAACGCGACTGCTTCGACCTCCGGCAGCCGACCGTGGTACCGGCCGCGACCCTGTTGTCGCAACTCGGGTGGGCCGGGACGGAGGAACGAGGCGCCAGCGTCCCGGGCAGAGAAATCCGACCGGGCCAGCCCGAGCCGGCGCAACCGCCGGCTCGCTTCAGAAGTGCACACCCGCGGTGAAGCCCAGCAGGTGCGCGGTGGTCTTATAGGTGGCCGGGAAGGGGTTGCCCGAGGCCTTCGTGACCGTGCGCGGGCGGAAGAGGACCAGGGTGTAGGCCACGTCAATCTTCAGACCCAGCGGGTCGTACTTGTACCCGCCGCCCAGGTTGACGAAGATGCGGTTCGCGTCCGGCAGTTCCGGCCCCAGCGTCGAATCCGGCGCCGGGCTCACGTCGTAGCCCCCGCCGAGCCGCACCGCCACCGCCGGGATCGGGCGGTACTCCCCGCACAGGCGAAACGTCGGCGTGTCCTTCCAGTTCTTCTTCTGCACCCCCTGGGCCGTCAGGACACCGCTCGGGTCGTTGTCGAAGTCGATCTTCAGGTCCTTGTAAACCGACCACAACGTGTAGTTGAAGTCGAACTCGAAGTAGAGATTTTCCAAAAACTGATATCCAACCCCGAATGACAGGATGTCGGGCGTCACCATCTCGGCCTGGCCGCCCTGGTCATGAAAGACCGACGTGTCCGACACGCCGTCACCCGGGTAGAACGCCCCCGACCCCTTGAACGTGAACTTCATTCGGCTCATGTACGAGAACCCCAGGTGGAGCCGCTCGATCGGGCGCGCGGTGATCCCGAACGAGCCCCCGACCCCGACCGCGTTCGCACCGAGGTGGGCGAAGCCGTAGACCAGGTCCCCGGCGTCGCTGACCGTCTGGAAGCGCTGGAGCATCTCGAGCGTGGCCGGCACCACGCGCAGCGTGGCCCCCACCGAGACCTGCGGGATGGGCCGGAAGGCGCCCCCGACGTGGATCGTGGGCATCTTCATGTCCACGCCCGCGCTGATCCCCTCCCCGGCGAAACCGACCGGCCACTTCAAGGACAGCCCGAACGGCGCGTTGAACCCGAACCCCACGGCCGCGCTCTCGCCAAACGCGTACGAGGCGTACAGGTGCGGGATCATGGTGACCTCGAACACGGCCTTCTCGGACGGCCTGCGTCCGTCCGGGTCGCTGTACCCGAAGGATGGGAGGACCGCGACCCCGCCCACCGCGAGGTTGAATCCCTTCAGGAACGCGAGTCCCGCGGGGTTGTAGAAGACGGTCGAGGGCTCCTCGAGCCGGGCCGCCACGGCCAGGGCCCGGCTGTTCGCGACCGCGTCCATCTCGCCGAAGTAGTAGCCGGTCGCCCGGGCGCCCGGCGCCGACCCGACGACGAGGAGCGCCAGCCCGACCGCCACCGGAAACGGATGAAGCCTGCTCATGTCGGTTCCTCCCACGAGGTCACTCGCCCTTCAGGAAATCCACGACCGCGGCGCGGGCCTGGGTCCGGGCCTGCGAGACCACGCCCGGATCCAGGTCCGGGTATTTCGCCGGCGGGCAGCCGTTCAGGAAGAAGCCGTGGCACAGGGTCCCGCCCCCCTGCGGGAACACCGTGGGGGTCAGCGTCGTGCCGTCCGCGAGGGACAGGGCCGCGGCCAGTTCCTCGGTGGTCGAATTCGGGATGAAGTCGTCCCCCCGGGCCTCGACCACGAGGAAACGCTCGGCCACGGGCACGCCGGGCAGGGCCGCGAGGCGTCCAAAGTTGATCGGGTCGGCCCGGTCCAGCCCCCACTGGGCGAACTCGATGAACTGGGTGTAGGCAGCGGACCCTGGCTCGATCCCCAGGGCCGCGAGCGCGTCCTGAAGGGGCTTGCGGAACTCCTCGTTCGGGGTCTCCGTGAAGATGCGCATCAGGTGACCTCCAGGCACCACGAGCGCGACACGGTCGAGTTCGGGGTTCATCGCGGCGGCCACGCCCCCGATGATCCCGCCGAGCGACACGCCGAGATAGGTCACGCGGTCCGCGTCGATCAGGGGCGGGTCACCGGGCGCGAGGCCCAACTGGTCCGACACGAAGCCGCCGAGGACCTCGCGGATAAATCGCGTCACCTGGAACTGGTCCAGGACCGCCTCGCGCAGGTTGTCGCGCACCGCCGAGACATCCGCGGTGAAGAAGCCGGTGCCGGACGGGGTCCCGGGGATGCGCACTGGGTGGTCGCCGTGCAGGGGGGCATCCACCGCGATCCCGGCGAGCCCGGCGGCCGCGAGGTCGCTCGCGACCTTCACGAGGTCCTGCCGGGTCCCCTCCAGCCCATGCTGGAACACAACCACCGGGAACGGCCCGGTCCCCTCGGGCAGGACGAAGAGGAACGGCAGTTTCAGGTCCTTCCGGAACCTCGGGGTCCCGTCTTCGTTGTATTGAAAATGACCCATCACGGGATTCTTGGGGTCCGTGAGGTCCGGGTCGGCCAGCAGGACCCGGGCGATGATCGCGCAGTCCACGCAGGCCCGGGCGACTGCGTCCGTGGGGAACCCCGCGAAGACGGCCTGGACGTCCGCGTGGGCCACGGGCTTCAGTTCCCCACCCCACAGGAGCGGCTTCGCCTGCGGGGTCGAGAGGTCGTCCATCAAGACCTGCAACTCATCGGCCACGGTCAAGGTGCGGAACGTGAAGAAGAGGACCACGTCCTCCCTGGGGATTCCGAGCATCGCGAAGGCCGAGAAGATGGGCTCGTAGCCCAGGCGCAGGGTCTCCAGGAGGGCCGCGTCCGCGTCCGAGAGGACCTGGGGGAGGTTGCTCGCGGTGCAGACCGTGCCCTCCGCGGTTCCGGCCGGGCAGGGAACGGTCCTGGACAGGGGGTACTCCGAGCGCGCGAGGAAGAAGGTCGGGGACACGATGATGGGCGGCTCCTCGCCTTCCGGGGTCACCACGGCCTTCAGACGCTTGAACAGGACCACCATGTAGCGGCGCCCGGGTTCGAGCGGCCGGCCGGGCCGCGGGGTCAGGACGAGGCGACCCTCCTGCGCGGCCACGTCGAGGGCCTCGGGCCCTAGGAGCCGGACCGAGGCGAGGGTCAGGGGGTCGTTCGTGTCCACCTCGGTGATGTCCGCCACCCCGACGCTCGCGTCCTTGAGGAGCGCGGGGAAGCGGGTCATGGCGTCCGAGATGTCCGCGAAGACCGCGTCCTTCGTCAGTTTCAGCGACGCCGGGTCGAGGGGGCGGCTGAACCGGGTGGCGAGCGACCCCACGGTCGAAAACCCGTCCAGGGCGTTCAGATCAGCCACCATGGCCTGCAGCGCGGGCGGGTCGTCCGGCGAGACGGGGAGGTTCAGGCCTTGCTCGGGGTGCGCCACGTCCTTGAACAGGACCTCGTTCGGGAACGGGATCACCGAGGCGTTCGGGTCGAAGAGGGCCTCGGCGGCCGACGACACCGTGAACGTGAACAGGCCCACGACCTTGTCCTTCGGGATCCCCAGGCCGTCCAGGATGCCCCACAGGGGGGCGAACTGCACGCGCACCGCCTCGAACTGCGCGGCCTGGGCGTCGTCCAGGAGGTCGGGGAGCATGGACCCCAGGACCGGCTGGCCCTGGTCGTCGAGGACCGCCTGCCCGTCCGCGCCGGTCTTGACGTCGTACAGGGGCTTTTCCAGCCGGAGCATCGCCATCGCGGGCGCGGGCGTGACCGCGTACGTCTCGTCCCCCTCCTTCCCCGCGAGCCCATCCAGCAACACCACCGCGTACCGGTGACCGGGCTCGAGCACGCCAGGAGGCGAGACCCGCACGCCCCGGCCTTCCATCACCGGCCGCACGACCGCCCCCGCGACCTCCCGGGCCTGGGCCCCGGTCACGTCCAAAAGCCGCACCTGCTCCGGCGTGACGGAGGCGGGATCCAGAGGACGTGTGAAGCGCGCGGTGGCCGCGGACGTGGCCGAGAACCCGTCGAGCGACGCGAGCCAGCAGAAGAAGGCCGCCTGGATCTGCACGGACGTGTCCAGGGCGTCCATCGTGGTCGAGTCCGCGCAGTCGGTTCCCGCGGGCACGAGGGCCGCGAGGCCCGCGGGGTCGTGCAGTTGCTGCATCAAAAGGTCGTTCGGGGTCGGGATGTCCCCGGCCTCGGGGTCGAAGACGAACTCGGACGCGGTCGTCACGGTGAAGGTCCACGCGAGCGCGACCTGGGAGCGCGGGATCTTGACCTTGTCGGGGACATCGTTCTCGAAGTAGTCCAGGACTGGCTTGAGCCCCAGGCGGGCCTGCTCCAGTTGCGCGGCCGTCTCGTCGTCCGCCGGGATGAGCGACACGGGCAGCGGGTCGTCGGGCTTCTCGGAGGGCTTCACGAGCGGGTCCTTCGACTTCAGGAAGTTGAAGGTCAGCGACGGGACAACGGCCGCCGGTTCCTCCGCGTTGTCCTGGACCGTGGTCAGCAAAAAGGCGGCGTAGGTGCGGCCCGGCGTCCACGGGGTGGGCGGCGTCACGGTCATGCGGGCAAGCCTCGTCCCGGTCGGGCTGCGGACCTCGGTCACGTCCCCGGCAAACGCGAGCCCCGTGACCTCAAGGTCCTCCGAGAACTCCGGCGGTTCCGCGCCCTCGGTCGCGACCGCCCTCACGAGGTCCGTGATGTCGAAGACCTTGAACGAGTGCGGCCCGACCGTGGCGGGGTCCACGTGCAGCGTGTCCGGCGCGGGCGAGTAGAACTCGAAGGTCAGGGGAGTCTCGGGCAGGAAGCCGTCCAGGGTGTTCAGGTACCCGGTGACGAACTCCTCCATGGCCGGCGTGTGGAGCCGCACCTCCTCTCCCGTGGGGACCGTCAGCGTGACGGGGATCTGGACCTTGCCCCCCGCGCGCACGAGGTCGTTCGGCATGGGCATCACGCCCTGCGTCGGGTCGAAGAAGGCCACGACCCTCGCCTCATAGCACCCGGGGCAGGAGCCGGTGTCCGGCCTGCAACCGGCCGCGGCGGCCGCGACCACGACCACCCACGGGCCGACCCGATGCGTCCGACTCATGGTTCTTCCTCCAAACGTTGGTGGCGGGACCAGGGCGATGACGTTCCGCCGGGGGGGATTGTACGCCCGGTTCCAAGGGGTCGCCAGAACACGACCTCGCGCGTCATTCCAGGATCTGGAGCACGGCCCGCTTCTTCAGTTTGGCCGCGGCGTTGGCGACGAGGGTGCGCAGGGCCCAGGCCATGTTGCCCTCGCGGCCGATCACCTTGCCCATGTCCTCGCGGGCCACGCGCAGTTCCACGATGACCGTGCTCCCGCTCTCGACCACGTTGAGCCGGACCTCGTCCTCACGGTCCACGATCGCCTTGACCAGCCTCTCGGTGAACTCCTTCATCTGTCACTCCCGCCCGACGGCGCCCCGTGCGTCGCCGATGCCAGGCCACGACTTCTCGTCCCGTTGGTCCGAGTCTAGCAGGCACGAAACGGATTGCAAGCCACCGATCCTCCACGGCAGGAAAGAAACCGCGCGGGACTCGTACAATGGAAACCGTCGGGGCAAAGGTGCGCGACGAAGACGTTGCAACCATCGAGGCGGTGGGAGGGGCTGGTGATCGCGGGGGTCCTTGCGCTGGCATGGGCCCTGCCCGTGGCGGCCCTCGGCCAGGCGTGCGCGACGGACGAGGACTGCAAGGAGGGCACGGTCTGCCGGCCGGTCCGATGTCCCACCTGCGACCCGGACGAGGGTCCCTGCGAACCGTGTCCAGAGACGGGCGAGTGCGTGGCGGAGGCGGGCTGGGACGGCGAGTCGTTCTGGGGGACGATCTGCGAATCGGACGCGGACTGCCCGTACGCCTTTCCGGTGCGAGGAGGTGGGGATGCCCTGCGCGGGCGGATCGGACTGCACGCCGTGCACGTGCGCGTGTCCCCCGGACGGGGAGTGCCCCCCCTGCGAGTGCCCCGCGTGCCCAGAACCTGAGCCCTGCACGCCGAAGCGGACGCGACGTGGAAGGTGTGCCTGCCCAGGGGATGGACGGACATCGGCTACGCGGCGGACGCGAACGACCCGGAAGGAGCCTTCACGAACGCCCCCAAGAGCGGCGGGGAGCAGGGTCCCACCGGCCCCGACCGGAACGCCTCCGGCGACGCGACCCCGGCCCCGGCCGCGAACCAAACCGGGACGTCGTCCTCGAGCGGGTGCTCCGCGAGCCTGGAGGCCCCGACGGGATGGGCGGCCTTCCTGGCCCCGCTCCTCGGAGCCCTGACCGCGCCGCTTCTGATGCGCGCCCGGCGTCGCCAGGCGGCGCCCAGCCCGCCGGGGAATCGTCGAGCGGCCGGGGTTGCGACCGTGTTTGAGAATAGCGGGGCTGGAGCCGTCTCGGTCTGGTATGGTTCGAAATAGGAGGTGCGACATGGCTTCTTCACGCTGCGTCCTCTTCGTCGTGGTATTCGGGATGCTCGGGTGCCAGGGGTCTCACCAGGGACCGTCGCAGGGATTCGAGTCGGGATCAGACCCTCATAAGTTGTACGACTCCACCGGGGACGTGACTCCTTATCCCATCTTCGTCTCGCAGGACAGCGCGCCGGCTGGGACCCTCGTGGGTCTGGATGAGGCAGTATCGAACGTGGTGGCGACCGCGAAGGGACTCGTGCCGAACGGAGAATCAGATTGGTGCGATCCGTTCTCACATTTGTTCTGGTGTCTGCCCGACGCCAGTCCCTGGATCGCGAAGGTGCGAGTGCTCAAGGGGCCACTGGCGATTCATCATGACGAGTTGAGCGGTTACCCGGTCGGAGGTGGGCTCGTTCAGTTCGGCATCTGGCGAGAGTGGCGTCACTACGCGGTCGAAGTCGTCGAGGCGTGGCTCGGCAAGCCGTCTCGAACCGAATACCAGTTGTGGGACCTCGGCGGGTACTGCCCGGGCGACTTCCAGTATTGTCCGTCCGGGACGACGACTGCGGAGGAATGCCTCCGCATCCAAGGCAAGATGCCCGACGTGGGGACCTGCGAGTACCGCCACCCCGAGACAGGCGAACTCCTTGTGCTGATCAGCGGGCTGGACGTGCCCTCCGGTCTCGAGCCAGGGGCCGAGTTCATCCTATTCGGGGCCGACGCCATCGAGGGGCTCACTGAGAGCGGACTCTCGGCCACGCTCAAGGGCATCGGCGCAGACCCCGGGAAGTCCACACTGACGGGTGCGGAACGCCTTCTCTACCGGACCGAAGGCGACCAGGTGGACGTGATCTACCTCGCGGGCGAGGACTTCCCGGGCTCCCCAGGCGGGTACATAGGCTACGCGGGTCCGCGTTGGGTCCCCTTGCGACTTCTGGCGCGGCGGATCCTGGACCGGATCGTGGCTGCGTATCTGGACGACCACCCGGAGGACAGGCCCTACGTGGAGGATGCCCTATCCGGGCTGTTGCTCGAAGAGTACCTGAACCCCACGCCCGACGAACCCGAGGAGCCGTCTCTCACCTTGTGCCCGGAGGACGCGGTTGCCGCGAGCGGGGCGAAATGTAAGGGGGCCTTCACGTGTCACTCGGGCAAGGTGACGTGCTGCGGAGAGGCCTACTCCAGGGAGAACTGCATCTGCAACAAGCTCGGGTCCCCGAAGGACGAGTTGGAGTGTGTGGTAGTGAACGAAACCTCTTGTTTCGGGGGTGCCTGCCCCCCCCAGTTCTGTCTGCTCGACGAGCACTGTCCGCCGGGTTCGCGTTGCTTCCCGGTGATTCACCCGTCCCCGATCGACGCCGAGGGCTACGTCTGTGTCCCGTCCCCGTGACGCCCCGGCCCCGTCTTGTCCGTCACCTCTCGATCAAGGCCTGTTGGCGACAGGTAGGTTTGAACACCCGCCTCGCCCCACGTCCAGAGGGGATGGTCGAGTGGTTACGCGGTCCCAGCGCAACAGGAATGGTTGCGGGATCCTGGCCATGCTCTGCATCCGTTGTTCCTTGAGCCAGCCACAGGCGTTGGCGAAGCCCACACTTCTCCAGGACCGCTGCGTCGTGCGAACCTATTTGCAATGGTGGCCATTCCTCTCGATGGCGGTCACGGCGGTCCGCTTGTGCTCTCGAAAACCAGGACCGAGACGTCCGTCCAGCCCGGCAGGGGGATTCTGGCGTGCAGGCGGTAGGCCCCGCCCGCAATCGGAAACCCCTCGGGACAACCGGCAAGGTACAGGTCGGCCACGACGACCCAGTCGGGGCGCCGCGCCTCGACCAGGGCAGGGGGGACCGCGCACGACCGTCCCGCGCCCACCTCGGCCACGAGGTGCGGTACGGCCTCTGGCGAGGCAAGGCCCATGGTGTCGAGGATCGGCCCGGGCCATTCCCACCCGAGCACGCCGATCTCCGGCCCCGCGACCTCGCGGCCCCGGCCGGTCCGGGCGATCGCCCGGATCGCCTCGCGGTAGGCGGCCTCCCGTTCCCGGTCCCACCCGGCCATGGCGAGGCCTCGGCCCCGGGAGCCGAGCGGGTCCCCGTACCCGAAATGGCTCGCCTGGGCCATGGCGAGGACGGCGAGCGGGACGAAAGACGCGACTGACGCAAGGCGCGGGCGCACGCGGCCGCGCAAGGCGGCATCGATGACCGCCCAGGCCCCCAACGCAATGAAGAGGACGTAGAAGACCTCCAGCGGGGCGAGGTACCACGGCATCATGTTGGGATTCCCGGCGGCGAGGAGACCGATGTCCCCGATCACGAAGGCGCCCATGGCACGGGCCGAGAATGAGCGCCGCCAGCGGATGGCGGCGGCGGCCATGCACGCCAGGTTGAGCGAGGCCCCGAGCAGGACCTTCCAGGACCACGGTTCCAGCGAGTTGCGAAGCACGTGAAGTCCGCTCCGAAGATGGACCCACAGACCCCAGCCCGACTCGGAGACCTGGTTCAAAAGGACGCGCAGCCCGGAGTAAGGCGAGCCGACTGCGACCTTCGCGACGACCGACTGGGGGACGGGGGAACCGTAGGCAGCGAGCGAGAACGCGAGCCAGCAGGCGCCCGGGACCGCGCCCGCGACGAGCGCGCGCACCAGGGCCTTCCGGTCGGAGACCGCGAGCCACCCGAGGCCGAGGACCGCGAATGCCGCGCCCTCGGGTCTTACGAGGGTCAGGACCGCGGCGAGGAGTCCGCTCGCGGCCCCGTGCCGCCGGTGCAGCGCGAGCAGGAACCCGGCGAGAGCCACCACGTACGCGGGGGTTTCCATCCCGCCGGCCGCCACGTCCACCATCCGCTCGTTGGTCGCGGCCAGGACCGACGCGACCCCGCCCAGGACCCTCGGCGCCCCGAGCCGTCGCAGGACGAGCGACAGCAGGAACGCGGCCACCCCGACGAGCACGAGATTGAGCGTCCACGAGACCCGGGGGATCGCCTCCGACCCGGCCAGAAGGCCGCCCAGCGCGAGGACCAGCCCGTAGAGAGGGGTGCTCGACGCCAGGACCCCTTCCCCGGGGTTGTACACGAATCCGTGTCCGTCCACGAGGTTTCGAGCCATGCGACAGGTGATGTACGCATCGTCAATGACGGGGTCGGTCCCCTGCGCGGCCATCAGGAAACCGGCGAGGCCCCATGCGGCCCCGGCCGCCGCCAGGGCGCACGCGACATCGGTCGTCGAGAAGCGGTCCGGGACCCGCCCCCCTTGCTCGCGTATCCCGTTCGAGGTCATCGCCGTCTCGCGGGGTCTTCGCGACTCGGCCCTGGAAGCACGGCGATCTTACCCGATCCCGGAACGGACCATCGCGCCGGGGCGTCGCGGCCCGGCTCAATTCCACTGGGCAAAGTCGTATCGTTGCATTCGAATCCACTGGTTGAACGCGGGAGGTTCGCGCCATGGTGAGAGCAGGTCGAATCGTCCTGGCGTGCGTGATCGCGGTCGTGTCCTGCCGGGGAGGGGGGGTCCCCGGACACCTTGACCCCCTCGCGGACACGGAGGTCCCGGACCCGGGCGAGGTCCCATCCGGCGGGACGGCCGAAGGGTTCCTCTGCCGGGAGTGCGCCGGGGACGCGGACTGCGGGGGCGGGGTCTGCGCGCGCATCGGGGCGGTCCTGTCCTGCACGCTCGCCTGCGCGTCATCGTCCGGCTGTCCCATGGGTTTCAAGTGCGTCCGATCCGCCGCGGACCCGACGTTCCGGCGCTGCCTTCCCATGAGCGGGTCCTGCTCGTGCACGTTCCTGAACGAGGGGGAGACGAAGGACTGCGAGCAGTCGAGCCTCCACGGGACCTGCCGGGGCGAGGCAATCTGCGACGCCAAGAAGGGGTGGGTCTGCGACGCGCCGGAGCCAGCGGCCGAGCAGTGCGACCACGAGGACAACGACTGCGACGGGACCACGGACGACGGGTTCGTGGACCCGGCCTCGGGCCTGTACGCGACCGACGAGCACTGCGGCGGATGCGGGAACGACTGCGGCCTCCTGGTCGTCCCGAACGGCCACGGGGAGTGCCGGGTGACCGGGAAGGTGGCCTCGTGCGCGGCGGCGTGCAATCCGGGCTTCGTGGACGTGAACGGCCTGCCCGGCGACGGCTGCGAGTGCGAGGTCCTGGGCCAGAAGGACCCCCCGAACGGGGTGGACGAAGATTGCGACGGCATTGACGGCGAACCGGACAACGCGGTGTTCGTGGCACCGCACGGGTCGGACGCGAACCCGGGGACCGCGGCCCTGCCCGTGCGCACCGTCCAGAAAGGGATCGCGGTGGCGGTGGTCAAGGGCCTGGGCCACGTCTATGTCGCCGAGGGCGTGTACGAGGGGCCGGTGACGCTGGCCGAGGGGAAGGAGGTCTATGGGGGATTCGCGAAGGACTTCTCGGTCCGCGACCCCGGAGGGCACGAGAGCCTGGTGCGCCTCTCAGATTGCCCCGATACGCCCCCGGGGACCGTGAACGTCGCCTGCTCGGCTCCGGGCGCCTCGACCGTGTTCTCGGGCTTCACCGTGGAAGGACCGACATGCTCGCAGGCGGGCCGGACCAGTTACGCGGTCCACGTGCGCAACTGCGGGAGCGCGCTCGCGCTGGCCGACAACGTGATCCGGGCGGGGCGCGGGGCCGCGGGCTCGCCCGGGTCCGCCGGCTCGAAGGGGACGGACGGCGTGCCGGGGAAGAACGGCGCGCCCGCGGTGGACCTGCTGCTGCCCTACTGTTTCCAGTCCCCGACGAATGCGGGCGGGAAGGGCGGCGAGTCCACGTGCGAGGGCGTGGCCGTCCACGGAGGTGCCGGAGGAACGGCCGTGTGTCCGGACTACGACGAGCAGTTTCAGACCGACGACTGCCCGGTCCCTGGGACCCAGAACCCGACCGCGAAGGAATGGGGCCAGGACGGGCAACCTGCCTCGTCGGGCGGCCCTGGGGGTCCGCCCGGCCTGGACAGCCTGATCTCCGCGGTCTTCCACGACCCGTTCGAGGACACCTGCTCCACGCCCACCTGGGCGTGCAGTGTGTGCGAACTGGCGGACTACGACGTCAACGCGGGGCGAGGCGGGGACGGAGCACCCGGGACCCCGGGCGCGGGCGGAGGTGGCTGCGGGAACCCCATGGGGACCGTGAAGGCGGGCCTGTGGACGGGCAGCGCGGGGCTCCCGGGCGGCGCGGGGGGAGCCGGCGCCGGGGGCGGAGGCGGCGGCGCGGCCGGCGGCGTCGAGACCTCCAAGGCGTGCTCGGACCTGTTCCCGGCCCTCGGGCACCACGACCTCGGCGGAAGCGGCGGCGGCGGGGGAGGCGGATGCGGCGGCCCGTCCGTGGGGATCTTCGCCCACAACGGCGACGCCGCGGCCCTGGCGGCCCTCACGGAGCCCGCCAATGCCTTCGAACTCGCCGGCGCCGGCGGCCCGGGCGGGCCCGGTGGCGCGTCCCCCGCTCCGGGCGCCTCGGCCGGTCAAGGCGGCAGCGCCGGCCCGCACCTCAAGACCAGTTTCTGAACGGCGCGCGCCCGTTCCTGCCGGGCATGGTTCCACGTCAGGCGCAAGTGTTTCGTGAGGGACTTACAAATTCACCACGAAGTGGTGAGAATCTCCCCATGATTCAGCGAAACATCGAGGACTCGGTCCGCGCGGCGATGACCGACACTCCGGTCGTGCTGATCAACGGCGCGCGACAGACCGGCAAGACCACGCTGGTCCGGGCGCTCGCGAAAGCGGGGGAGGCCCGGTACCTCACGCTGGACGATGCCGCGACGCTCGCGCTCGCCGTCGGGGACCCGGGCGGATTCGTCCGCAACCTGGCCGGCAGGGTCGTCGTCGACGAGGTCCAGAAGGCGCCGGCCCTGTTTCCCGCAATCAAGGTCGCGGTGGACGAGGACCGCAGACCGGGTCGCTTCCTGCTGACGGGCTCGGCCGACGTGCTGACGCTTCCACGATTGTCCGAATCGTTGGCCGGGAGGATGGAGGTCGTCCCCCTGTTTCCGTTCTCGGCAGGCGAACTGCTCGGCAGGCGCGAGGGATTCCTGAACCGGCTGGCCGATGGTTCGATTGGCGACCAGGACGGGTTCACGGCGAGCGAGGACCTCCCCCCCAGGCTGGCGCGAGGAGGCTTCCCGGAAGCCGTGCGGCGCAAGGCCGAAGGCCGTCGGTTCGCATGGTTCTCTTCCTACGTCTCCACCATCCTCCAGAGGGATGTGCGCGACCTCGCGCGTGTGGACGCGCTGCACGCCCTGCCGAACCTGCTGAAGCTGCTGGCCGCTCGCACGTCGGGGTTGCTCAATCTTGCCGGCGTGGGTCGCGACGCCGGGCTGCCACACACGACGTTGACACGCTATCTGACCATGCTGGAAGCGCTCTTCCTCGTCTGGCGTCTCCCCGCCTGGTCACCGAACCTCGGCAAGAGACTCGTCAAGGCGCCGAAACTGCACCTGGTGGACACCGGTCTGGCCTGCCACCTCATCGGCGCCGATGCCCGCCGGCTCGCCGGGGACCGGGGCCTGCTGGGTCGGATGCTCGAGACGTTCGTGGTCGGCGAACTCCGAAAGCAGGTCTCGTGGGCGGAACCGGGTGCGTCTCTCTATCATTTCCGCACGGCGAGCGGCTCGAAGGTGGATGTCGTCATCGAGAGGGCCGACGGCTCGGCCTCGTTCATCGAGATCAAGGCGAGTGCCACGGTCGCCGCATCGGATTTCGCGGCGCTTCGTGACCTGCGCGACCGACTCGGCGATCGGTTCGCCTCGGGCATCGTGCTCCACCTGGGTGATCGGCTTGTCCCGTCGGGAAACCGGCTGTGGCTCGTACCGCTCCCTGCCCTATGGGCCGGGTGATCCCGGAAGCCTTGGTACCCTTCCGCGCAAACACGGTGGCATTCGGCCACCGCTGCATCCCCGCGCCTTGCCTGCGGGGCGCATCGGCGCCCTCGGTGCGCCACCGTATTTCCGCTCCAGGGTACCTAGTCGAGCCGCATCCGGCGGGCGCGGACCTCGGAGGGCGTGACCTGGCCCTCGGGGACGACGACGCGGACCTCGTCCAGGTCCTTGAGGGACATCCCCCATTCCCCGAGGCCCGCCCGCATGGTCAGGCCCACCCGGCGCGCGGCCCCCGTGTCGCTCGCGGGCCGGGCCACCGAGGGCCGGAGCCATTTCGACTCCGGCGCGCGGGGTTCGACGCGCTCCGCGGGGCGCTCGGCGCCCGCGGGCATCGGCGCCCGCAGCGTCGAGAGCCACCGGTCGGCCAGGCGCAGTTGCCGGATCCCCGCGACCGCGAGGTACCACAGGAGCCGCATCGCGAATGGGTGGTGCGCCGCCACCAGGCGCTCGAACGTGTCCCGGTCCAGTTCGAGGACCGCGCACGCCCCATCCGCCTGGATCGAGGCCGCGCGGGGCCGGCCCTCGACCAGGGCCAGGTGACCCACCAGGGACCCCTCCCCCAGCGTGCCCACGCGCTCCAAGGCCTCGCCCGACTGCTTGATCACCGCCACCTGCCCCCGGACCACCAGGAAGCACGCGCGGCCGGCCTCGCCCTCCTTGCACAGGAAGGCCCCGTCCGGCACCCGGCGTCGCCGGGCCACGCCCGCCATGTCCGCGAGGTCCGCCTTCGGCAACCTCCCGGTGCTCGCGGGACGCCTCGCTTCCGGATGCGCCGGGCCACTCCCGCCCCCCCCCGCACCGGCGCTCGGCAGGCGCCACAGCCGGATCAGGCGCATGAGCCTCGCGATCCGCTCGTCCGTCTCGTGCACCCGCCGCGCGACAAGCGCGATCACCCCGCGCAGCACCGCGACGTACACGTCGGCCCGGCTGCGGCACAGGGACTCGAGGGTCCCCCGGTCCACCTCGCAGACCTCGGAATCCTGCACCGCCACGACGGTGGCCGAACGTGGAGCCGGGTCGAGGACCGTCATCTCGCCGACCGTGTCCCCGGCCCCGATCTCGCCCACCTCGCCGCCCTGGACCTCGACGCGGAACCGCCCGCTCGCGACCACGACCAGGGTCTCCCCGGGCTCGCCCTCCCGGAAGAGGACCTCGCCCACCCGAACGCGCCGGACCGGCACGAGGCCCGCGAGCCGCGACGCCAGCCCCCCGGTCACCGGGCCGAGTTGCAGGCCGAGGGCGCGCAGTTTCACCTCGGCCAAGGTCGCGACCCGTCCCTGCCCCCGGACTCGCAGGCGCTCCACGAGCCCGCGGGCCACGGGACCGCGGATCGCGGCCTCCCGGGCCTGCAGTTCGTCCAGCAGGGCCCGCTCGACCCCGAGGGCCGCGTCCAGGGCATCCGGCAGCACGCGGTCCTCGCGGATCGAGGGGGCGCGCGTCGCGGCCCATTCCTCGAACCGCTGAGCCAGGTCCTCGCCGGCCGGCGCGATCCCCCCGGCCTCGGCGGAGGGGTCGCGTCCGGCTCGGGCCAGCGACGCGATCCTTGTCAGTCGTTCGCGAACGGCCTCCGCCTCGCGCGCGAGGCGCTCGAGCACGGCGCGTCCCGGCTCGCTCCCGGCGCCGGACACCGCCTCCGCGCAGACCCGGCGCCCCTCCTCGACGCGGGGGATGACCCACGAGACCACGCCGAGGACCTCCCGGGCCTCGGCCTCCCCGAGGCCCCCGTCCGCCGGGCGACGTGGCAGCGGCACCACCCCGGACGGCTCCTCGCCCGGCGGGGGCACGGGCGAGGTCGCGGCGATCGGCTGCACGGCCCGCACCAGGAGGCGTCGCGTCTCGGCCGCTGTCCGTGGCCGCCTGTCCGCGTCCCGGTCCAGCAACCGCGCCACGGCCTCGGCGAGCGCCGGGGGCACCTCCGGGTTGAACCGGCTCACCGGCGGGGCGGGCTCCCGGGCCTTCCGATCAGGTCGAAGACGGAGTCGGCCTCGTGTGGACGCCGCCCGGCGAGCATCTCGAACAGGATCACCCCGAGCGAGTACAGGTCGGAGCGCGCGTCCACGTGTCGGCCCGCGGCCTGCTCGGGACTCATGTATTCGGGGGTGCCGACGGCCTGGCCCTCCACCGTGATCGGCCGCCCCCCTTCCGGTTCCAGGATCTTGGCGATGCCGAAGTCGAGGACCTTCACGAACTCCGGCGGATGGTCCAGCAGGAACACGTTGTCGGGCTTGAGGTCGCGGTGCAGGACCCCGGTCTCGTGCGCCGAACCGAGCGCGGACAGGACCTGGGCCGCGATGCGCACCGCGCGCACCGCGTCCAGGGGCCGGTGCCCGGGACCGAGCAGGGCCTGGAGCGGGCGCCCGCGCAGCAACTCCATGGCGATGAAGTACGTCCCGTCGGGGTCCTGGCCGAAGTCGTGCACCGCGACGGCGTGCGGGGAGGTCAGCCGGCTCAGAGCGCGGGCCTCGCGGAAGAAGCGCCTCAGCGCGGACTCGTCGTCGAGGAACTCCGGCCGCAGGACCTTGACCGCGACCATCCGGTCGGTCGAGACCTGCCGCGCGCGATAGACGGTCCCCATGCCCCCGGACCCGATCCGCTCGAGGACCTCGAAACGGCCGTCAATCCGGCGGCCGACGAGGTTCGCCTCCGTGTGGACGCGATAGGTGACCGCCCCGTCGGCGGGGCACTCGGCCACGTCGTCCGAAAAGCGCGAACCGCAGACGGGGCACATGCGGGGCACGGGGGCTCCTCGTCGGCGGGTGGACCGATGATACCATCCGGGACGCGGGGATGGATCATGCTATCGTCCGCCGCGGCACGCGCGAGGGTCGGTCATGACGGTACAGGCTTACGGGACGCGGGGATCGTCGCCCGTCTCGCGGCCCGAGGCGTCCCGATACGGGGGCAACACCACGTGCTACCGGGTCGTGTCGCAGTGCATCCCGGCGGGCGCGGGCCTGGTCGTGGATGGGGGCTCGGGCCTGGTGCCGGCCTCGCGGGACCTGATGCGGGAGGGGAGGCCAGACCTCCACGTCCTGATGACCCACTACCACCACGACCATACGCAGGGGTTCCCGCTCTCGCCGCACACGCACGCGCGGGGCGCACGGGTGCATGTGGTCGGACCCCGCGAGCACGACGTCGGACCCCGCGAGATGCTCGAATGCCTGATGAAGGCCCCCTACTTCCCGGTGGACTTCTCGCGGGTCGCGAGCCGGTTCGAGTGCCGGGAGGTCGAATCCATCGGGTGCGAGGTCCTCCTGGTCCACCCGGTCGAGGGGTTCCACCTGGTGCGCGTGGACGAGTTCGAGACCCTGCGCTCGGGCGGCTCCATGAGCGCGGTGCCGTTCACCCGGGCCTCGCTGGACGAGTGCCTGGTCGTATGGATGTACAAGGCCCTGCACCCGGAATACACGGTGTCCTATCGGTTCGAGGAATGGCCGACCGGGAAGGTGCTGGTGATCCTGACGGACCACGAGAACACGGACTCGGTCCCCGACGAGCTCCGGGCGCACGTGGACCGGGCGGACCTGCTGATCCAGGACGCGCAGTTCACGCGGGCCGAGTACGAGACCGGCAAGGCCGGGTTCGGCCACGGGACCGGGGACTACGCGGCGCGGGTGTTCCTGGAGACGGACGCGAGGCTCCTGGGCCACACGCACCACGACCCCCTGCACGACGACGCGGACGTGGACGCGGTCGTGGCGGAGGCCCGGGAGTGGCTGGCCGCGCACGGGGCCGAGGAACTGGCGATTGTGGCCGGGCCCCGGTCGGTGCGGATCCTCGTGCATGCGGTCGCCAACGCGTCGTATGGGCATTTCTTCGCCCGGGGCCGCAAGCGCTTCGAGCCCGCGCACTTCCAGAAGACCTTCGAGGCGATGAGCGATTCCTTCGTCTATTGGACCCAGGCCCTCCTGGACCGGGAACTGCTCGCGGACGGGGCGCGCCTCGTCGCCTTTTCGAACCCGATGGTGGACTCGGTCGTGGTCGGCTGGGGGCTGGTGGTGGCGGTCAAGGCGGCCCTGGAGCAGTACGTGCGCCACCTCGGCCACGAGATCGGCCCCCTGGGGTACCGGGTGACGATGCTGAAGTTCGGGCTCGTGGACACGGTCGCGGTCCGACGGGCGTTCGAGCCGGACGAGTGGGCCCGGGTCCGGCGCGACATCGCGGCGGGGACGCCGGCGCAGCGGCTCTCCACGGTCGAGGAGGTGGCCCGCGTGGTGTCGTTCCTCGCCGGACCCGACGGCGAGTGGTTCCACGCGGCGACGATGGACCTGACCGGCGGACAGACCGGGGCGCAGCTGGACGGGATCTTCAATCCGCGGCGTCGTGAGGACCCCGGATGACCGCGGCGAGAGACAACGAATCTTCCCAGGCGGACGCGAGACACGAGACGGAGGCGACGGCGATGGCGACCCCACGACCCCTCACGATCCGGTGTTCGATCTCGTTCGAGGACGGCGAGAAGAAGGAGTTCCACCTCCTGCTCCACCCCGACACCCTGGAACTGCTCGGCGAGCCCGGGGACGACCTGCCCGCATGGACCGTCCTCGAGTTCCACCGGTGCAAGGTCTGCCCCCTGACCCGCCCCGCGCACAGGCACTGCCCGGTGGCCGCGAGGCTCGTCGAGGTGGTCGAGTACTTCAAGGACGTGGGCTCGTACCGGTCGGCGGACGTGGCGGTCACGGTCGAGGAGCGCACCTACACCAACCGGTGCACCGCGCAGACCCTCGTGTCGTCCCTCATCGGGATCTACATGGTCTCGAGCGGTTGCCCCGTCCTGGACCGGCTGCGGCCCATGGTCGAGACGCACCTCCCCTTCGCCTCGGAGCGGGACACGGTCTATCGGGCGGTCTCGATGTACCTGTTCGCCCAGTACGCCTTGCGCAAGCACGGGCGGCGGCCCGACTGGAGCCTCCGCGGGCTCGTCCGGTTCTACGAACAGGTGGACTGCGTGAACCGGGATTTCTGCGGGCGCCTCTATACCGTCCCGCACCGGGGCGACGCGGACATCAACGCGATCACGAAACTGAACAGCCTCGCGTGGCTCACGCGCATCACCCTGCGCGAGGACCGCCTGACCCACTGGGAGGACCTGTTCTTCCGGTTCTGGGGGGAGGAGGAACGGAGACGTCCGCGTGAACGTCCTCGGGATTGACGTCGGGTCGGTCAGCCTGAAGGTCGTGGTGCTGGGACCGGACGGGGAGGTCCGCTTCGAGGACTGGCGGCGCACGGGGGGGCGGCCCGTGGTCGCTGCGCGTCTCGCCCTGGACCGGGCGACCGCGGCCCTGGGCGACGTCCCGGTCCGCGCGGGGCGAGTGACCGGGTCCGGCCAGTCCCTGCTGGCGGGGGCGCTCGCGCTGCGGCGCATGAACGAGATCACGGCCCACGCGACCGCGGCCTGGACCCTGCACCCCGAGGTCCAAAGCGTCATCGAGATCGGGGGACAGGACTCGAAGTTCATCCGCATCGAGCGCGACGCGGGCGGCCGCCCGTTCGTCGCGGACCACGCCTTCAACGACCTGTGCGCGGCCGGGACCGGGGCCTTCCTGGAGGAGCAGGCGGCGCGGCTCGATCTGGACATCGGGAGGGACTTCGCGCGGGAGGCCTTTCGATCGGCGGCCCCGGCACGGCTGGGCAACCGCTGCACGGTCTTCATGGATTCGGACCTGGTCCACCACGTCCAGCACGGGAGGCCCGTCGCGGACCTGTGCGCGGGCCTCGCGTACGCCATCGCGCGCAACTATCTCGACAAGGTCGTGGGGTCGCGCCCCGTGGGCCGGCGGGTGCTGTTCCAGGGGGGCGTGGCGCGAAACGCGGCGGTCCAGGCGGCGTTGTCGGCCCTCCTGGGCCGGGAGGTCACGGTCCCGCCTCACCCCGAGTTGTCCGGGGCCCTGGGCGCGGCCCTGATCGCGCGCGAGGGCGCGGCCCGCCGGGATCGGCCCCTGCTCGGGCTCGAGGCCCCGGTGGGCCGCGTGGACGTGAGGACCTTCGAGTGCCGCTCCTGCGAGAACCTGTGCGAGGTCCAGCGTGTCACCGTCGTGGCCTCGGAACCTCGGCGGTCCTGGTTCGGCAGTGTGTGCGGGCGGTGGGAACGGGGGGAGGAGCGGCCCGTGCCCGCCTCGGACGCGATGGCGGCCCGCGAGCGGCTCCTGATGGCGGAGTGGTGCCGAACGGGGGCGCCTCGGATGGAGCGCGGCGAGGTCGCGTTCCCACTGGCCCTGACGCTCCACGACCACCTCCCGTTCTGGCGGACGTTCTTTCAGGCCCTGGGGTTCCGGGTGCGCCTGTCCGGCCCGACGGACCGCGAGGTCACGGCCCTGGGGCTCGCGCGGGTCCCGGCCGAGTTCTGCCAGCCCATCAAGGTCCTGTTCGGGCACGTCCACAGTCTGGTCGGGGCCAGAGCGAGCCGCGTCTTCATCCCGCACGTGAGGCTCTTCGCGGCCCCGGGCGAGGCGCGCGAGTGGTACGCCTGCCCTTACACGCAGGCCGCGCCTTACGTGGTGCGGGCCTCGCTGGAAGGAGCGGAGGTCCTGACGCTCGAGTTCCCGGTCCGGGGCGAGGAGGGGCACTTCGTCCGCACAGCCGCAAAGACCCTGGACGCGGGAACGGAGGAGGTCCGCGAGGCCCTGGTGCGCGCCAGGCAAGCCCAGGGGGCGTTTCGCGCCGCCTGCCGGGACGAGGGACGACGGATGCTCGACGACCTCGCGCGGACCGGCCGGGTCGGCGCGGTCCTCCTGGGCCGGCCGTACAACACCGCGGACCGCCACCTGAACCTGAACCTCGCCCGCCGCCTGCGCGCCGCAGGCCTGGAGCCGATCCCCCTGGACTTCCTGCCGCTCGAGGACGAGCGGCTGCCGGACTACTGGAGGCGCGTGCGATGGGGCCAGGGGCGAACGCTGCTCAAGGCCGCGCGCATCGTGCGGCGTGACCCCTGCCTGGTCGGGGTCGTGGTCACGAACTTCGGATGCGGTCCGGACGCCTTCGTGGACCAGTATCTGGAAGAGGTCCTCGCGGACACGCCCCACATCGTCCTGGAATTCGACGACCACCAGGCCGAGGCCGGGCTCGTGACCCGGATCGAGGCCTTCGCGCGGACCGTGCGCCAGGCGGACCGGGGTTCTCGCGTTCCCGGGCCGTTCCACGACGAGGTCGCCGTGCCGCCCGGGACCGCGACGCGCCCCCTGCGCGAGTACACCTACTGGGTGCCGCGCTTCTCGGACCATGCCCATGCCCTGGTCGGGGCCCTGCGGAGGGCCGGGTGCCGCGTGCGCCTCCTGCCCCCCACGGACGCCGAGTCGTACGAGATGGGGCTGCGCCACGCTTACGGCCGCGAGTGCCACCCGTACGTCGCGTTCCTGGGGGACCTCCTGCGCGCGGCCCGGCGCCCGGATTTCGCGCCCGAGGAGGCGTGCTTCTACGGGCCGTCGTACATGGGGCCCTGCCTCCTGCCGCAATACATGGTCGCGATGAACCAGGTCCTGCGCCGCGTGGGCCTGGAGCGCGTCACCGTGTTGAACCTCGCGGACCCGCCCACCATGGCCGCTCTAGGCCGGGGCTACATCGCCCGCCTGGTCCTGGGCCTGCTCGCGATCGACCGCCTGCACAAGTGGAAGGTGGAAACCGAGGGGTACGAGGTGAAACCCGGCGAGGCCGCGCGCGTGCACGCCGAGAACCTGCGCGCCATCGAGGACGGGCTGGCCGAGGGGCGGTTCTTCCGGGCCCTGCGCGAGTCCGTGGAGCGCTTCCGGGCGATCCGCCTGCGGCCCGACGCGGGGACGCGGCCCAGGGTCGGCGTCGCGGGCGACATCTATACGCGGGTCAACCCCCACGCGAACGACCGCCTGTACGACCGCCTGCGCGAGGGGGGATTCGAGGTCTGGACCTCGTGCATGTTGATTGACGTGTCCTGGCTCGGGACCGAGCAGTGGTCCGAGGAACTGGCCCGCCGGGACCGCCCGTTCGCGAGCCTCGCGGCCCGCGGCCTGTGGCCCCTGACCCGGGCCGTGCGCCGCCTGGTGGACCGCTGCTTCCCCGACTCGATCCGCACCCCGGAGGAAGGACACTTCCCCGAGGTCCGGGAGGGAACGGAACGCTACTGCTCTTACTGGATTGACCGGCTGCTGTCTTTGAACCTCCACCGCTTCCGCGAGGTACACCGGGCCGGGGCCGCGGGGGTCCTGAACGTGATGTGCCACCACTGCATGCTGGGCACGGTCACCCAGGCCCTGATCCCCGCGATGAGGCGCGACCTGCCGGGCCTGGAAATGGCCACGCTGACCTACGAGGGCCTCCAGTCCACGCACACGAACAACCGCCTCGAGGCCTTCCTGTCCCAGGTCGCGTCGCGGGCGGGGCGCAGGGAGTGACGCCGCAGTTCGACCGCAAGTCGGGTCTTCCGTATCCTGAACTCGCGCTCGGCACGGGAGGGACGGACGATGCACCGGGACGAAGCCCAGGGTGTCCTGGTCGGGACCGGGGTCCTGGCGTCCGGGGGCTGGGCGGACGACTTCCCCCCCCGCTGCCCTGCTGGCCCGAGGCCCCCGATTTCCCGCTCCTCGGGACGTGGGAACCGGAGATGACCGAGTCCGGGTTCCTGGTCGTGCGCGCCTCACTCACCCTGGTATGCGACCCCGGCTCCGGCTGGTCCGCGCGCTTCCTCGTCACCCTGCTCCATGACGCCTCGCACGCCGACGTCCGCGACCTGGACCACGATCAGCACTGGCTGGGCGGGAAGGTCCCGACGGAGGTCTGCGTCCCCGACCTCTCCACGTGCCACGTGCCGGAATGGGTGTGGACCCGGTGACGCCCGAGCCCTACCCGATGACGACCAGGTCCTCGCGCGAGCACGTGATGCGCTCGAGCCCCCCCGGCCCCACGACGAACGTGTTCTCGATCCCGACCGCGCCGAGGCCCGGGAACACGACCTTGGGCTCGGCGGCCAGGACCATGCCCTCCCGGAGGACCCGGTCCTGGAAGCCGCGTGCGATCAGGGGCCACTCGTCGAGTTCGAGGCCCACTCCGTGCGCGATGAACGGGACCTGGGACCCCGGGGCCCCCATGAACCGGTCCCCGACCCCGGCCTCGACCGCGACAGCCAGGCACTCGTCATAGACCCCACCCCACGTAGCACCCGGCCTCGCCGCGGACACCAGGCACTCCTGCACGCGCAGCGTCGTCTCGTAGGCCCGCACGAGTTCGCGCGGGAGTTCCCCGACCGCCACCGTGCGCGTCTGGTCCACGATGTAGCCGTCGTACGCGAAGGCCATGTCCACGACCACCGGGCGTCCTGGCTCGATCCGGGTTCCGGCCGCGCCCTGCCCGACCCGAGGGTTCAGTCCGGGCCCGCCGAGCGGCGTGTCGGCCCACCCCGGGATCGCGCTCGCCGGACCCGAAAACACGTGCCCGAAGTGGATCTCCGAGTTGAACCCGCGCAGGTGGACGATCCCCTGGTGCCCGTCCAGTCGCGCCGCGTGTTCGAGTTCCGCGACCAGTTCGAGGTCCGTGACCCCGGGCCGGATGACCTCGAGCGCCCGCCGGAACACCCGGTCCATCCGCGCGGCCGACTCGTGCAGGATGCCCAGTTCGTACGCCGACTTGACCGAGCGCAGGTCCCGCAGCAGCGGGCTCGCGTCCTTGATCGCCACGCCCGGGAACACCGCCTCCCAGCGCCGGAACAGCGCCACCGGGACCACGTCCAGTTCCATCCCGATCCGGGACGGCGGCGGAAGTCCGGCCGCCGCGACTGCGGGCGGGAGGTCCCTCGGGCTTCGCAGGGGCGCGATGGCCGTCAGCGGGCTCTCGGCGCGGGCGCGTCCGAGGTCCTTGCGCACCAGGTACAGCGGGTCGCCGGACGCGGGGACGTACAGGGCCCCCTGCTGCACGGTGCCCGCCAGGTAGAACAGGTCGGCATTCTGGAGCACGAGCACGGCGTCCAGCCCGGCCCCCGCCATCCTCGCCTGGAGCGCGCGGGTCCGGCTCTCGATTTCCTCGGGCGGGGTCAGCCGCATCGGGTCCTCGCGTTTGCCCGGAACATCATGGTAGGACCCGGACTCCGGGCGAGTCAACGGAGAGAACCGTGCGGGCCAGGTTCCTCGGATTTCACCGTTTCCGGCGCCTCCGGGCACCCGGACGAGGCTCTCGTGGGCCGATGTCCGGCAGGATCACGGGCCGGTCCACGGACAGGAAATCGCGATCGAGCGTGAGGATCGGGCAGCCCTCGGCCCTGGCGAGCGCGTAGGCGAAGCAGTCCCCGAGGTTCAGCGCGAACCGGAGCCTGGCCCGGGCCGCCACGCAAGCCTGGTCAGCATCCGGAGGGACGAACCGGACGCCCGAGGCAAGGATCCGCGCCTCGACTTCGTCGCGCCGCCCGGATTCCGATCCGCCACGTGGATCAGCACCTCCGCGAGGTTGACCGTACTCATCCTCAGTTCGCCAGGGCGTCGCTCCATCTGATCGACCGCCCAGGCCGAGTGCTCCTCGTCGAACAGGACCGCCAGGAGAGCGGACGAGTCCACCACCATGGGTCACGACTCCTGCCACAGGTCGTCGTCATCGCGAAACCGCCGGGTCCGGCGAGCCCCGGCGAGGCCGATGCCGCGCAGCGAAGCCACCCCTCCGCCCGGGGTGGCGGTCAGGACCCGCTCCACCGCCTCCCGAACCGCGATCCGGATCGCCTGCGATCGGCTCGACAACCCCCTCAACCGGATCAGGCGTTCCAGGTCCTCCCGGAACTGCGGGGTGACGTTCAGGTTGATCTGGGGCATCCGTTCCCCTCCGTACAGGCTATTTACAGGATACAGACTCAAGACCGGTGACACAAGTCACGGTGGGGAAGGTCCTCGATTCCGGAGATTGTGAACGGGCGGGGAACGTGGTATCGTCGGCTCTCTTCAATCGGGAGGGAGTGCCGATGAAATCCAGGGGATGCCGGGTGGGGTACGGATGGCTCGCGGCCGTCACGCTGGTCCTCGCGCTGGCGTGCGGGGGCGGGGACGGCAAGAAGAAGGTCGGGGCGTTCTGCTCGAACGACGAGGAGTGCGAGACGGGGCTGTGCCTGTCGTCGGTGTGCCTGGACCCGGACGGGGACGAGGACCTGGACGGCCTGCGCAACGGCATCGAGAAGGTCCTGAACCTCGACCCCCTGAACCGCGACACGGACGGGGACGGGGTCGCGGACGGCCAGGAGGTCGTGACGATCCAGTCGCCGGCGGACACCGACGGCGACAAGGGGATCGACGCGAGCGAATCCTCCCTGCCGGCGGCGGACCCGGACCAGGACTGCCTGCCCGACCAGTTCGACTCGCACAACGACGTCCCCGAGACGGACCTCACGCCCCAGCAACTCGGGGAGGTCTGCGCGCGCACGGGCGTGTGCCTCGCGAACAAGGGCCTGGTCCTGGGTTCCTGCAAGGACGGGGTCCTCGAGTGCGACTTCACCGCGGTCCCGGGGTACGAGGACACGGAATCCACGTGCGACGTGATGGACAACGACTGCGACGGCCAGACGGACGAGGGGCTGGCCGGCTGCGTCACGGTCGCGTCGTGCAGCGAGCCGGACTGCGTGCTGGACCTCGGGGGAGGCACGGGCCAGCCGTTTGACGTCACGAGCCGTCACTCGGGCGTGGGGGTGGACGAAGACGGGAACCTGGTGATTGACGTGACCTCCATCGCGCTGCCCTACCTGTGGATCGCGAACGACCAGGACCGGACCATCAGCAAGATCGACTCGCGCTCGCGGCGGGAGGTCGCGCGCTACTCGGTCGGTCCGGAATGCTCGTCGCCGTCGAGGACGAGCGTGGACCTGGACGGCAACGTGTGGGTCGGGTGCCGCGAGGGTTCCGCGGGAACGCGCCTCGTGAAGATCGCCGCGGACCCGGTGTTCTGCGTGGACAAGAACGGGAACGGGACGATTGACACGATGTCCTGGCAGGTGGACCCGGCGACGGGCGACCGGACCCCGGTGATGCCGCCCTGGCAGGAGGACGAGTGCGTCCTGTTCAACGGGGCCCCGAGCGTTCCGGAGGGGGCCTCCGACCACGTGGCCCAGAACCCGGTGCCGTCCGACTGCAACGCGACGATCCGCGGGGTGGCCGCGACCAAGGACAGGACCGTGGTCATCGGCGGGAACCGCGGGTGCCGCGAGGGCCACTACTGGGAGGTCCGCTACGTCCACGACCCCTCGCAGCCGTACCTCGAGAACGTGAACCCGGGCGTCGAGGTCGTGGACCACTGGTTCCTGCCGGACCTCGAGCACGTGGACCTCGCGGGGAACCCCTGCAACGACCCCGGCGCGACCGGGTCGTACGGGCTCGCGATTGACGCGAGGGGGGTCGTCTGGATCGCGTCGCTCGACAACGCGAGCCTCTCGATGCTGGACCGCAAGAACCGCCGTTCGTGCACGTGGAGCATCGGCACGCCCTACGGCATCTCGATTGACTACGCGGGTCGTGTCTGGCTCGGGTCGTGGACCGGGGACGAGGCCGTGGGCCGCGTCTTCCTGCCCGAGACGTCCGCCTTCTTCGCGATCGACAAGAACCTCGCGGGCGAGTCCTGGGCGACCGGGACCGACCTCTCCTCGGGGCAGTTGACGCGCGGGGTCGCGGCCTCGTCGGACCCGCAGGACCCGCACGCATGGTTCGCCATGACCGAGGGCACGGCCGGGGTGATCGCGGTGCGCGTGACGAACGAGGACCCGCAGGCCTTTGACGCCCGGGTCGAGGCCGTGGCGCGGATGGACTCGAACGCGGTCTGCTCGTACGGGGGCGGGTCGTCCGGCGTGGGGATTGACGGGGAGGGCGACGTGTGGGCCATCCACATGGGCCACTGCGGGCACTCGCTCCTGGACGATGCGGACCACAACAACGCGGTCGCCCTCGAACTGAACCGATCCAGCCTCACGGGCTGGATCAACCCCCAGACCAGGGAGGAGGCCCAGGCCGTGGTCTCGGGGATCGTGGACACCGGGTCACACAGTTACACTTACAGCGACTTCATCGGCCAGCAACTCGCGACCATCGTGGCCCCCCAGGGGGTGTACGAGCAGGTCTTCCAGGGGTGGAACGAAGCAGGCGTCACGACGGAGTGGGTCTATGTGAAGGCGGGCCTCGTGAACCCGCTGTCGGGCGACGCACTCTTCGCGGCCTTCCGCACGGGCGAGGCCCTGTGGCAACTCTCGGGCGTCGCGATGAGCCCGGAGGTCCCGTTCGCCTGCACCGCAACCGAGTGCACCTTCGAGTTCCCCGCGGGGACCACCGGGCGGTTCCTCGACCTCAAGGTCATCCTCAAGACCGACGACCAGGGCCAGTCCCCTGTGATCGACAAGGTCTCGCTCGCGCTCAAGAAGAAGACCCTGCCGTAGGACCAACGGGCGCAACGGGGCGTGACGCTCCCGCGAGCGCAGGCGTGGGCGTGGGTGACACGAAACTGCGGAACCGACCAACGAAGCACGTGGACCTCCTTGTCCAGACCCGGTGGGTCCGGATTCTGCCATTGCCAAGGTCGGATAGAATTGGCGGAGGATGATTCGGGCGGGAGGGCCAGGTCATGTCGAGGCGGACGGAAGGGGACACCGCGTGGGCCTGTCTCGCGGTGGTCTGGGTCGCGGCGTGCGGCGGGGGCGGCGGGGGGAGCGATGGAGATCGGGAACCGGCGAGGGAGATCCCGGTGGTCTTGACCGACCTCGTCTATCCGGACCTCGCCGGGGATGCGGGGCCCGGGGACTCGCCGGAGGTCATGGCCGTGGACCAGGACGCCGGGGAGAGGGACACGGGCGGCGAGCCGGCCGCAGACCGTGGGGATTCTGGGGCGCAGGGAGACCTCGGGGACGCAATCGAGGACGCACCGGAAGGGCCGGATGCATGGGACGCACCTGACACCCAGGAGGACGCCGATTCGGGGGTCCCGAGGGATTCCGGCGAGGCGATGGACGACCACGCCACCCCCCCGGAGGACGTGGGAATCGGGGACCCCGGTGGGCCAGAAGCCGGGACGGACGACCCCGGGGACCCCGGCGGGCCCGAGGCCGGGATGGACGACGCGGCGGACCCCGGCCCCAGCGGATGCGGGGATGGGGAGTGCCTCGGAGACGAGCACTGCGAGACCTGCCCGGAGGACTGCGGGGAGTGCCCGCCCACCCTGTGGTTCCGCGCGGACTGGTCCGAGACCCTGGACGGCCCCATCGTGGCCGGCGGGACCCTTCGCATCCGCTACGACCTCGACCGGCTGACCGAGTGCCGCCAGACCCACAACGGCTATCCGGGCTGGACCATCACGGTCTTCTACACGGACGACCTCTCGAAGCCCGCGAGCCAGGTCCAGGTGGTGATGCACGACCCGCAAGGACAGTCCTGGCCCTTCGAGCCCGTGATCGACGTCGCGGCCGGCGCCCACGACCTGTGGTTCTGGGCGAGCAACACGGGGACCGAGGGCTGCATCGCCTGGGACTCGAACCTGGACCAGAACTACAAGATGCCCGTGTTCCAGCCGCAGGAGATGTCCAAGCCTGTGGATTGGGTCGGCTGGGGAGCGGGGGCGCTCGACTTCGCTTACGTGACCGAGGGCGGGCCGGTGTCCAAGGGCGACGTGGACCCCGTGTGGTTCTTCGAGTCGCTGCTCGGGTCCGAGGTGACGACCGAGGTACGGGTCCAGGCGTATGCAGCGGGGATCACAGACCGCATCTACCAGGACGCGGCGGTCACGGCCGAGGTCGCGCATACCGCGGTCTCGATGGCGGCCGAGACCGACTTTGCGAAGGGGGCCGGGTCCCCCGGGGCGCCGCCGGTCCTCGTTCCCCTCGAGTTCGAGTTCCAGGCGGACAACAACTTTTTCTACCGGTGGCACTTCGGGACGTTCGGGTACGTCCGGGGCATCGCGGACGGGCCTCCTCCGGAGGGCCTGTACGCCTTCCGGCTCGCCGCCCGGACCCCCAAGGGACCCGCGACGTGGGTGGGCCGGCCCGGGGATCCCTCCCACCCCCGCGGCCTCGTCTATGCCGCGAACCCCGACACCGGCTGCCCCCTGTTCCCCGGCGACCCCCCGCCCGAGGCCTGCCCGCGATCCTCGAAATTCGGAGTAGAGGCTTCTGGCCGCAGCCTATCCAGAAAGATCACGCCCGTTTCTCCCCGTGCACGTGATCGTGGACGTGGACGTTTACGAGTAGAATCGTGATATTCTATGTCGTGCGCGTCCACGTCCACGTCCACGTTCACGTTCACGACACCCGTCACCGCCACCCAGGAAGGCCCCCTTTCATCCCCATCCGTGCGGCTCCGCCTCATGGGGAACTACTCCGAATCTCAGCGCGGTCCAAAGCATTTGACCCCACCGCCCAACCGGTCTAGACTCCGCCCAGTTCCGTTCTCTGGACTCATCAGGAGGAAACGGTCATGAAGAACCCATGGTTGCGCCTGGGCGTGGCGGTCGTGGCGGTCCTCGCGGTCGCGGGCTGCAAGAAGAAGGCTCCGGAGGCGCCCGCGGCGGCCGCAGCCGCGCTCCTCGACGTCGGCGTCCTGGCCATCCCCGACGACGTGCTCGCGTACGGGGCGGCGAAGTCGCTCGACGACTTCACGGGAACCCTCACGAAGATCGTGGGTCAGTTCAATCCGCAGGCCGCGCCGATGGTGGGCGCCCAGATCCCGGCGCTGCTCCAGGGGCAGTTCCTGGGGGTGCGGAGCCTCGCGTGGCTCGACGCGACGAAGCCCTTCCGGTTCGTCGTGCTGGACCACAAGAAGTTCCAGAACCCGGTCGTCCTGGTCCTCCCCCTCAAGGGCGGCAAGGAGGCCCTGGCCGCGGCCCTGCCGGACAACAAGGCGGACGGCGCCCCGGACAACGAGACGAAGTACTCGACGATGCTCGGGACCGACCTCTTCGTCAACGTGCTCGGGGACCACGCGGTCTTCACCCTGGACCCCAAGGCCTTCGCCGCGGTCAAGGCCTTCGTCCAGGGCGATTTCGCGCGGGCCGAATTCCGGGACCTGCTGGACGTGCAGTTCTCGGCGAAGAACTTCCGTCGCGTCGCGGCGGAGGACCTCAAGGCCCTGCGCGAGGAGATGGCGAATCTCCCGCCGCCGCAAGGGCCGATCCAGTTCCCCGGGATGCAGGAACTGCTCCAGAAGGAGATGGACCTGGTCCTCGCCCTGCTGGACCAGGCGGAGGTCGCGCGGCTGACGTTCGCCTACGACGGCCGGGACCTGGCGGTGCGAGCGAGCGTGAAGGCGGTCGAGGGCCAGGGGCTGGCCCGGTTCGCGGCCGGGACCCGCGAGCGGACGATCCAACTCCACCGCGCCCTGCCCGCCGGGGGGTGGTTCGTGGTCGCGGCCAACGTGGACCCCAAGGCCTTCGAGGCCTGGTCCCGCCTGGGCCTCGACTTCTACGCCTCGCTGCTCCAGTTGAACGAGGACGAGAAGAAGCGGCTGGACGCGCTCTTTGCGCAGTCGCTGGAGGTCCAGACCGGGGAAACCGCGTTCTCCATCAGTCGCGACGGGGACTTCCCGTTCCGGGTCGTGAGCCTCACCGGCGTGACGGACGGCGAGAAGGCACGGTCCATCATGGACGAGATCGTCGCGTTTCTGCTGGCCAAGGTCGGGACCCTTGTCCAGAAGTTCGCGGCCGAGGCCCCCGAGGCAGTCCAGAAACTCGACTTCAGCACGCCCAGGGCCCTGTTCGATGGGCTCAAGCCGCTCCTGGCCCAGCAGGGCCTGACCCTGACCCTGCGCAACGAGGCGGCCGGAGGCGCCCGGGTGGACGGGGTCGAGATCGCGGTGGACTACGCCAAGGTCCCCGAGGCCCTGCGGTCGGGCCACGACTTCGAGAAGGTCCAGAAGATGGTCGGCGAGAAGGTCTCGGCGGCCGTGGGGTCCGACAAGAACCGCTTGTACGCCGCGTTCGGGCGGGACGCGATCGGGGACATCGGTCGGATCGCGCGCGGCGAGGGCACCGCGGGCGCGCAGAACCCGCTGGACGCGCTCGTCTCGAAGGCCGGATTCCAGGTCGCGGGCGTCGGGTACCTGTCGGTCCTGGAGGTCCTGAAGTTCGTGTCGAAACTGGACCCGTCGCTCGACGAGCAGATGCCCGGCGTGCAGAGCGCGAAGGACGACGTGGGCGTGACCTTCCTGATCGGGGGTCACGGCGACCGGATCGTGGACGCCTCGCTGACCGTGCCCCTCGCCGGGATCGCGGGCCTGATGCCGAAGCAGGACACCGCGGCCCCCGCGCCCGCCTCGGCTCCCGTCGCCCCGGTGCAGTGACGCGCCTCGTCCGGCGGCTTGATCCCACCAGCACCGAGAACTACCATCAGTGATGTCCGCATGGAGGTGCATTGATGCATCGCACGACCGTCTCGATCGAGGAGACGCTGTGGCAAGAACTGCGTCGCAGGGCCGCCAGCGAGGGCCTCACCTTCAACGAGGTTGTCAACGAGGCGCTTCGCCTTGGCCTGCGGACCCGAAGGCCAGACAGAAGGTGCAGCCGCATCAAGTGGAAGGTGTTCCGCTGTGGCAAGGCGCTCGTGGACGTGCGGGATCGCGACGCCCTGTTTGCGGCCATGGAGGAGCCGTGAGGTTCCTTGTGGACACGAACGTGCTCGTGTCGGCCACGTTCGCCGAGTTGCCTGGGCACGACGAGTCCGTGACGTTTGTCGCGCGGGTCCTTGCCTCGATGGAGCCGTGGTGTCTCGCCTGGGTGGTCGTGTACGAGTACCTCAGGGTCGTCACCCACCCCCAGGTCTTCGCGAGGCCGTTGTCCTGGGCGGACGCCATCCGACAGGCCCATCGCCTTCTCGAACACCCTTCCCTTCAGGTCCTGGCCGAGACCGAGCGTCACGTCGCCGTCCTGGACGCGGTCGTGCGGGACGCAGGCGGGGCATCGGGGAACTTCGTCCACGACTGCCACATCGCGGCCCTGATGGCCGAGCACGACGCGCGAAGAATCGTGACCTACGACAGCCACTTCCGCAGGTTCCCCGGAATCGAGGTGGTGAAGCCCGGCGCGTCGTGACGCGACCCGCCCCCGCCATCGCGGGGCAGTCAGCCCCCCGTCCGTGACGGCCGCCTCGCCCACCGCTCCTGCATCCGGTACAGGGTCCGGCGGTTGATTCCGAGGATGCGCGCGGCCTTCTCCTTGTTCCCGCCCGTGCGGTCCAGGACCTGGAGCACGTATCGCCGTTCCATCTCGTCGAGGGTGGGGAGGTCATCGGGACCCTGACCAGGGCCGCGCGAGCCCTCCGGGGCCATCGCGAAGGGAAGGTCGTCCACGTCAATCGTGTCACCCGGGGTCAGGACGACGAGCCGCTCGATGATGTTCTCGAGTTCGCGAACGTTGCCCTCCCAGGTCTGGCGCTGGAGGGCAGCCACGGCCCGGGCGGTGATGCGCTTGCGGGGTCGCCCCGACGCCTGGGCGCACTTCTCGAGGAAGTGGTCCACGAGGAGGGGAACGTCCTCGGCCCGCTCAGACAGGGGCGGGATGCGGATCGGGATCACGCTCAGCCGGTAGTAGAGGTCCTCCCGGAAGGCGCCCTCGCGCACTGCCGTCTTCAGGTCCCGGTGGGTCGCGGCGATGACGCGGGCATCCACGGGGAACGACTTGTTGGAGCCGACGGGCCGCACCACGCGGTCCTGAAGGACGCGCAGCAACTTGGCCTGGAGCGTGAGCCCCATGTCCCCGATCTCGTCGAGGAACAGGGTCCCGCCCGAGGCCTCGACGAACAGGCCCTTGCGCGACGAGTACGCGCCCGTGAAGGCCCCGCGCGTGTGGCCAAAGAGTTCGCTTTCGAGCAGGCCCTCGGGGATGGCCGAGCAGTTGACCGGCACGAACGGTCCCTGGGCGCGACGGCTTCGAAAGTGAATGGCCCGCGCGATCATCTCCTTGCCGGTCCCGGACTCCCCGACGATCAGGACGTTGCTGTACGAGTCCGCGACCAGGTCCACCATCCGGAAGATCTCCCGCATGGCCCTGCTGTGCCCGATGATCCGGTCCGGTTCGTAGTGCCCCTGAACCTCGCGGCGCAGGCGCAGGTTCTCGAGGACCAGGCCACGCTGCTCGGCGGCCTTGGCCACGAGGGCCTCCAGTTGCCGCATCTTGAAGGGCTTGGTGACGAAGTAGAACGCCCCGGCCTTCATGGCCTCGATCGCGAGGTCAATCGAGCCGAACGCGGTGATCAGGATCACGGGGACGTCTGGCCGCAGGGCCTTGACCTCCCGCAGGAGTTCGATCCCGTCCATCCCGGGCATGCGCAGGTCGGTGACGACCACGTCGTAGTCCTGCTCGCGGACCCGGGCCAGGGCCTCGGGACCGGTGTGGGCCGCCTCGACCTGGTAGCCCTCGCGGCCCAGGAAGTCCACGATGAGGTCGCACATGTCCCGCTCGTCGTCCACCACGAGGACCGACCGGGTCCTGGCCTGAGAGGTCTCCACCTCACGCATCCTCCCCGGGGGCCGCGAGGCACCCTACCATCATTCGTGGCGAATCGCCACACCGCTTGCAATCATCGTCTGATGTCACCGTATTCCAGGGACATCATCCCATGGCGGGACGCCTCATCGGACCGGTGGCCGCGGACGTGGACTCGCGCTAGAATCGGTCGGACCGCAAGCAGGGGGGAGAAGTGACCCAGGAACAGCGGACGGAGGTCGCGGGGCTCGCGCACGAACTAAGGAACCACTTCACGGTGATGCAGAACGCCCTCTACCTGTTGCGAAAACGCCTGCCTGACGCGGACGCAGTGGTCAGCCGCCCCTTGGATATCCTCGACCGGGAGGTCGCGGCCGCACGCGCGCTCGTGGAGGACGTGTTGGAGCTGCACAGACCGCCGCGCGTGGCCGTGGAGGAGGGCGACGTGGCGACCTGGGTGCGGGAGGCCGCGGAGGCCGCCGTGATCGGACGCGAGTCCGTCCGCCTGCGGGTCCAGGAGGGCGAGGCCAGGGCGCGGGCGGACCCCGTCCTGGTCGCCCGGATGGTGCGCAACCTCGTGCTCAACGCCATCGAGGCGATGGGGGAGGGCGGGGGCACCATCGAGGTCTCGGTCACGCGGGAGGGCGGAGAGGTGGTGACGCGGATCGCGGACTCGGGGCCGGGGCTGCCCCCCGGCGAGGGGGCGGCCGTCTTCGCACCGTTCCATACGAAGAAGGCGGGGGGCACGGGGCTAGGGCTCGCCCTGGTGCGGGCCTTCGCCGAGGCCCAGGGCGGGACGGTCGAGGCGGCGAACCGCCCGGAGGGCGGCGCGGTGTTCACGATCCGTCTGCCAGGGGAGAACGCGCCATGAGCGACGGCCCAGGCCCCGCGCTCTCGACCCCGCCGCGCACGCGCCGGGTCCTGATCGTGGACGACGACCAGTTCCTGGCCGAGACGCTCGCGGACATCCTGTCGCAGGAGGTCGAGGAAGTCCGGACGTGCCGGACCGGGGCCGAGGCGCTCGAGGCCGCGCGGGCGTGTCCCCACGGGATCGCCCTCGTGGACGTGCGGCTGCCCGACATGGGGGGGATCGAACTCCTTCGCCGGCTGCGCGAGGCGGCCCCGGACCTGGACATCGTGATCGTGACGGGGAACGCGTCGGTCCACAGCGCGATCGAGGCGATGAACCAGGGGGCCACCCGGTACATCCTGAAGCCGTGCGCCCCGGACGAACTTCTGTCCATCGTGCGTGACCTGACCGAGCGCCAGCACCTGCGCGAGCGCAACCGCCTGTATCTCCGGCGCCTCGAGGTCCAGAACCGGCTGTCCGAGGCCCTGTCCAGCGCACTCGGCCCCGAGGACGTGGCCCGGGCCGCGGTGAAGGCGACGCGCCACCTGGCCGAGGTCCGGGCGGCTGCGGTGCTGGTCATCCCGGACACGCGGCCGGGGGATGGGGCGAGGTTGCGTCCGCTCGCCTGGTCCGGCATGTCCGCGGCGACCGCGGAGGCCCTGGCCGCCATGCCCGAGGTCACCGCGTTCTGCGACACCGGGCGGGTCGTGCCGGAGCCCCTTCCCGGCATGGTCTCGGTCCAGGCGGACGACGACCTGGCGCAGAGCGGGACCTTCTGTCCCGTGGCGCTGTTCCGGCTGAAGGGGCGCGAGGAGGACCTCGGGTTGCTCACGGTCGTCACCCGGTGCGAGGCGAACGCGGACCCGCAGAACGAGGACCTGCTCATGGCCATCGCGAACTGGATCGGGGTGGCCCTCGAGCGGGCGATGCTGTACCACCGGCTCGAGACCGCCTACGCGGACCTCAAGAACGCCCAGCGGCGGCTCGTGCAGGCCGAGAAGCAGTCGGCCATCGGGCGGCTGGCCGCGGGCCTGGCCCACGAGGTCGGGACCCCGCTGAACATCATCTCGGGCCGGGCCGAGTACCTGCTCGACATGGCGGGCGAGCACCCGGAGGTGGGCCAGGGACTGCGCGTGATCGTCCAGCAGATCGACCGCATCTCGGCCCTGATCCGGCAGTTGCTTGACTTCTCGCGGGAACATACGGCCGTGCGGGGGAAGGTCGCCCTGACCGACGTGCTTCAGGCCGTGCTCCCCTTGCTTCATGGGCCGCTCGCGAAGCGCCGCATCGCGCTGGAGGTCCGCGTCCCCGAGGATTTGCCTGCGGTGCGGGCGGACTTCAACCAGTTGCAGCAGGTCTTCATCAACCTCCTGATGAACTCGATTGACGCGATCGCGATGCGACCGGACGGTCCGGCGCGAGGAGGCCGGATCGTGATTGACGTGGAGGGCGGTCGCGATGCGAGCGAGGTCCGCGTGGCCGTCAAGGACAACGGGCACGGCATCCGCGAGGAGCACCTCGACAAGGTCTTCGAGCCCTTCTTCAGCACCAAGGACGTGGGGGCCGGGACGGGCCTCGGGCTCGCCGTGGTCTATGGGATCATCACGGACCACGGCGGGACGATTGACATCGCGAGCGAGTGGGGCCACGGGGCCACGGTGACCTTCACGCTGCCGGTGGACGAGGTGGAGGCGGGGTGATCAGGGAACCTGGCGGCGCAAGGCCCGCGCCTCCTCCACAGACGCCACGCACCGGAAGCCGACGTGGTGAAACTCCGGTCCGCTTCGCCGGATGTGGGGCCTGCGGCGGCTTCAACCCGCTCTCGGGTGCAGAGGCAGGGCCCAGCGAGGACACCATGTATCGCTTCGTGCAGGGAGGGGGGGCTTCCAGTAAGTTCCGCTTTTCGAAGATCGCCGACAACGGTGCGGTTCGGCGCGATGGTCTCCACACAGAGACACGGAGACCTATCAAAGGATCGATCCCCAGGTCCTTCTCCTTTTCGTAGTGTTTCTTGACAAGCGGCAACAGGTCGCTATCGGGATACTCCCACAATATAATAGCAGAATATTTTCTAGCAGAGAGTGCATGACTGGTAATGTCGTCAATATCATAATATGAAGAACGCCTAGTCCCGTTGTAGAGCGGGGTCTGATGGGTATTTAGCGGCTTTCCTCTTTTCGCCAAGGCGAGAAAGCGCCCGCCAACAAATACCGGACCAGAATGGGTCTCCACCGCCTCTTCCACGAGTCGCTCGAACCTTTCATGACTTGGGTGTAACGTGTTCCATGTCCTCACCTCGGGGCCTGGCACCTGCAGGCGCGATGCCAGCGGACGGACCCCCTCCATTCCAAACACCATCACCACAAGGCACATGACCAGGAGGGAAACATTGAATCCCAATCTCACCCAGGGAGGAAGGTCACCACCAGTCAAGAGCCCGCGTGCAAGCCCACCCACCAAGAAGCCGAGTAGAAGGATTGGCGCCAGGCTATTCGCGCCGCCACCGACCTTCCGGAAACTCAGCCAGGATAAACAGATGATCGCCACTGCCACCAACAGCCAGAATGATCGGAGGCCACGCGCGCTTCCATTTGCGGGACGCAGTAAAAACCACGGCAGAAGAGCCATGAGCATCATCACCGCGATTGGACTGAGTTGCATCAGCGAATGATAGAACTGAACTGACGCCTTCGAAGGTACCGTGAGCGGTATCGAGACCGACGCCGTCCAGAACCAACCATCGCTCGTGATGAGGTAGTAGAGTCCGACGCTCCCAGCCACTGCGGCACAAGCAATCGCGAAACGCAGGCCTTGTCGAATATCCGTCAACACAAGGCACAGGAAGACCGCGCAAGCCCCGAGGAAACCCTGTTGTTTGAATACGAAAGAACCGGCCGCCAATGCTCCCGCGACGAAGATCGCCCGCCTTGAGTATGCCTTGAAATAGACCAAAAAGAAACTGGAAAACGTGAGGAGTAGGTAGCCGGCATCAACGTTGACCGACGAAAACCAGTAGTTCAAAGGCGGGTCGATCGAGATAACGCAGATCGAGATGATAATAGCCCATAGGACATCCCTGGTCTCACGAAATACCCATACACCGATGAGGATCGCGAGGCCGACAAAGAAACCAAAGGCGACCAACCGTAAATGCTCGTAGCCCAGCCCAAAGGTGTGCAGCAAGAGTCCGTTAATGATGTCGTACCCTGGCGTGTACATGGACCCCACGTAGTCCAGCGAGGGCGGGGGGTACAAGGGTTCGCCATGGTAAAACTGCAATGCGTTTCGGAGAAAAAGAGGTTCGAGCCATTGAATCGGATCGGGCTCCCGGATCCTCGACACCGACACGATGGCGTACGACACAAGGTTCGTTACGCCCTGCCCCACCGCCGCAAGAGATAGTATCAGCACAATCGAGCGGCCCCAACGTCCAGGGTACATTTTCATGATGGGACCCAGGAGACGGCTACCGAGCCCGATCATGATGGACCAACGATTCCTTGACACGGCCTGCTCGCTCTCTTTCACTGTCCTCGGTACCCGCAATGCTTGCAGCGTTGATGTTTTTCTTCAGAGCGTAAGAACCTCCCTCGGACGTGCGACCTCCTTGGGGAGATTGTGGACGGGGGAGGAAGAAAGTCAAGTGGGGATTTCGCGGACATTCCCCCCTCGCTCGTGACCGATCAATGAAAGCCCATCCTTGCTGGGGGTTGTCTCGAACCGCCCCTGCCTTGGAGACGCGGGACTCCTTGCCGTGCAAGTCCTTGGTTTCGCCCACGCCCACGGTGGGGAAAGTCCTCGGGGTTTCCCGCCCTGATCGTCGGGTCAGGTCCATCGGCAAGAGCCCCGGGGACCGCGAGGGCCCTGATCGGAGGGTCACAGACATTGCCTTCGGCGATGTTGACTTCGCCGGCGGCCGATGGGGGGCCCCGGGTCCCAGCGCGAAGCGCTGGGGGCGGCCAGGTGCATGCCCGGACGAGGGCGGCCGCCCGGACGGAGGACATCCGGACCCAGGATGCCTGGGACCCCCTGGAAGACGCGGTCCTGCGGCGGGGGCCGGGGAGGCGTTCCTGTTGCCGGACAACCTTCCTGACCCGCACCCGAGCGTGGCCGGGCGCCGGTTGATGGCCGACTGGCTGTCGGAACCCCTGTGAGGTCCGTCCCGGCGCCGTCGTTTTTTTTCCCACGGAGGCGCCTACTGCCAGCCGTCCTGCAGGCGAGCCAAGATGAAGCCGCGCGCGTCGATCCAACCGACGATGCGCTGCTTGACTCGCAGGATTCGAGCGAGCGGCGGCTTGCCACCTCGACGAAGGCTGGAATGCGGCGATCAACGCCACGGCCAACGCCGAGAGACCTGATCCATCGTGCGACGTGATCGCGGATGCGGAGACTTGCGACGGGACCGGCCTCGCCGACCCGGCCGTCTCGCCTGGGGCGAACCCCAGCGACGGATACCCCTTGCTCGGAATGAGGGATACTACGGCAGGGCGCAGGCGGGAGGGAAGCGATGCCCGGACGGCCGACTCGCGACGAGGCCCTGGCCCTGCTGGAGGCTCACCTGCGGGGCGACTACACGATCCGGCACTCGCTGGCGACCGAGGCGTGTTGCGCGCCCTCGCCCGGCGCCCCGCGCACGACCTGGTCGGCGCCAGGAAGGGGATCTGAACGGGGCGAACATGTCCCACGAGGAGCCGGTCTTCCGACCGCCGAGCGAGGCCGAGAGCCTCTTGCTGTCCGTGACCCTGGGTTCCTCGCACAACCGATGCGCGTTCTGCGGGATGTACCGGACGAAGAAGTACCGCGTGCGGGACATCGGGGCGATCCGGGAGGACGTCGGGGAGGCTCGGGCGGGGCCTCGAACCACGCGTCCAACTGCTTGCCGATCCGGGGAGACCTCGCCGCGGACCGCGACCGCTTGCTCGCCATTGCGGACGGGACCCTCGCCTCGGGCGACGACTCGATGTTGAAGCCGGAGTGGCTGCGGGGATTGTGAGGTCCGAGCGCGACGGGGGGATGATGACGCGGCCGCACCGCGAACCGGGTGCCGACTCCGGACTGTACGTCCTGGTCATCGAGGTGGCGAAACCCGTCCGGGTTCGCGTCGGGGCCCTGGGCGAATTCGATTTCGTGGCCGGGCGGTATGTCTATACGGGCAGTGCGCGCCGCAACCTGCGCGGGCGCGTGGCCCGTCACCGGATGCGGGCCAAGAGAAAGCGCTGGCACATGGACTACTTGACCTCGCACCCGGCGGCGCGGGTCGTGGACGCGATCCTGCTCCCAGGAACAGCACGTTCCGAGTGCGAGGTGAACACGATGGTCCGCCGGGCCATCGCGGGGAGCGCGCCGGTACGAGGGTTCGGGGCCTCGGACTGCAGAGCGGGGTGCGAAGCCCACCTGTGGCTCGCGGGGCGACCGGTCGCACCCGGGGAACTCCAGGGACGCATCGAGGCGTTCGGACCGACAGGACCGTTTCCTGTGAAATGAACATCCGTCCCGGCTGCTGGCCGCACGAGACGCCCGCCGCCCCCTTCGTCGATGGCGGGCCACGGACACCGGGTCATCGCGGCATCGCGAAGTCGTGCTCGCAGGAGCAGTGCTCATCAGGCCCATGAGGGCAAACGAGTGTGCTGGCCGGTTGCGGCGCCACGGCCATGGACCACAGGGCGTCCTGGAGCGCGTAACCGCAGTCGCAGCAGCCTCATGCCTCACCCCAACGAACCCACTCAAAGAATCTTGCGAAATGGGCGGGTCTGTTGCAGCGGCGGGGTCCGTCCCCAGGCTCCCCATCGAGAAGGCCTGCCCCTTCGCGGACACGGTCCGCATCCGCCCCCCACCGGATCGCATTGTTCGCGTACCCCCGCCGTGATACGTTTGCGGCGGTCCTGGAGCGCGTCCCGGTCCCGTGGTGGGCCTGTCCTCGCGACCGCGGAGCGCCGCCTCGTGCGCGAGGTGTCCGATGGCGGGCAGACGGCGAACGAACGGCCCGGTCGGTGTCGGCTCGGCCACGGTCGGCTACGAGGCCGAGTTGTGGCAGAGGGCTGACCTCTTCCCCGACGCTGCGAGGACTCCGAACTGGGGGAGATTCCCGAGGGGTGGGACGTGGCTACCGTCGGCGATCTCTCAGAAGTCGTCGGGGGCAGCACGCCGGACACCAAGGAGCCGACCTAGTGGGATGGAGGAATCCACGCACGGGCAACGCCGAATGACCTCTCTTCTCTAGCGTTTCCCGTCCTCCTCGACGGTGAGGGATGCAGAGAGATTCCTGAAGGAGGTGACATGAGAGGCGAACGACCCGACCGCACTGGCCCTGCTCGCATCGAGGCCCTGAAGGTCCAGAACTTCCGCGCCCTGCGCGAGGTGGAGTTCAAGGCGCTCTCGCCCCTCACGGTCCTGCTGGGCCCGAACGGCAGCGGAAAGTCCACCGTCTTCGATGTCTTCGCCTTCCTGGCCGAGTGCTTCGAGATGGGCCTGCGGCGAGCCTGGGACAGGCGGGGCCGGGGCCGGGAGTTGCGGACCCGGGGGGCCGAAGGGCCCGTGGCCATCGAGTTGAAGTACCGCGAGCCCGGCTTCCCGCTGATCACCTATCACCTGGCACTGGACGAGCGGGGACCCGGCAACCCCATCGTGGTCGAGGAATGGCTCCAGTGGACGCGGAAGGAACGAGGCAAGCCCTTCCGATTCCTGGAGTATCGCGAGGGCCAGGGCCGGGCGATCAGCGGGGAACTGCCCGATGAGCAGGAGCGCCGGGTGGAGATCCCCCTGAAGTCCCCGGACCTGCTGGCAGTGAACGCCCTGGGCCAGTTCGCGGAGCACCCCCGCGTCGCGGCGCTGCGGGACTTCATCACCGGGTGGTACGTGTCGTACCTGGCGGCGGACAACATGCGGGGCCAGCCCGAGGCCGGACCCCAGGAGCGCCTGACCCGGACAGGCGACAACCTGGCGAATGTCATTCAGTTTCTGGGGGAACGGCATCCGGAACGCCTGGAGCGCATCTTCGATGTCCTGCGCCAGCGGGTGCCTCGGATCGAGAGGATCCTGTCCGAGACGATGCCGGATGGACGCCTCCTGCTCCAGATCAAGGACGCCCCGTTCAGCGACCCGGTGCTGGCCCGGTTCGCCTCGGACGGCACATTGAAGATGCTCGCGTACCTGGTGCTTCTGTATGACCCGAGCCCACCTCCCTTCATCGGCATCGAGGAGCCCGAGAACTTCCTGCACCCCCGGCTGTTGCACGAACTGGCCGAGGAGTGCCGCGCCGCCACCGAGCGCACCCAGTTGCTGGTGACCACGCACTCGCCGTTTTTCCTGAATGCGCTGCGCCCGGAGGAGGTCCGGGTGCTGTGGCGGGACGACCAGGGCTACACGCGGACCCTGCGCGTCCAGGACATCCCCGGCATCAAAGACCATGTGGCCGCCGGGGCCAGTCTTGGTCACTTGTGGATGGAGGGGCACTTCGGCGCGGGGGACCCACTGGTCCGTTCCGGGGCTCCTGCTGCGCCGGGGGCCAGGCGATGAACGTCCAGCGTGTCCATGTCCTGGTCGAGGAACCGTCCATGGAGGTGGTGCTTCGCGCACTCCTCCCGAGGATCCTGGGCTCGATTCGCTTCGATGTCTTCCCCTTTCAGTGCAAGGACGAACTGCTGAAACGCCTGCCCGAGCGCATGAGGGGCTACGCGAACCGGATGCGCCGGGACTCCTGGTTTCGCGACCATGTCCGGATCGTGGTGATCGTCGATCGCGATGACGAGCGTTGCGAGGACTTGAGGCGCCGGCTGGACGCCATCGCCACCGCGGCGGGGCTCACCGTGCGTCCGTCCTCCGGCGCAGCCGGATGGCAGGTGGTCAACCGCCTGGCCATCGAGGAACTGGAAGCGTGGTACTTCGGAGACTGGGAGGCGGTCAAGGCCGCGTATCCAAGGGTGCCGGCGACGATTCCGGCCCGGGCACGCTTCCGGGACCCGGATGCCGTGGCCGGAGGCACGTGGGAGGCGTTTGAGCGCGTGCTGCGGCAAGCCGGGTACTTCCAGACCGGTTTGCGCAAGGTCGAGGCGGCCCGGGCCATCGCCGGCTCCATGGACCCGGCGCGCAACACCTCCCGCAGTTTCCAGAAGTTGCATCGTGTCCTGCGGGAGATGGCCTGCCCATGAGCCCGGGCATCCAGGAATCCGATGTCGAGGAGGCCGCGCTGGCCTGGCTCCAGGGCGCCGGCTGGACCGTCCACTGTGGCGCTGACATCGCGCCCGGGGAGACCGGCGCCGAACGGGACCATTACGGCTAGGTGTTCCTGG
>FWPU01001924.1_pt1 | contig 59871 bp, 49 predicted proteins | sample 2228361 | NCBI WGS metagenome assembly FWPU01 (sample SAMEA103939777, study PRJEB20133) | metagenome
TGGCGACAGATGCGCGTGGGGTTGCTCAGCCATCCTCTGGACGCCGAGGCCGCGCGTGGCCATCTGGCCGCCGCCACCTATCTGCAGATGGCGTTGCGACCACACATCGTCCACGTCGTCGGCCATACGGAGGCTCACCACGCAGCTACCGCCGAGGACGTGATCGCAGCCTGCAAGGTGGCGCGTCGCGCCATCGAGAACGCGCTGCGCGGCGCGCCCGATCCCACGCATGATCCGCGCGTGCAGGCGCGCAAGGCGGAGCTGGTCGCCGAGGCGCAGATGACCCTGGACGCCATCCGCGAGCTGGGTTCCGCGAGCGGCGCCGATCCGCTGTGCGACCCGTCCACGCTGGCGCGGGCTGTAGCCGTCGGCCTGCTCGACGCGCCCCACCTCAAGAACAACCCCTTCGCGCGCGGCGAGGTCGTGACGAGGATCGATGAGCGCGGCGCCTGCGTCGTTGTCGATCCGGACACGGGACGCGCGTTGACCGAACGCGAGCGCATTGCCCGCCTCCGCGCCAGGGATCGCCGCTGAGGCGCGGCCTGCGCGAGGTGAGGCGTGCTGATCCCGGCAAGCGCCGTAATGACTGCAACCTGGGAGCGAACGATGAGCCAAGACAAGCGGCGGTTCACGGTTTTGGGAGCGGGCCATGGCGGCAAGGCCATGGCTGCCCACCTCGCGTTGATGGGGTTCCCCACCGTCTTGTTCAACCGCACCCCCGAACGCGTGGCCGCCATCCGCCTGCGGGGGGGGATCGACCTGGAATGTGAGCAAGGCAGCCCCTGTGGGTTCGCGCGCCTGGCTGCTGTAACGTCGGACTACGCCGAAGCGGTAGCCCACGCCGACATCCTGATGGTGGTCACACCCTCGTCGGCGCACCGCGAGGTGGCGGCCAACTGCGCGCCGCACCTGCGGGATGGCCAGGTCGTCGTGCTCAATCCGGGGCGGACGGGCGGCGCCATCGAGTTCACGAAGGTGATGCGCGACCATGGCTGCCGCGCGGACGCGGTCGTCGCCGAGGCGGCCACCTTCCTCTACGCCAGCCGATCGGACGGTCCTGCCCAGGCGCGCATCTTTCGCATCAAAGAGGCGGTGCCGCTGGCCGCGCTGCCAGCCACGCGCACCGCGTGCGTCCTGGAGGCCCTCCGCCCGGCGTATCCTCAGTTCATCGATGGCGGCAATGTGCTGAAGACCAGCCTCGACAACATGGGCGCCATCTTCCATCCGGCGCTGACGTTGTTGAACGCTGGTTGGATCGAGGCGACGCATGGCAAGTTCCAGTTCTATATCGATGGCGTCACCCCTTCCGTCGCTCACGTGCTCGAGGCGTTGGATCGTGAACGAGTCACCGTGGCGGCGGCTGTCGGCATCCGGGCGCAGACGGCGTTCGAATGGCTTCAGATGGCGTACGACGCGACGGGGGCGAACCTCTATGAGGCGATCCACAATCAGCCTGGCTATTACGGCATCCAGGCGCCGGCTACCCTCAACCATCGTTACATCTTTGAGGACGTGCCGATGAGTCTGGTGCCCATCGCGGCGCTCGGTCAGCGCTACGGCGTCGCGGTGCGCGGCATGGACGCGATCATCCGCCTGGCCTGCATCGTGCACCGGACCGACTATTGGCGACGCGGGCGAACGTTGGAGAAGTTGGGCATCGAACAGATGAGCGTGAGCGAGCTGACCCGTTACGTGAACGAGGGGATCTATGAGGCGTAGGCTGCGCAGGGCGTGCGCTGGCTCAGCGGTCAGGTCGAACCAGGGGAAAACCTGTCCAAAAACCGGTTCTGGCTGGTCGCCGGACCGTGCCCCTGGCTGGTCAAGAGACCGCGCCAAACTTTTCGGATAGGCTCTTCGTCTCTCCGTCAGGCGCCGATGGGCTATTTCTGCGCCGCCCAGGCGCGGAGAGACTCTGCGGCCTCAGCATTTGGGCGGTGTTGCTTATCTTCGAACGCAGCGTTTTGATGATCCTCGAGCGAAGCCGAGGAGGGCGCCGAGGGTCGTGTAGAGCAACAACGCGAGCGGCGCGAGGAGAATGGCCTGCGACAGGTCGTTGGTCAGCAGGTTGACGGGAAAGGCCAGGTAGCCGATCACGCGATAGGCGGGATCCGAACAATACCACTGTAACTCGCCAGGTCGCCGCCGGAGACGGTGATTTCGTACACGCTGGCGCTGACCTGTGTGACGCCGGTGATGGTCGCAGTTGTGGCTGGTGTGGCGTTGATGACGAAGTCCACTGCGTCCACGTTCTGCACCGCTTCGCTGAACGTGGCGCGGAAGACCAACACATCAGCGTTGGTGGGCGAGGTCGTCGGGTTGAAGCGGGTGAAGGAGACCAGTGAGGGCGCGGTGTTGTCGTATTCATACGCGCCGATGTCGCACGTAGCGCCTTGCGGGCGTGTTACGCCGCGCTGATCGGTGGCGGGGCAGGCGCCGTTGTCGCCGGCGTCAATGGCCGGGCTGCCGGCGTTGAGCGGGTAGTAGGCGGGGGAGCCGGTGAGCGTGCTACTGTTGCGGATGCCGCCGCCGCTGTTGTCGGCATTGTTGCCGCTGAAGGTGCTGTTGGTGACGATGAGCGTGCCGCCGTTCCAGTTGTAGATGCCGCCGCCGTTCGTGGCAGAGTTATCGCTGAAGGTGCTGTTGGTGACAGTGAGCGCGCCGCCGTTGTTGTAGATGCCGCCGTTGCTGCTGGCATGGTTGTGGCTGAAGGTACTGTTGGTCACTTCAAGTGTGCCCAGGTTGGAGATGCCGCTGCCGGAGTTGGCATCGTTGCCGCTAAAGGTGCTGTTGATGACGGTGAGTGTTCCGCCGCTGTAGTTGAGGATGCCGCCGCCATCGTGAGTGACAAAGTTGCCGCTGAAGGCGCTGTTGGTGACGGTGAGCGTGCCGGTGTTGTAGATGCCGCCGCCGTAGAGCGCGGCCGTGTTTTGGCTGAAGGTGCTGTTGGTGATGGTAAGCGTGCCGGTGTTGTAGATGCCGCCGCCGTAGAGCGCAGGGGAGTTGCCACTGAAGGTGCTGTTGGCGACGGTGAGCGTGCCGAAGTTGGAGATGCCGCCGCCGTTGCCGAAAGTGGTTTTGCCGTGGGCGATGGTCAGGTTTTGCAGGATGAGGACTGCGCCACTGCCCACGACCATTACCTGCACGCTGTGATTGCCGCTGATGGTGATGTTTTGCCCTGTGCCGTCAATGGTCAGTGTTCCCTGTCCACCCATGATGGTCAGGGTGGAGCCGAGGATAATTGTCTGTCCGCTGATGGAGGGGTCGAACCTGATGGTATCGTCCCCGGCGCTGGCTGGGCCGCAGCCGCTGTTACTGTTGTAACTGGAATCGTTGTTCGCCGCCAGGATGGCTTCGCGCAGGGTGCATAAGCTGTCGCCGGCGGTGGTGTTATCCGTCGGCGAGTCGACCGTGTACATGACGCCGGTGGTCTGCGCGCGGACGGGCTGCGCTAGAAGTATTCCGCTCAATGCCAGCGCAAGCAGGACAATCGCGCGAAAGATATGCGAGAAGTGAAGATGTGATCTCACTACGAACCCCCGATGCGTCAAGCTCTAAAATCAGACCTGCGCAGGCAAGACTGCGCAGGTAGTTTCTTTCCCAGGCCCAGCATGAGAAAACTAACCCCGCAAGAGGACACAGACTACACTGACTGCGCAGAGGACGCAAATGAGATTTGGGTCCGTCTGCGTCCTCTGCGATATCCGCGTCGTCGGCGTTCTGAGAGGACGACACGCCGTGCCCCACGCCTACCCCCTTACCACGCCATGATCGGGCAACATCGAAGGCTCTCCTGCCCAAGCTGAGCCCGGAGCCCTCCAGCAGCACACCTCAGCCTGACCGTCACCTGAGCGAGATCCTACGCCGCCAGCCCGCCAGCCCCATCACAGCGATGAGCAAGAGCAGGGCGGGAAGAGCAAACCCCAGCGGCTGGGAGGCGGCAAAGCGTTGCAGTGTCACCGCCGTTGGTCCTACATTATCGATTCCCCAAAACCCACCGCTCAACCCGTAGCTTCCGCCGGTCAACATGCTTGAATCTGGCTGTCCGATGCTGCCGCCTAAACTGTAACTGCTGCCGGTGCTGAAGGTGTGCCCCCCGCTATCGATCGTGCTCCAACTCAGGTCATACCCGCCGCCCGATTGAGCCAGGACGACGGAGGCCAGAAAAGAGAACAGCACGGCGATGAGCAAAGCGGAGAGCGTAAGACGCAGGGCTTTCATTGCCCGCCTCCTTCTTTCCTCCGCCGAGAGACCACCACACCAAGCAAGCCCACGGCGCCCAGCGCCAGCCCATAGACCGGCAGGCCACTCGTCGGGGCGGACGGGCCGCCGGTCCGCTGCTCGAGCGCCGCCAGACGGGCCTCGAGAGCAGAGATCTGGGATTTGAGATTAGAGATTTCCGCGTCTTTCTCCTGCACCATCTGATACAACCCCTGGATGGCCGCCAGCGATACGCCATCCGCGTCCAGGGAGTTGATGTACTTCTCGCCCTCGCCGCCCAGCTCCGGCAACAGGGCGTTGAAATCCTGCGCCATCGGCCCGATGTGGCGGATGGAGGAGTCCTGGGACTTGTAGTTCCAGGTGGTGATAGGAATCTCAGCCAGGCGTGCCAGGAGCAAGCGGGTATCGACCGGGCGGAAGTTCTCCTTGCTGGCGCGGTCGCTCACAGTGCTCCAGGCGTTGCCACCGGTAGCAACTTGCACACCGCTGGTGGGGGCTCCAGTGGAGGTATTGACGCTGGTGTAGATGGAGAAACCGCCGGTGGAGCGGAAGATCGTCATGTTGTTAGTGGAACAAGTGACATCAACATCCGTGGAATCACCCCAGACGAAGCAGCCTGCGTTGTTGGCCTTCGCGCGCTGCCCGGCGGCGAAACCGTAGTCGCCGTCGGCGGTGTTGCCCAAGCCCCCGGCGACGGTGGCGGCATAGCCGCTGGCGGTGTTGGCCCCGCCCCCGCCGACGGTGGCGTAGGAGTTGCTGGCGGTGTTGTTCGCGCCCCCGCCGATGGTGGCGCGACTGCTGTTGGCGGTGTTGAAGAAACCCCCGGCGACGGTGGCGTCTAAGGCGCTGGCGGTGTTGCCATAGCCCCCGCCGATGGTGGCTCCCCCGCCGCTGGCGATGTTGTTCGCGCCCCCGCCGACGGTGGCGGATCCGGCATCGGATGTTGTGCCGGTGTTGTCCCCTGCGCGGTTGCCTACCCCTCCTCCCACCGTGCCGTAGTTATCGGTCACGCTGTTTGTGCCGGTGCTGTTTCCGCCGCCGCTAATGGTCGCGCCCACTGCGCCGGTGGTCACCGTGTTGCCGCTATAGCCGCCGATCAGGTTGGGGCTGGTGGCGTTGGGTTCGATGCGCAGGGCACGGGCACCGTTGACCTTGAATTCGAGGGCTTGATTATCCGTGGTGCCCAGGAAGTTTGTCCCGGCCGTGGTGCCGCTGTTGCCGGTCAAGGACCAGTTGTTCAGGGCATAGAAGGCATACGGCGCGGCGGTCAGCGCCTGGCGGGGAGAGAGAGTGGTATAGGCACCGGTGCTGCTGCCGGGCCGCACGCCGATCTCCAGCCACAGGGCATCGCCATTAAACACGTTGCCAAAGTCCAGCGGCACGGTGAACAGACCGCCGCTCACAGAAACGTCATCCTGGGTGACAGTGCTGCCCACCTGCGTCCCGCCGCTGGCAGCGTCATAAAGCTTGAACTCGAAGTCATAAGTACCATTGGCTGGACTGCCGTTATCGGTCAGGCGGCCTTGATAGGTGAATGCGGTGCCGAGGGCTACAGCGCCTGCTGGTCTTAGCGACTCAAGCCCCCGGACCTTGCTCGGCCCTGCGATGAAGGCCGCCATCAGGACAACCAGAAGACTGCCTACTAGAATCCATCTTGTTTTCATTTTGAACCTCCTTTTATCCGACATTCCGCACTTAATCGGTGTCCAAGTAGCATTTTTCCACATAGGGGCCAAGGAAGCCAAGACTTGATGATGTACGGACCTTCCTTGAGGTTAGCGTCTCATGATGTGGTGTAACTTACCGTGTGCTTCCTGATGTTCATACCGATGTTGGTGCAATGCGAATCAAACTTACAGTCGTGCAGCTATCTCCTACCGGATGTCGTCCTGTTCGTCAACGGCCTGTCGCTGGCGCTCATCGAACTTAAAAACCCCACCGCTGAAACTGCCACCATCTGGACGGCCTGGGAGCAACTCCAGACCTACCGCGCCGAACTGCCCACCCTGTTCACCTTCAATGAACTGCTGGTGGTCTCCGATGGGGTGGAAGCGCGCCTGGGCGTGCTGGAGGCCGGGCGGGAATGGTTCAACCCCTGGCGCACTATCACCGGTCAGGACCTCTGCCCGCCGGTGGGCGACCCCGCCGCCGGGCCGTGCCTGCCGGAACTACAGCCTAACGCCTCCTTCATCGCCTTCACCGGCACCCCGCTCGAATGGACCGGCCGCAACACCTGCGCCGTCTTCGGCGACCACATCAGCATCTATGACATCCAGCGCTCCGTCGGAGACCAGGCTACCGTGCCGACCTACTATGAAAGCCGTCTGGCGAAACTCGACCTGCTGGAAGACCAGAAACTGAAGGTAGATGAAACCTTCGAGGAAGTCACCGAGGGCGAGGAACACCTGAAGACCAAATGGGTGCAAGTTGGCCCTGTCGCCGCATCGGGACGAAGTCCTTAAAGAAGGATTTTGGAACCGCTAAGACGCCAAGAACGCCAAGTTTTATGTTAAAATCCTTTGCGTCCTTCGCGCTTCGCGATCTTCGCGTCCCCTTCGCAGCTTCGTGATCCAGACCCTTCGCGTCCCCCTGGAGCCTGTCCGAGAATTCACAGATAAGGGGTACCTGATGGCTCATCCGTGAGTTTTCGGACAGGTTCTTCCCCTCAAGCGGCCGGCAACGTGAAGTAGAAAGTGCTGCCGCGGCCGGGGATGCCCTCGCTCTCCACCCCCACCGTCCCGCCCAGCTTCTCGACGATGCGCCGCACGATGGATAGCCCCAGCCCGTGGCCATGAACGCGCGCCTGCCCCAGGCGCGTGAACTCGCGAAAGAGCTGCGCCTGTTCGGCGGGCGAGAGTCCAGGCCCCTCATCACGCACCCAGAAACGAACTTGGCCATTGGCGAGCGGTTCGGCGCCCAGCTCGATGCGCGGCGGCGCGCCGCCATAGCTGCCATACCGCAGCGCGTTGCTCAGATAGTTCGTCCACACCTCTTCGACCCAGGGCGCATGGCCAAGCGCGCGCGGCCACCGATCGGGAACGACGATCTGGGCGCCCGTCTCGTCGATCAGGTAGGTCAGGCGCTGCATGGCCTCCTGCACGACCTTGCCCATGTCGAGCGGGACGGCTTCTACCTGCCCCTTGCGCACATTGGCCAGCAGAAGCAGCTCGTCGATGATGTTCTGCATCTTGCGCGCGCTGCGTGCGACCGTCCGTATGCTCTCTTTGCGGACCTCTGGCGGCAGACGGTCCTCCTGTTCCTCCAGGAGAAGCATGTGGCCGAGGATCAGGGTCAGAGGGTTCTTGAGGTCGTGCGCCACCGTATGGGCGAAGGCGTCCAGCTCCTGAATGAGCGCCTCCTGTTGGGCGATGCGTTGACGCAACTCCTGTTCGTAAGCCACGCGCTCGCTGACATCCTGGATCACGGTGATCGTGCCGATGATCGTATCGTCGGTTGCCAGGGGGGCGATCTGCGCGCTCTGCTGCATGAAGCTGCCGTCGTCGGCTGGCAACGGCAGCAGATAGCGATGAAAGCGCTGGGAGAGGATCGTCACGTGTCCGGCCAGGGCCTCGGTGTAGAAGCGGTCCATGCGGCGTTCGACCAGATCGGGGTAGGCCGTCAGCAGATTCTGGCCGACCATCTCGGGCGCGGGGCGCCCGCTTGCAGCCTCCAGCCAGCGGTTCCAGCTACAGATCGTCAGATGGAGGTCCGTGGTCAGGATGCCCAGGTTTGCGAAGTCATTCAGCCAGCGTAACGTGGCCGCTTCCAGGCTCATGGGCGTGAGTCCTCTCTCTAGCCGAGGTCCTCGATCGCCTGCAAGAGCCGATCGAGGGAAGAGACGCCGAGGGCGATCAAGATGTAGCCGTCGATCGAGCTGTCTTGCAAGCGGAAGGTGGCATAGATGATGAGCACATGCTGCACTTCGATGCGCTCGATCACGAGGGAGTCGAGCAGGCCGCGCAGGGCATCCACGTGCAGCCGGGGCACCGAGAAAGAGATGCGCACATCGAGCATATTGCTGAAGGTGCCGAGGCAGGCGTTGATCAGGATGTTGCCGACCTCGGTGAGGACCTCGCGGTCGGCGGCGTCGAGCCGCGCGCCCGCCTGGCGGTCGGTCGAGAGCAACGTGGAGAGGGCGACCGCGCTGTCGTAGTTGAGGAGAAGAAGGGCGTCACCGGCGATGGGGCCGGAGAAGATCTGGTGGACGGTGGCCACCTCGCCCTGCACCAGGCGATCGAGGGCCTTGCCCAGGCCGCGCACGTCCTGGATCTCGATCTGGGGGACCTGGATCAGGACCCGTTGGCCGGTCAGTTCGGATAAGGTGGCCGCCGCGCGGCCGAAACCGATGTTGACGACCTCGGCCAGGGCGTCGCGCTGGCTATCAGTGAGCAACATGGCCTCCTCCTGCCAGGACCTGGTCGAGCGCAGCCAGGACGCGTTCGGCTGCGAACGGCTTGTTCAGGAAGGCGGCTGCGCCCGCCTCCATCACCAGGCGGCGCGTTGGCTCCTGGATATCGGCGGTCGCGATGATCACGCGCGCCTGAGGATCGCGCTCGCGCAGCCTGGTCAGGACGTCGAGGCCGGACATCCCTTCCATCGTCATGTCGAGGAATACCACCTGGGGGCGGTCAAGCTCATAGCGTTCGAGCGCGGCGGCGCCGTCGGCGGCTTCGATCACCTCGTGGGCGGCTGGCTCCAGGATGCGCCGCAAGATACGACGGGAGAGGGCGGAGTCGTCGACGATCAAGATTTTGGCCATGTCCATCTCCTGAGAACCTGTTCGAATGAAGATCGCGCGGCCCTGGGCGGGCGCGTTCGCACAAAGGCAGTTCGTTCGTGACCGGCGTGCTGGCAGCGGATAAATCCGCCGCCGTCGCTGCGCTTACCCGGGTGTGTAAACCCGCGCAACGGGTTTGTGCATCGTCAGCCGTCCGTTTCCACGGATGGCGTCGCAGCGAATGGCGCCGCATCGAGAGCGGCATCGGATGAATCCGACGCCGGGGCCAACGGATGGCGTCCCTCAGGACAAAGTATAGCATTGTATCATCGCAGGCGTAAATTGGTGGACCGCGCAAACCGCGCAGGGGGCCGCAGGCAGGGCGTCAGGACCTCCTGAAATCCCATCTGCAGGCGACCTGGGCGGCGCCTGTGATGGAGCAACGAGGAACGGTAGGGAGGGAGTGAGTCAAAGAACATCCTCGCCCCCTGCCCCTGACCTTAGCGCCTATCCGGAAAACGGTTCTGGCTGCTCAGGAGATCGCGCCGAAGCTTTTCGGATTGGCTCTTAGCGCCCAGCCAGCCCTGTGAACTGGATGCCCTGCACGAAATAGCGCTGGGCGAAGAAGAAGAGGACGATCACGGGCAAGATCGTGATCATCGAGGCGGCCATCACCAGATGCCAGAAATTGCCGAAGCGCCCCTGAAACCAGAGCAGTCCCAGCGGCAACGTGTACATCGTGTTGTCGGAAATATAGATCAGCGGCCCCATGAAGTCGTTGTAATGAAAGAGGAAAGAGAAAATAGCGACGGATGCGATCGCCGGCCCGCAGAGAGGGGCGATCACTTGCCACAGGATGCGGAAATTGGAGGCGCCATCCATCTTGGCCGCCTCATCCAGCTCGATGGGCAGGGTCAGCATGTACTGGCGCATCAGGAAGACGTAAAAGGCGCCGCCGAACCAGGCCGGCACCCACAACGGATAGAACGTGCCAACCCAGCGGATCTGCTTGAAGATGATGAATACAGGGATCAGGGTGACGACCCCCGGCAGCATCATCGTCGCCAACAAGACGGTGAACACGATCTCGCGCCCCGGCCAGCGGATGCGCGACAGCCCAAAAGCGACCATGACCGAGCTGAGCACCGAGCCGATGGTGCCCATCGTCGTCACGAACAGAGAATTGACGATGAACTTCTCGAAAGGCAACCGGCGGAATACATCTAGGTAGTTCTCCCAGCGCGGGCTTGTCGGCAGCCATTCGATAGGGGTGATGAACACTTGGCCGGGCAGTTTCAATGAGGTGCTGGCGACCCAGGCGAGCGGCATCAAGAATGTGACGCCGAGGGCGATCATCAACACATGCAGCAGGAAATGCCCAATCCGTTGCCGGGTGCGCATGGATTGCAGGCCGCGCGCGCGCCGGATGGGCAGAGTCGGCGTCGGAATCATGGGTTCGGCTTGCGTGCTCATCGCCTCACACCTTCCCCTCGTAATAGACCCAGCGGTTGGCCACAGCGAATTGCAGCAAGGTGAAGAGCATGATGATGATGAAGAGCAGCCAGGCCAGCGTCGCCGCGTATCCCATCTTGAAGTACTCGAAGGCGTTGCGGTAGATGTAAAGCACCATGAACAGCGTGGAATCCTGGGGGCCGCCGCGCGTCATGATGAAGGCAGCCGTGAACACCTGAAAGCTGCCGATGATGCCCATCACCATGTTGAAGAAGATCACGGGCGAGATGATCGGCACCGTCACATTGCGGAACCGATCCCAGAGCGTGGCGCCGTCGATCTCGGCAGCCTCCACCAGCTCGCGCGGCACCCCTTGCAGGCCGGCCAGGAAGACGATCATCTGCGACCCTACAAACCATAGGCTCATTAAGATGAAGGCGGGTTTGGCGTAGGTGGGATCAAACAGCCACTTGATGGGGCCAATCCCGAACCAGCCAAGCACGGCATTGAGAACCCCCCATTGCGGGTTGAGGATCTGAATCCACACCACGGCGTTGGCCACGGCCGGCGTGATCGAAGGGATATAGTAGACCGTCCGGTAGAGGGAGAGGCCGCGGATCTTCTGGTTGAGCATCAGCGCCAGCGCGAAGGCGACGAGGAGCTGCAGAGGCACCCCGATGAAGGTGAGGTAGGCTGTATTATAGAGCGATTTGCGCACCAGAGGATCGCTGAGCAGACGCGTGAAGTTGCGCAACGCCACGAATTTGGGCGGAGTGATGATGTTCCAGTCCTGGGTCGTCAGGTAGATGGAGTAGAGCATCGGCCCGACCCAAAGCGCCAGCACGCCAAAGATGAAGGGACTGGTGAAGAGGAGGCCGTCCCGCAGGTCGCGTCGTTGGGCGGGCGACATGCTCCTCCAGCCAGGAAGTGTCGTTGGCGCCAATATCTCATCTCCTTTGAACGATTGCTCTCATGACGCGTATACGGCGGCGCAGAAAGGTGCTCGTGTAGGATTGGTGCTTCGACAGCACGTCTTTCACCGCAGAGTTCACAGAGTCCGCAGAGATTTTTGGCGATTCTCTCAGCGTCCTCTGCGCTCTGCGGTGCTTTGATCTCCGATGTCTCTCTTTTAGGCGCGATCGGCCCAGTATTGATCCAGGGTGGCCTGGATCTCGGCGTTGGCGATCGGCACGGCCTCTTGCGCCGTCATCTGCAGGCCGAGCAACGTGTCCCATAGCTTGGTGAGGGCGCCGCCGCCGTAGGCGTGGATGGGCGAGCCTTGCCCCATGATCAGAGGCGTCGCGCCCTCGCGCATGCCTGCCGAGAAAGCATCCACGTTGGTGAAATTATACTTCTTGGAGGCGATCGGGCCCCAGATCTTGTCGATATTGTCGGGGGTGCCGCACATGCGGCCGCCCTCCGCGATGATCCGTTGCCCCTCGTCGCTCAAGATGAACTTGATCAGCTCCCAGGCGCCTTCCGGTTGCTTGGCCTGCGTCGTGAGGGTATGGCCATGCACATGACCGAAGGTGTAGTTGCGGTCGGACGTGCCGATGGGAGGCTCGACTACGTCGTAGTTGATCCCCGGCTGCTGCGTCGCTAACTCCCCCCACAGGCGCGGCATGTACCATGGCCCTTCCAGGACCATCGCGCAACGACCCGTGTCGACCCCTACGCCGCCGCCTGCGATGATCTCCGGCGCCGGCGACCATTCGTTCTGGATGCAGTCGTAGATCAGGAATTGCAGCGCCGAGATCACATCCTCATGGTCCCAGAGCGCCTTCTTCGGCTGCACGACCCGATCCCACTCCAGGTAGCCATTGCGCCGCATGAAGTTGACGACGCGCGCATAGGCGCCATTCCAGCCGCCAGCCTGCGCCCAGCCGTAGTATCTCGAATCGCCGTCCGTGTGCGATAGCTTCTTGACGATCTCCTGGAAGTCCTCCCACTTCCATCCTTTCTGCGGATGGGGGATGCCCTGTTTGTCGAAAAGATCCTTGTTGTAGTAAATCACCAGGGCGCCCACGTCGGTGGGAGTCATGTAGTAGCTGCCCTCCCACTGGGTGTTATTGAGGTAGTTCTCGACCTGGGGGAACTTGTCTTGCAGGCCATCTCGCTCGATGTAGCTGTCGAGCGGCACCAACACCTTGCTCTCGGCGTAGGCCTGCCAGATCCATCCCTGGAAGTACAGGACGTCGGCCGAGTCGCCAGCGGCGAAGTTCGCCTGAATCTTCTCGTAGTAGCCGCCCGGATATTGCTCCACCGACGCCTGGTACTCCCCTTGCGTGGCATGCCAGGCCTTGACCATGTTGTCGTAAACGACGGCGTCCTGGACATCGGCCCAGGCCGAGATGCGGAACTGCTTGGGGCCGCTGCTGGCCGGCTGCGCAGCCGCCTCTCCCGCCGCGGGCGCGCCAGCCGCAGGCGCCGCCGGGGCCGCAGGCGCGCACGCGGCGAGCGCCGCCCCGCCCGTCATTACGGCCGTGAATTTCAGGAAATCCCGGCGCGTCATCCGATGGTTCAACCTCATGGCGTTCCTCCTCATGGAATGAATGGGACTCTGCGCAGGGGAGGGCGACAACCGCGATCGCTGATCCCGAGTCGCTTGACAACCCCTGCGATCAACCGTATCCTGTTTTCTGGCCCGCCGTTGACGTCTCCGCAGCGATCGACGCGCTGCTGGCTCACCAGAGCGGCGTCAGCGTCAGGTCGTTGCTCTCCATCCTTCGTCGTCAGGGATGGCTGGATAGTTCTCAAGCCGGTCGGCAGGAAACGAGAAGCCAACGGCGGTCGGCGCGACGCCGCAAAGGAATCTGGGTGCGATTCGCGTGGGTATATCCATTATCGCGTACAGGGGCGGTAGCGCATCTGACTCAGCAGTGACGCGCCAGTGACATTGGGGCGCCAAGGGAGGGTGATGGCAGGAGAGCGCAGCAAGCTTGCCGACGCCTGGCCGGACGCGCAGGCTGTGCATGAGGCGCTGGAACGGCTCTATCAAAATGTGGAGCTGGCCGGGTCCGCGCTGGCGACCAGGCTGCCGAAGCTCGCGCGCATCCCCGACCTCGTGCCGCGTGCGCAGGCGACGCGTAATCTGCTCTTGAACGCGATCGAGGCGTTGCGCCCTCTCCGCCCAGCGCCGCCTCACGTCCTCGCCGCGCGCAGTTATGAGGTGCTTTCCCTGCGCTATGTATCTGGCCTGGCCATTGAAGAGGTTGCGGAGCGCCTGGCGATCGGCGAGCGCCAGGTCTATCGTGATCTGCGACGCGCCGAAGAGGAGCTGGCCGCGCTGTTGCGTTCGCAAGCCGCCTCAGCGGCGCCCGAACCCCCCTCGCTGCAAGAGGAGCTAGCGCTGGTGGAGCCGACGCCGCAATGGGTCGACCTGGCCGACCTCATCGCCCACGCGGTCGATACGGTGCGTCCGCTGCTGGTTCAGCGCCAGATCGATCTGGCGTACAGCGGCCCCCAGCAGGGGATCATGGCCATGGTGCGCCCCGCCATCCTGCGCCAGGTGTTGGTGCAGACGCTCAGCGCGCTCGCGCAGAGCCTGTCTCAGGAGACGTTGCAACTGAATCTACACGTCTCGGACGCTGAGGCTGCCCGTCTCATTCAAGTCCTTCTGCCGCGCCCTGCTCCCCTGGCGCGCCTCGATCTCTTGCAAGCTGCCATGGCGATGGGCCAGTCGATCGGCGTCGACTGCTCTCTGGTGCATGACGCCTCCGGCGTCCGTGCAGTGACGCTGGCTTTGCGCGCCGCGGCGACGCGGCCCGTGCTCATCGTCGAGGACAATCCAGGAGCTTGTGAGCTGTATGCCCGTTATCTGCAAGACACCGAGTGGCAGGCTGTCGCGGTCCACGATCCGCGCCTGGCTGAGGAAACAGCCGTCGCCTGGCGGCCGGCCGCCATCATCCTGGACCTGCTCATGCCGGAAATCGATGGCTGGAGCGTGCTGCAACGGTTACGCCTCGACCCGCGCACGGCCCAGATCCCGGTGATCGTCTGCTCGGTGATCAACGACGCCGAGCTGGCAGCGGCGTTGGGAGCGGTCGCTTCCTTTAAGAAGCCAATCTCTCGTCTGGACTTGCTGACGGCTCTGGCGCAGGCAACTCGTCCACGTAGCTAGGTTTGATCTGGCGTAAGGCGCTCTGGATCAGGTGGAGCAAGGCCTCTTCGCCGAAGGGGCCGCGTCGGCTGACCGCGAACATGTGCAGGTCGCCCGGCGGCGCTGTCCATTCAGGCGGCGACGCGCTGACGGCGATGATGGGCAGTCCGGCCAGGTTCGCATCCTCGCGGATCAACTGTGCTACCAGGCGGCCATCCGGGCCGGGCAGCGCGATATCGAGCAGGAGCAGATCGCTGGCCTGCGTTCGCAGTTTGTTCAGGGCCTCTTCTCCATCATACGCCCACTCCATCTGATAGCGGTCCCCCGCCGCCTGCACGAGGCGACGGACGAGCTGGATGAAGCTGCGGTCGTCGTCTACGACCAGCACGCGGCCGCGCGCACAGTGGCGCGCCATGGTCTGGAGCAAGCGTTCTCCGCTGATCGGCTTCACCAGCCAGTCGTTGAACAGTTCCCGGCGCAACAACCACGATCCCACCGGCAAAGAGCACTCGATGATGGGCGCCCCCGTGGCCAGAAGGGACATCCGCGCTCCCTCCGGCAGGTCGCGCGCGCCCGGAGGAAGGTTCAAGAGGATCGCCTGGGGATGGCGTTCGTAGGCCAAGGCGCGCGCCTGTTCGGCGTCGGCAGCCCCTACGATCTCGACCTCTTCCAGGCGTCGCCGCAAGTAAGCGACGCCGCCATTCTGATCGACTACCACCAGCGTCGGACGCGCGCTCGCGAGCGGAAGCTCTGTGCGCGGTGGATGCGGCGCCAGGAGGCCTACCTCCTTGGCGGCGATCGGCAGGGAGAAGAAGAAGGTGCTCCCCTGGCCCAACTGGCTTTCCACCCAGATGCGCCCGCCGTGCATCTCGACGAAACGGCGCGCGATGGCCAACCCCAGGCCCTTGCCGCTGGCGCTGGCCTGTCGATAGACCGGCGCCTGGTGGAACTCGAGGAAGAGGGTGGCCACCTGCTCGGGCGCGATGCCGATGCCCGTGTCGCGGACGGAGACGATCACTTCCTCCCCTTGTTGCGCGGCGCGCACGCAGATCTCGCCGCGATCGGTGAAGCGGCTGGCGTTGGCCAAAAGGTTCAGCAGCACCTGGCGGATGCGGGTGCGGTCGATGAAGAGCTGCGGCAGCGGCTCGTTCAGCTCGACGCGCATCTGCACCGGCTTGTCGCGCAGCAGCCGGCCGGCCACCTCGACTGCCTCCTCGATCACGTCGCGCAGGACGGTCGGCTCGCGGCGGATGGGCATCTTCAGCGCTTCGATGCGCGCCAGGTCCAGGATGTCATCGACCAGATCGGAAAGGTGGCGGGCGCTGCGCTGGATCTCGCCGATGTCGCGGCGCAGGGTGGGAGTCCATTGCACGTCGCCGTAGACCTCCGGGAAGCGCTGCATGACCTCCAGGAAGCCGAGGATGATGTTGAGCGGCGTGCGTAACTCATGGCTGACGTTCATGGCGAACTGCTCTTTGAGGTGGCGCGCCTTCTCCGCCTCGTAGCGCGCGGCCGCCAACTCCCGATAGTGTCGCCGCAGCAGATCATTCGCCTGCTCGAGGGCGCGGTTGAGGCGATGGACCTCGCCGCGCTGTTGGCGCGCTTCCGCCGCCAGATCTGCTGCCTGCGCGCTGTGCCGCCAGGCGGCCTCCAAGGTCGCGCGCCAGACATGCAAGGTGCTTGCCAGGAGCAGGGTCAATGTCGCCAGCAACGCGGCGGGGCCGAGCCAGGCGGTGGGGTATGCCGCGGGCGTCAGTGTCCACAGGCCCAGGCCGAGCGCGCCGCCCAGGGCGAGCAGGGGCCGCGGAGGAAGAAGGATGCTGGCCAGCGCGAGGGGAATCGCTCCAAAGTAGCCGATCCAGGGCAGATCCAGCCGCGCGTAGGCCGCCAGTACGGCGCCTGAGAGGGAGGCGATGAGCAGCCCTGAGGCCAGATCCTGGCGGCGGTAGGCCAGCCGCCAGCTCGCGAGCGCGCTCAAGAAGAGCAGGATCAGGACGGCGGCCGCGTCGACGCGGCCGCCCGCGAAGGTCATGAGATACCACCAGGACACGAGTGTGCTAGCGCCGACGACGACGGCCGCGCGTGCGGCGACCTCTTGCCGTAGATCGCGCCAACTGGCATCCAGGGGTGGACCTGGGGCAACGACTGATGACATGAGACCCTATCCGCGGCTCGGAGCCTATCCGAAAACTCACAGACGAGGCATCAGGGTGGGCGCAGGCATCGCCTTCGCCCACCAGGCAAGATTCTCGGATAGGCTTCTAGCCCTCCACGGCAGCGACGGGTTCGGCGCACCCGCTCTGCGCCGAGCGATAGCCAGCCGCCAGCACTTCGAGCGCACGCAGCCCCTCACGTCCATCAACGTCAGGTTGGACGCCGCGAGTCACGCAATCGAGAAAGTGGGTGACCTCGCCGATGAAACGGTTGGGGTCCTGGTCGGGCGCTTCCGTCCACGCCGCATCCCCCTCCAGACGATAGCGCAGGCAGGCAGCGTTGTAGTCGACGATCGCCTCGCCCTGCGTGCCATAGAGCCAGACCGCCGCTTCCGAGACCGGCGTCACCCACGAGCACTCGATGACGCCATCGACGACGGCGCCATCGTCGCCCAGAGGCGTCGAGCGCACCTGAAGCACGGCACTGTCCTCGACGGCCAGGCCGGGCAGGCGCGTCTGCAGTTGGGCGAAGGCGCTGGCGATGTCGCCGACCAGGAAACGGAAAAGGTCGACGGAATGCACGGCGGTGTCGATGAGGATGCCGCCGCCCGCGATCTCGGGCTGCACGAACCACCGTCGTTCGACGCCCACGAACTTGAAGGCGAAGCGGTTGTGAAAATGGACGAGACGCCCCAGCCGTCCCTCGGCGATGAGGCGCTTGAGCGTGCGCACCGCCGGATGGAAACGATGACAGAGGGCGGTCATCAGGATCCCGCCTGTCCGCTCGGCGACCTCCACCATCGCGCGCCCCTCCTCGACGGTGCGCGCCAGCGGCTTCTCACAGAGGACGGCGATCCCGCGCTCGAGGGCATCGATGGCGATCTCCTTGTGGTACGCGGGCGGGGTGCAGACGCTGATCGCCTGCGGCTGCTCTTGGGACAGCATCTCGCGATAGTCGGAGTAGGCGCGGCAGCCGAAGGCGTCGGCGCGAGCCTGGGCTGCTTCGGATACGGGATCGGCGACGGCGACGATCTCGGCGAGTCCGGATTGCCGGTACGCGGTCAGATGGGTTCCGCCGATGCCGCCAGCGCCGACGACGGCGACGCGGATTCTGGGAGTCATGGAACCTCCCGTGCAGATGGGAAATGAATGAAGGTTGTTGACTGCCGACCGATCAGCTCGATCGAACGCGCAGGCCCCTGGACGATGATAGGCATCGGAGGCTCCACGCGCAAGATCGCGGCGGAGCCGAGCCGATCCCACCGGAGATGGCAGCGGTTCCCTGGCTACTGGCCGCGTCGCAGCGCCCGCACGAAACGCGCCGTGATCTCCTGGGGGCGCGTGATCGCGCCGCCGACGACCACAGCGTAGGCGCCAGCAGCCAGGGCCGCCGCGGCCTGTTCCGGGGTGTGGATGCGCCCCTCGGCGATCACGGGCACGGACAGGCGTGTAGCCAGGGCGTGCACCAGATCGAGATCGGGAGCCTCGCGTTGCGGACTATCAGCAGTATAGCCGGAGAGGGTAGTGGAGACAAGGTCCGCGCCAGCGGCGGCAGCAGCCACGCCCTCGTCGCAGGTGGCCACATCGGCCAGGATGGGGCAAGAGAGACGGGCTTTGAGCAGGCGAATGTAGGCAGCCCCGTCGGGCGCTTCGGGGTGCGGCCGCGCGGTCGCATCGACAGCCACGAGATCGGCGCCCGCAGCGAGGACCGCTTGGGCGTGGGCTAGCCGCGGCGTGATATGCACCTCGTACCCAGGCTCATTGACCTTGTAGAGGCCGATGATGGGCAAGGAGACCGCCGCGCGGATGGCGGCGATGTCCTCGGGCGAGTTGGCGCGGATCCCCACGGCGCCGCCCTGTTGCGCTGCGATCGCCATGCGCGCCATGATCTCGCTGCCGTGCAACGGCTCGTGGGCCAGGGCCTGACAGGAAACGATCAGGCCGCCGTGGATCTGCTCGAGGATCGCGTCAATCGGCGTCATCCTTTGATCCCCGTGAGGGCAATCCCCTCCATGAACGTGCGTTGCGTGAAGAAGAAGAGCACCAGAGGCGGCAGCATGGTCAGCGTCGAAGCGGCCATCATCTTCTGCCATTGCAGGCCGTACATGTTCTTGAACATCTGCAGGCCGAGGGAGATCGTCCACTGGCTCTCATGGGTGAGATAGATGAGCGGCCCCAGGAAGTTGTTGTACTGGCCGAGGAAGGTGAAGAGGGCCACGGTGAACATGGCGGGCTTGGTCAGCGGGATCATGATGCGCCAGAAGATGGACAGCTCGCCGCAGCCGTCGATGCGCGCGGCGTCGGACAGCTCGTTGGGGATGGTGCGGTAGAACTGGCGCAGCAGGAAGACGTAGTAGGGGCTGCCGAAGAAGGTGGGGATGACCAGCGGCAGATAGGTGCCGACCCAGCCCAGATTGCGGAAGACGATGTAGAGGGGGATCATCGTCACCTGGAAGGGAAGCATGAGGGTGCTCAGATAGGCGATGAAGACGACATCGCGGCCGGGCCAACGCAGGCGCGCGAAGCCATAGGCGATCAGCGTGCACGAGACGAGGGTGCCGATCACGGAGAGGATGCAGATGATGACCGTGTTCTTCATGTACAGCCAGTACGGGATGTACGTCAGCGCCGCCGGATAGTTCTCCCAGCGCAGGACGGCAGGGATCCAGGCGGGAGGCCATTGGAAGATCTCGCTGTCGGACTTGAGGGAGGTCGCCAGCATCCAGTAGAACGGGAAGATGTAGATCACGCTGACCAGGCTGCAGATCACATAGGCGATGCCTTTTTGGACTTGCTCCTGGCGACGGCGGGATGACAGCCAGCCGCCGCGCGCGACGCGCGCTGCCGGATATGAGGTGGAAGTCATTGGCTCATGCCCTCCTGATGAGCAAGGCAGATAACCTGCGAGAGGACCTCTCTGGCCGGCCTACTCGCTGCGGTAGAACACCCAGCTCGAGGTGCGGAACAACAAGGCCGTTGCCGCCAGCACGATGAGGAAGAGGATCCAGGCCATGGCGCTGGCGTACCCCATCTTGAAGAACTTGAAGGCGTTCTGGTAGAGATAGATCGTGTAGAACATCAGCGAGTTGAGCGGCCCACCGGCGGTCCCTTCGCGCGTGGCCGTCATCACCCAGGCCTCGGTGAAATACTGGAAGTAGCCGATCATGTTGGTGATCAGCAGGTAGAAGACGACCGGGCTGATCATGGGGAGGGTGACATGCCAGACGCGACGGACGGCGGAGGCGCCGTCCAGCTCGGCGGCTTCCATCATCTCGGCAGGCACTTCGGTGAGGCCCGCCAGCAGGATCAGGATCGTGCTGCCGCCGTACCACATGCCTTGCAGGATCAGCGACGGCTTTGACCAGACGGGGTCGGCCAGCCAGCCCAGCGTGGGCAGCCCGAGCGTGCGCAGGATGGTGTTGGCCAGGCCGTACTGAGGGTTGTAAATCCACAGCCAGAGGATCGCGGTCGCCACCACAGGGGTGATCGTCGGCATGTAGAAGATCGTGCGGTAGATCGAGCGGCCGCGAATCTTGGTGTTGAGCAACAGCGCGATCAAGAAATCGAAGGTGAGGTGGATGGGAAGGCCGATGACGACCATATAGAAGGTGTTGACGATGGCGATGCGGAACGTCTTGTCGCGGGTGATGAGGTCGCGGTAGTTGTCAACGCCGATCCACAAGGGGTCTTGCAGGATATCGTAGTCGGTGAAGCTGTAGTACAACGACATGATGATGGGATAGAGGGTGAAGACCAGGAAGCCGATGATCGCGGGGGAGATGAACAACAATCCAAGCGCCAGTTCCTTCCAGGCCCAGCCTCTGCGCGCCCTGACAGTGATCGCAGTCATGTCTCACTCCGTGGAGAAAAGGGCGAGGCCCCTCTCGCGTCGAATCGTGTCCGTCGGCGCTCTCGGAACGCGCCCTGGCCGCTGGTCTCGCTATGGGCGACGCCGTGGCGTCTGATTGCGGCGCCCCCTCGACGCTGCCTGACTCGACTGGTGGCGGCCTCTTCTCGAGATTGCCTCGCCCCGTAGAGGTCTCTGAGAGCCTATCCGAGAATGCCATCGGATGGGCGAAGGCATTGCCGGTGGGCGAAGGCATTGCCTTCGCCCACTCGGGCCCCTCACCTGTAGGGTTTCGGATCGGCTCTTAGCCGCGCTGCACGGCGCGGTCGTACTCTTCCTGCGTCACCTGCGTGACCTCGTCCAACGCCTCTTTGGCCGTCTTCTGCCCCTGCTTGACGGCGTCCTCGGCCTCGGCCAGCTTGGTGAAGTAGAAGGAGGTCACGGGCGTCTTGGGTGGGCCGAAGCTGTTCTTGCCCGAGAGCAGATCGACCGCCAGCTTGAACTTGGGATCGCCGATGAAGCGCTCCTGATAGGCCACGGCCGTCTTGGGCGGGACGTTGTGGATGACGTAGCAGAACTCGCCCATGTTCTCGTCGGCGGACAGGAACTTGATGAATTCCCAGGAGGCGTCGGGGTTCTTGACGCCCATCGGGATCGTGAAGATCGAGCCGCCGAAGTTGGTGCAGTTCTCGCGGCCGCCCTCCGGGATCGGGGCAGCGATGAAGTCGTAGTCGAGGCCGGGAGCGAACTTGTCGACGAACGAGATGAACCATTCGCCGACCTGGGTCATGGCCTCTTTGCCGACGAAGAAGGCGTTCTGGGGGCTCATGTAGTCGCCGAAGCCCTGCTGGAACGCGGCGACCTTGGTGGGATCGAGGCGCTTGGCGTACTGGCCCATCCAGTCCAGCGCGGCCACGATCGGCTCGTCGTTGGCGGTGATCTTGCCGTTCTCCTCGTCGAAGAAATTGCCGCCGAAGACGTTGCCCCACCACGAGATGCCGCCGGGGTAGATGCCATAGCGTTCGATGGTGCCGTCGGCGGCGATCTTGTCCAGTTTCATGGCGGCGGCGTCCAGCTCGGCGATCGTCTTGGGCGGCGCCTCGGGATCCAGGCCGACCTCAGCGAAGAGGTCCTTGCGATAGGCGATGACGTTGGAGTTGGCGGTGATGGCCAGGCCCCACAGCTCGTTCTTCCAGTGCCAGGCGTCCCACAGGTTGGGGAAGTACGGATCGCCCGTGATCTGGTCCTTCTCGGCGTAGGGGGTGAGCGGCATGAGGCCCTTGCGGCCGGCCATGGAGACCAGTTCGTGGAGCCACACGGCGGAGACGACGTCGGGCGGGTTGCCGCCAGCGATGGCCGTCAGCACCTTGTCGTACTGGCCGAAGACGGTGGTCATGTTGAAGGCGATGTCGGGATGGGCGGCGTTGAACTTGTCCACGATCGCCTGCAGGGCGTCGAACTCGAAGCCGCTCCAGCCGGTCCAGTATTCGAGCTTGGCGCCTGCGGCGGGCGCAGCAGTGGGCGCTTCTTCCTTCGCCTCGGCGGCGGGCGCGGCGGGCGCCGCTGGCGCCGCGGGCGCGCAGGCGGCCAGGGTCGCGCCCGCGGCGGTCACGCCGAGGAGCTTGAGCAGTTCACGACGGGATAGACGGGTCTTTTCGGCTGACATGAGTGATACCTCCTGGAAAGGGTATAGATGAATCGGAAATCCGGACGAGATGGGATGATCCTCAGGCATGGGACGGTGGTGCGACATCACCTCCTTTCGCGAGCGCTGCGCCTGCTTGGAGGGCCATGGGCGCAGCGCGGTTAACCAGCGCGCTGGTGGTTCTCCTGCAGGTTGCGCAGCCGAAAGACATAGCGCGACGTGTCGCCGCGCACGATCGAGCGGCTGTATTCGACCGGCCATCCCTCGGCGGAGAGGGCCACCACTTCCACCAGCATCGCGGGGGTCCCTTCGGCGGCGCCCAGTTGCGCGGCCTCGTAGGCGGTGAGGACCACCGGCTCCAGGGTTTGTTCGGCCTCGGCCAGGACGACGCCGTAGCGTGTGGAGAGGATGGCGTAGAGCGACTGCGTCTGCAGGTTCTCGTCGAGCAACCCTGGGAAGCGCGCCGCGAGCAGGTGGGTCGTCTCCAGCATGACCGGCTGTCCATCGGCCAGGCGCAGGCGGGTGATGCGCAGCACGGGCGTATCTGGCTCGATCTGCAGGCGTCGCGCGACGCCGCGGGGCGCGGGGATGACCTCGCGGGCGAGCACGCGGCTGGTGGGAACGCGGCCCGCCTGGATCATGCGCTGGGTGAAGCTGAGGGCCATCGGCTGCGCCTGGTTCAGCTTGGGCGGCGCCACGAAGGTGCCGATGCCATGCTGGCGCAGGAGCAGCCCATCGCGCACCAGCTCGCTGATCGCTTCGCGCACGGTGAGGCGGCTGACCCCGTAATGCTCGGCCAGCTCGCGCTCCGAGGGCAACATCGTCCCCGCCGACAGCTCGCCTCCCTCGATCAGATCCTGGATGGCCTCCTTGATCTGGTGATAGAGCGGCACGGCGCTGCTATGGTCGATGGGCAGAAAACGGTCGATCGCGGTCATGGGTGGGCTGGACACGATCATGGGACGGGCGACAGACCTCGCTGGTGTGGTCATCTGGTCATCTAGAGGTCAATACCACTATCGCGCAGAAGAAGAGGTTTGTCAAGCCCGACTTGAGGCGCAGGCTTCGCTCCCGCGTTCCCCCGGCTCGTTGGGATGGCAGGATGAAGCGTTGGATCCAGTGGGCATGGCTCTGCGCGACGTGAGGGGAGCAACGTTCGCGCGGGATGGCTTCGCGGGCCGGGAATGAGGAGTTGCTGAGGGCAATCTGTGGACAGGGGGGCCTGTCGACTGGGCCTTGTCAGGTGGTAGGGTGGTGCTATACTCAGGTTGCCGGGGGGATCATCGGCGCCATCCTCGACGGCGCGGTTCACATGCGGCTATGCTGCAAGGAGGTTTACCTGAATATCCTATCCAGGTTTGCTATCTCAGGGATCGTTTTCATCCTGACGTTGGCGTTCGGCTTCTGGTTGAGCCGGTCGGGCAGGCCGTATAACGGGCTACTCTTCAACATCCATAAGCTAACCGCCCTGGCCGCGGTCATCGTCACCACTGTCCAATTTGTCAGGATATTCAAGGGCGCCGACCTCTCGGCACTGCCGATCACCTTGCTTGCGCTGGCGGCGCTTTGCATCGTGGCCCTGTTCGTCAGCGGCGCGCTGATGAGCGCAGGCAAGCTCGACCATGCGTTGCTGCACATGATCCATCGGGTCACACTCGCGACGTTGGTGATCGCCCTGCCGGCTGCGGTCTTTCTGCTCGGGACAGGACCATGAGATACAGGCGCCTTGTCGTCACTCAACGCGGCGGCGCCTGGGTGAGCCACGCCAACCCGCGCAGTCTTTCTGGGATGGCGCGCCTGCTGGGTCGCGCCCCGCTTTCCGCTTCTGGAGGCTGCCCAAGTCAACGCCCTGTTGGAAAGCGGCCGGGTCGTTGGCATCAGGGTGGTTGCAGGTGATCAGCTCCGCAATGGACCATCGAAAGGCCCGAGGAGAACTCGCATCAACAGGGAGGCGTCGGTGAAAATCTACGTGGTGTGCGATCTGGAAGGCGTCGCTGGCGTCATTGACCATCACCAACAGTGTCAATGGGATGTCGCCAAGGGATGGTACGCGCCTTATCTCGCGCAGGCCAGGCGTCTGGCAACCCTTGAGCTTAATGCCCTGGTGGAAGGCGCGTTGGCTGCAGGCGCTACTGAAGTCGTGGCTTGGGATGGCCATGGCAACTTCCCGGGTGGGCTGGACATCGAGTTGCTTCACCCGGCATGCAGGCTGGTGATGGGCGCTGGTGATGGTGGCCCGGCCGGCCTGGACCCTGGCTTTGCGGGCCTGTTTCAACTTGGCCTGCACGCCATGGCCGGCACGCCTCAGGCCGTGTTGGCGCATTCTTTTCATGGGGGACTGGTGGGCTACTGGGTGAACGAGATGCCAGTGGGCGAGATCTGGATGAACTGCTACACTGCTGGCCTGTATGGTATCCCGTTCGTGTTCCTCAGCGGAGATCGCGCCGCGGCCGAGGAGGCTCAAGCGCTTGTGCCAGAAGTAGAAGTAGCCGTGGTGAAAGAAGGTCTGGCCCCAGAAGCCAGCGGGCTGAGCGTGTTGCCCGCGATCTCATTAGCGCCACAGAGCGCGCAGGAGGTCATCCGGGCTGCAGCGGGTCGCGCCGTGGCCAAGGTTGGCACGATCCCGCCTTATTGTCCCAAGCCGCCCTTCCGACTTCGCGCGCAATTCCGGGATGAACAATGGGCGGAAATGCAGGCCAGGCAGCCAGTCGTCAATCGCCTGGACGCCTTCACCGTTGAGATGGAAGGCGCGGATCAGCCGTGGTTGCTTCTTTGAGTCTAAGCGCCAGCCTGCGGGGATCAGATGCCCTGCCCCTCGCAGTCAAGATTGTGGATGACCGGAGATCGAGAGCCTCAAGGTGATGGAGGTGGCGCAATGAGCACGCGAATGGAGATGCCGCGTGAGGCAATTGCCGCGTTCTGCAGGAAATGGCAGATCGTCGAGTTCGCCATCTTTGGGTCAGTTCTGCGCGACGACTTTCGGCCGGAAAGCGATGTGGACGTGTTGGTCACTTTCGCGCCGGGTGTGCAATGGACATTTGAGCAGTGGCTGGACATGACCCGCGAGCTTGAGGCCATTTTCGGGCGTAAGGTGGATCTGGTTGAGCGGCGCTTGGTCGAGCAGAGCAAGAACTATATTCGCCGCAGACACATCCTCAATCATCTGGAGAGCATCTATGTGGCGGGATGAGGCTTATTTGCTGGATATGTTGATCGCGGCCAGGGAGGCCCAAGAGTTCTGCGCGGGGCTCTCATGGGAGCAGTTTCGCGCCAGCTCGCTTCACCAACATGCCATCGCCAAGGCGGAGGCAGGCTGACTCGAACCCGAGGCGTTCTTGCTTCCCTTCCCTGGTGGGTGATATACTCGCTCTTCGATCCACGCGCTTGCGTTGCCAGGTTTGGGAGGTCGCATGGGCGAGTATCAGCACATTTATCTCTCTCCCCACTTCGACGACGCCGCCCTGTCCTGCGGCGGCGTGATCTGCGCGCAGACGAAGGCTGGCGCGCGCGTGCTCATCGTGACCTTGTGCGCTGGCTTTCCGGATTACAACAATCTCTCGGAGTTCGCCCGCTTTCAGCACAACTGGTGGGGCAATCCGCCCGATCCCATCGGCCAGCGTCGACGCGAGGACGCCTGCGCCGCCAGCATCCTGGGCGCCGAACTGCGCTATCTGGATAGCCTCGACGCCATCTACCGCCGTCACCCCGTGACGGGCGAAACTCTCTACAACAGCGACGACGAGATCTTCGGCCCCTTGCACAGCGCCGACGTCCTCTCCGCCGCCGCGATGGCCGCCGCCTGGCAGGAGACGCTGCCGCTGGCCGGGGCGCGCCTCTACGCTCCCCTGGCGGTGGGCAATCACGTCGATCATCAACTGACGCGCGCCGCAGCCATCGCCCTGGCCGAACGGGGAGCGACGGTGACGTTTTATGAGGATTTCCCGTACGCCGCCAACGCGGACGCGCTCGTGCGCGCCCTGGCAAGCCCCGCGCCTGGCGGCTGGCGCGCCCGACGCATCGCGCTGACGGGCGACGAGCTGGAACGTAAGAAGCAGGCGATCGCCTGTTACGTCTCGCAGAATCCTGTGATCTTCCGCCACGGCCCCGGCATGGACGAGCAGGTTGCTGAGTATGCCCTGCGCGTGGGAGAAGGCCGCCCGGCGGAACGCCTGTGGGACCTGGTGATCGGATGAGCAACCCGCTCCCCCTTGTCCCTGTGTTCTGCGTCGGTCTCCTGACCGACGCGGGCGACCGATGGAGGGCGGCAGGTCGGGAGACCTGCCGCGAACAGGGAACGAAGACGCTCCTGTGTTCTGCGTCGGTCTCCTGACCGACGCAGATGACCGACAGGGGGCGGCAGGTCGGGAGACCCGCCGCAAACAGGCAACGAAGACGCTCCTGTGTTCTGCGTCGGTCTCCTGACCGACGCAGGCGACCGATGGAGGGCGGTGGGTCGGGAGACCCGCCGCGAACAGATGGTCTGCCGCGAACAGGCAACGAAGACGCTCTGCCCCCAACAGGGCACGAACATACCAAGTCGCAGATGAGGAAAGGCTCGCCATGTCTGACATCTCCGAATCGCTCGATCGCGTCATGGTGATCGCGGCCCATCCGGATGACCCGGAGTTCGGCTGCGCGGGCACCATCGTCAAATGGGCCCAGGCCGGCAAACACATCACATACGTGCTGCTGACCAGCGGCGACAAGGGCAGCCACGATCCGGACCTGCGCCCAGGCCGCCTGGCCGGCCTGCGCGAGAACGAACAGCGCGCCGCCGCCCACGACCTCGGCGTGCGTCAGGTGATCTTCCTGCGCTACCCTGACGGCCTGCTCGAAAACACCCTGGACTTGCGTCGCCAACTGGCTAACCTGATCCGTGAACATCAGCCACACATCGTCGTCACCATCGACCCCTGGCGCCACTATCAGCTCCATCCCGACCATCGCGCGGTGGGCCAGGCCGCCCTCGACGCCGTCTACGCCGCTCGCGAGTGGTACATCTTCCCCGAACAGTTGGTGGGCGATATGCAGCCGTGGCGCGTGCGCGAGGTCTACCTCTTCTGGACGGATAATGTCGATTATTGGGAGGACATCACCTGCTGCATCGAGGCGCGCATCGCGGCGCTGTCGCGCCACGCCACCCAGGTGGGAGTCGACATCGCAAAGCTGGCCGAGCGCATCCGCAAGGCCGCGCATGAGGCAGGGGAGAAGGCCGGCTACGAGTACGCCGAGGGCTTCAAGCGCTTTCAGTTCTAGCCGCTGGCCGATCGCTCGCGAGAGGATGTCGTTCGCGTGACCACGCCGATGCGTCGCCAGTACCTGGCGCTGAAAAAACAATATCCGGACGTTATCCTCTTCTTCCGCCTGGGCGACTTCTACGAGACGTTCGACGACGACGCCAGGATCGTCGCGCGCGTCTGCGACGTCGTCCTCACTTCGCGGCCGGTGGGCAACGACCTGCGCGTGCCTTTGGCTGGCGTCCCCTATCACGCCATCGAAGGCTATGTGGCGAAGCTGCTGCAGGCCGGCTACAAGGTCGCTCTCGCCGACCAGATGGCTGACGAAGCGGTCAACGGCCTGGTGCCGCGCGCCGTGCAGCGCGTGATCACGCCGGGCACCATCGTCGAATCTAGCCTGCTCGACGAACGCCGCAACAATTACCTGGCGGCCCTCTGCCTGGATGCTGCGCGCGCTGGCCTGGCCTACTGCGACATCACCACAGGCGAGTTCGCGGTCACCCAGATCGAAGACCCGGAGACGGCGCGTCGCGTGCAAGAGGAGCTGAGCCGCCTGCAGCCGGCCGAAATCGTCCTCGCAGAGGGGGGCCTGGCCGACCGCGAGCGCGCCTGGCTGCCGCCGGGCGAGCATCATCCGACGATCAGCCCCTATGCTCCCTGGCATTTCGATGAGGCGACAGCGCGCCAGGCGCTGCTCGATCATCTGCAGGTCAAGAATCTGGCCGCCTTCGGCTGCGAGGGCAAGCCGCTCGCTGTCAGCGCAGCGGGCGTGCTCGTCCAGTATCTGGCCGATCATCAGCCCGCTGCGTTGCGTCAGGTGCGCAGCCTGTCCACCTACTCTACCGCTGGCTTCATGGCGTTGGACGAGGCGACGCGACGCAACCTGGAGCTGACGCAGACCATCCGCACCGGCAGCGCGCGCGGCTCGTTGCTCGGCGTCCTCGACAGCACGCGTACGCCGATGGGCAGCCGTCTGCTGCGGCGCTGGCTGGGGCAGCCGTTGCTCGACGTGGCCGAGATCGAGGCGCGCCTGGACGCTGTGGCGACGGTCCACGCTGCGCCGCTGGCGCGCGCTGAGCTGCGCCAGGCCCTGCACAACCTGGGAGACCTGGAGCGCTGGACCAACCGCGCCGTGCAGCGCATCGCCCAGCCGCGCGATCTGGTCGGGATGCGCCAGGCATTGGGACGCCTGCCCGCCATACGCGCCGTCGTCCAGCAGTGGGTCGAGAACGCGCCGGCGACCGCGGGGCGCGCCCTGCAACGGATCGCGCACCAGCTCGACGCCTGCGAGGATGTGCACGCTCTCCTGGCGGCTGCCCTGGCCGACGACCCGCCGCCCACCACAGGGACGTTGGGCATCGTGCGTCCTGGGTTCGCGCCGGAGCTGGATGATATCGCCGCCCGCGCTGCTCACGCCCGCCAGTGGGTGGCCGATCTGGAGCAGGTCGAGCGGGAGCGCACGGGCATCAAATCGCTCAAGGTCGGCTACAACAAGGTCTTCGGCTACTACATTGAGGTGACGCACGCCAACCAGGGGCTGGTGCCCGCGACCTATATCCGCAAGCAGACCCTGGCCAACGCTGAGCGCTACATCACGCCGGAATTGAAGGAGTATGAGAGCCTGATCCTCAATGCCGAGGAGCGCCTGCTCGATCTGGAGACGCAGATCTACCGGCAGGTGGTGGAGCAAGTGGCGGCGGCAGCGCCGCGCCTGCTGGCCACAGCCCAGGCCCTGGCCGAACTGGACGTCTACCTGGCGTTGGCTGAGGCGGCTGCGCTCCATCGTTACGTGCGTCCGACCGTCGCCGACGATGGCCGGCTGGAGATCATCGAAGGCCGTCATCCGGTGGTCGAACAGACGCTGGCTGACGTGCGTTTCGTGCCCAACGACGCCCGCCTCGACGAGACCGAGCGCATCGTGATCCTCACCGGCCCCAACATGTCGGGCAAATCGACCTTCTTGCGCCAGGTGGCGTTGATCGTCCTCATGGCTCAGATCGGCTCGTTTGTGCCGGCGACGTCGGCGCACATCGGGCTGGTCGACCGCATCTTCACGCGCATCGGCGCCCAGGACGAGATCCACGCGGGCCAGTCGACGTTCATGGTCGAGATGACCGAGACGGCCAACATCCTCCATCATGCCACGGCGCGCAGCCTGCTCATCCTGGATGAGATCGGCCGCGGCACCTCGACGTACGATGGCCTGGCCATCGCCTGGGCCGTCGTCGAGTATATCCACAACCATCCGCGCCTGCGGGCGCGCACCCTCTTCGCCACCCACTATCATGAGCTGACCGACCTCGCGCAGCGGCTGCCTCACGTCGTCAACTGGAACGTGGCGGTGGCTGAGCAGGGCGACGACGTCGTCTTCCTGCATAAGATCATCCCAGGGGCGGCCGATCGTTCCTACGGCGTGCATGTGGCGCGGCTGGCAGGGATGCCGCAGGCGGTCGTGCAGCGCGCGGAGGAGATCCTGGCCGATCTCGAGCGCAGCGGCGCGGCTGGACCGCGGCGCCTGGCGGCCGACCCGGTGGAGGCGATGGTTGTGCGTCAGCTCACCCTCTTCTCCCTCGCGGACCCCATCATCGAGACGCTGAAGACGATCGATATCTCGACGCTGACGCCGCTGGAGGCGATCAACCAGCTCTATCAGTTGCAGCAGCAGGCCCGCACGCGTTGAGACGATCGTCTCGCTCATCATGATGAAAATCAGTGCACGTCCGCCGCTTCAGGCGTATCATAGGACGGATATTCGTACTTCGACAGGCTGAGGAGGCATTTCTATGTCACGTGTTCAAGTTACCATAGACGGCAACGAAGCTGCCGCCTATGTCGCTCACAAGACCAACGAGGTGATCGCGATCTACCCCATCACCCCATCCTCGCCGATGGGCGAGTTCGCTGATGAATGGAGCGCTCTCGGCCGCACGAACATCTGGGGCACGGTGCCCCTGGTGGTCGAGATGCAGTCGGAGGGAGGCGCCGCGGGCGCTGTGCACGGCGCGTTGCAGACCGGCTCGTTGACGACGACCTTCACGGCCAGCCAGGGCCTGCTGCTGATGATCCCCAACATGTTCAAGATCGCTGGCGAGCTGACGAGCACCGTCTTCCACATCGCGGCGCGCTCCCTGGCCACCCACGCGCTCTCGATCTTCGGCGATCACAGCGATGTGATGGCCGCGCGCTCTACGGGGTGGGCGATCCTCTTCTCCAACTCGGTGCAAGAGGTCATGGACTTCGCCCTCATCGCCCAGGCGAGCACGCTGCAGGCGCGCGTCCCCTTCCTGCACGCCTTCGATGGGTTCCGCACCTCGCATGAGGTGCAGAAGGTGGAGCGCCTGAGCGACGACGACATCCGCGCCATGATCGACGATGAGCTGGTGCGCGCCCATCGCGCGCGCGCCCTCACGCCTGACCGGCCAGTGATGCGCGGCACGGCGCAGAACCCGGATGTGTATTTCCAGGGGCGTGAGGCGGTGAACCGCTTCTATCTGGCCACGCCCGCCATCGTCCAGGAACAGATGGACAAGTTCGCTCGCATCGTGGGGCGCCAGTATCATCTCTTCGATTACGTGGGCGCGCCCGACGCCGAGCGCGTGATCGTGCTCATGGGCTCCGGCTGTGAGACCGCCGAAGAGGCGGTCGACTACCTGGTCGCGCGCGGCGAAAAGGTCGGCCTGGTCAAAGTCCGCCTCTATCGCCCCTTCTCGGTCGAACACTTCATCCAGGCGCTGCCGCCCACCGTCCAGGCGATCGCCGTCCTCGACCGCACCAAGGAGCCTGGCGCGGCAGGCGAGCCCCTTTACACCGATGTGATGACCGCCATCACGGAGGTCAACCTCTCCGCCAATGGCGCTTCCCACCTGAAGCCGCGGCTTGCCAACCTGCGCGTCGTGATCGGCGGCCGCTACGGCCTCTCATCCAAAGAGTTCACCCCGGCGATGGTCAAAGGGGTGCTCGATGAGCTGAAGAAGTCGACGCCCAAGAACCACTTCACCGTCGGGATCGTCGACGACGTCACGAACACGAGCATCGACTACGATCCGACCTTCGACACCGAGGCGCCGGACGTGGTGCGCGCCATGTTCTGGGGCCTGGGCGCTGACGGCACGGTGGGCGCCAACAAGAACTCGATCAAGATCATCGGCGAGGAGACCCCTTTCTACGCCCAGGGGTACTTCTCCTACGACTCCAAGAAGTCAGGCACGCTCACCATCTCGCACCTGCGCTTCGGCCCGCGTCCGATCAAGAGCGCCTACCTGATCCGCAGCGCCAACTTCGTGGCCGTCCACCAGTTCGGGTTCATCGAGCGCTACAACGTCCTGGAGCACGCCGCCCCCGGCGCGACCTTCCTGCTCAACAGCGTCTATGGCCCGGACGAGGTGTGGGATCACCTGCCGCGCTCGTTGCAGGAGCAGCTCATCGCCAAGAAGTGCAAGTTCTACGTGATCAACGCCTACGACGTCGCCCGCAAGACGGGGATGGGCGTGCGCATCAACACGATCATGCAGACCTGCTTCTTCGCGATCAGCGGCATCCTCCCGCGTGATGAGGCGATCGGCCAGATCAAGAATGCCATCAAGAAGACCTACGGCAAGCGCGGCGAGGCGGTCGTCCAGAAGAACTACGCCGCCGTCGATCAGGCCCTCGCCAACCTGTATGAGGTGAAGGTGCCGGAGCGGGCGACCAGCACGATCGAGATGCCGCCGCCGGTGCCGCCTCAGGCGCCGGAGTTCGTGCAGAAGGTGACGGCGGCGATCATCGCCAACCGCGGTGATCAACTGCCGGTGAGCGCCTTCCCCGTCGATGGCACGTTCCCCACGGCGACGACGCAGTGGGAAAAGCGCAACATCGCCCTCGACGTGCCGGTATGGGAGCCGGACATCTGCATCCAGTGCGGCAAATGCTCGCTGGTGTGCCCGCACGCTGTGATTCGCGCCAAGGTCTACGACGGCGCGCTGCTGGCGGGCGCCCCGCCGACGTTCAAGTCGACTGAGGCTAAATTCAAAGAGCTGCCCAACCAGAGATATACGATTCAGGTCTCGGTCGAGGACTGCACCGGCTGCCAGTTGTGCGTCGAGGTATGTCCAGCTAAGGACAAGAAGGCGGTCGGACGCAAGGCGCTCAACATGGCGCCGCAGCTCCCGCTGCGCGAGCAGGAGCGGCGCAACTGGGAGTTCTTCCTGAGCCTGCCCGACCTGCCGCGCCATGACGGCCTCAAGTTCAACAACGTCAAGAACGTCCAGTTGCTGCGCCCGCTCTTCGAGTTCTCGGGCGCCTGCGCTGGCTGCGGCGAGACCCCTTATCTGAAGCTGATGAGCCAGCTCTTCGGGGATCGCACGCTGATCGGCAACGCGACCGGCTGCTCGAGCATCTATGGCGGCAACCTGCCGACGACGCCGTGGGCGCAGGATGCCCACGGGCGCGGCCCGGCGTGGAGCAACTCTCTGTTTGAGGACAACGCCGAGTTCGGCCTGGGCATGCGCCTGACCATCGACAAACAGGCGGAGTTCGCGCGCGAGCTGGTCCAGCGCCTGGAGGACGTGATCGGCGCCGACCTGGCCGCCGCGCTCTTGACGGCCGACCAGTCGGACGAGGCGGGCGTTGACGCGCAGCGACAGCGCGTGGCTCAGCTCAAGGCCAGGCTGGCGGGGGTGGACCTGCCCGCGGCTCGCGACCTCCTGGCTGTGGCCGATATGCTGGTCAAGAAGGATGTGTGGATCGTCGGCGGCGACGGCTGGGCCTATGACATCGGCTACGGCGGCCTCGATCATGTGCTCGCCAGCGGCCGCAACGTCAACGTCCTCGTGCTCGATACCGAGGTCTACTCCAACACCGGCGGCCAGTCGTCGAAAGCGACTCCGTTGGCGGCGGTGGCCAAGTTCGCGGCCGCAGGCAAGGCGCAGCCCAAGAAGGACCTGGGGATGATGGCGATGTCGTACGGCAACGTCTATGTGGCCCAGGTGGCGATGGGCGCCAACGACGCGCACACGATCCGGGCGTTCCTGGAGGCCGAGTCGTACGACGGGCCTTCGCTGATCATCGCCTACAGCCATTGCGCCATGCACGGCTACGACCTGTCTAAGGGGTTGGAGCAGCAGAAACTGGCGGTGCAGACTGGCTATTGGCCGCTCTATCGCTACGATCCGCGCCTGAAGGCGGAGGGCAAGAACCCCTTCCAGCTTGACTCCAAGGCTCCCAGCGTGCCGCTCAAGGACTACATCTACAACGAGACCCGCTACCGCATGTTGGTGCAGAGCATGCCGGAGCGCGCAGAAGCCCTGCTGGCCGAGGCGCAGAAGGCGGTTGAGGAGCGCTGGCGCAAGTACGAGCAACTGGCGAGCATGTAGCGATCTGCGCGATGGGCGGCGCCTCGGCCGCATGGTCCGGACGCCGCCCGCCGCGAGGGCCACTTTTCACTGATGAGGGAAGCGCAATGGACCTGTCAACGACTTACATGGGCTTGACCCTGAAGAATCCCCTGGTGCCGTCGGCCTCGCCGCTCTCGGAGACCCTGGACGGCATTCGACGCATGGAGGATGCGGGCGCGGCGGCGGTGGTGATGTACTCGCTGTTCGAGGAGCAGATCATCCTGCAGAGCTACCAGCTCGATCATCATCTGAGCTACCTCACCAACAGCTTCGCCGAGGCGCTCACCGTCTTCCCGGACCTTTACAACTACAAGATCGGCCCCGAAGCCTATCTGGAATTGATCAGCCGGGCCAAGCGCGCGGTCGACATCCCCATCATCGCCAGCCTCAATGGCGTCTCGACGGGGGGCTGGGTCGAATACGCGCGCAACATGCAAGAGGCGGGGGCCGACGCGCTGGAGTTGAACATCTACTATCTGCCGACCGACCTCGACACGACGAGCGCCGAGGTCGAGCAGATGTACGTGGACGTGCTGCGCGGCGTGAAATCCAATGTGACGATCCCGGTGGCGGTCAAGGTCAGCCCGTATTTCAGCGCGACGGCCAACATGGCGCGACGCCTCGTCGAGGCGGGGGCCGACGCGCTGGTGTTCTTCAACCGTTTCTACCAGCCGGACCTCGATATCGAAGCGTTGGAGGTGACGCCGCGGGTGACGCTGAGCACCTCGTATGAGCTGCGGCTGCCGCTGCGCTGGGTGGCCATCCTCTACGGGCGTTTGCCGACCGACTTCGCGATCACGAGCGGCATCCACACACATCAGGATGTGCTCAAGGCGCTGATGGCCGGCGCCAACGTGGCCATGATGGCGTCCGAACTGCTGCGCAACGGCGTCGGGCGCATCAAAGAGATCGAGGAGGACATGGTTCGCTGGATGGAGGAGCACGAGTACGAGTCGGTGGCGCAGATGCGGGGGAGCATGAGCCAGCGCAACGTCGCCAACCCGGCCGTCTTCGAGCGCGCGAACTATATGAAAGTCCTGCAGTCGTGGCGACCCGACCCCACGGGGCAGTTCCTCGGCTGACCGGCCTGCGCCGGGACATGGGTATCAATGGACCAGCCAACCGATCGAGGTTGGCTGGTTTGATTTGTGGGGAGGCGCGCATCCGGATAGTCTCCCTTAGGGAGGGTCCATACAGAAAAGCGCAACCTTTCCCGGCAGACTATCGCCATACTGTACACTTTCGTTCACTTTGCCGACGGGCCGCTCAAATGAACGCCTCCACTTTAGATGTCACCCTGCGCCTGGCTGCGGCCGACGACGCGCCCGCGCTCGCCGACCTGATCCGTTGCGTCTGGTCCGAGGAGGATCCCTCGCCATCCACCATCGTCGGCGCGCTGAGCGCGCCCGACCACGCGACGTATGTCGCCATCGCCGAGGGTCGCGTGGTGGGGATGTGCGACGGCTTCCTGACCGTAGATGCTGCCGGCGTCCGGCGTTGGGAGGTCGATCTGCTGGCGGTGCACCCTGACCGACGCGGCCGCGGCCTGGGCGCGCGCCTGATCGCAGCGAGCAGCGCCGCCGGCCAGGCGCGCGGCGCCACATGCGCCCGCGGGCTGATCGCCCTGGCCAACACGCCGAGCCAGCGCGCGTTCCAACGCAATGGCTATCAGGCTGATCCAATCGTGCGTGATCTGTATGTCTGTCGGGCGTTGGCCGGCGAAGGACCGAGTCTGCCGACCGACGCGTTTCTCACGCCGGTGCACACCCTCACCTATCGCGGCGGGTGGATCGAGGGGCGGGCGACGGAACAGGCGCTGCGGGCGGCGCAGGCCCTCGGCGCGGCCCGAGGCTGGGATTGCGTAGGGGTTTTGCTGGCTGCAGACGAGGATCTGCGCTCGCCAGCGACAGCGCTGGGGTTCGCGCACGTCGGCGCTTACCGCTGGTGGCGGCGGCCCCTGGCTGTTTAGCTGATGACCTCTCCCCCATGGCATCCTTGAGACCTTTTTGCTCTATGTGGACCCAAGCATGGCCCGTTATCTCCTCGACCTCAAGCGAGTTCGGGCGGATCATGCGGTCGGCGGCAAAGCGCAGGGGCTGCATTTCCTCTTGATCCACGGCTGGCGCGTGCCGACGACATGGGTGTGCCCCTGGGACGTCGCCGAACGCGTGCAACGCGGCGATCAGAGGGTTGCACAGGCGATCTGGGCCGAGCTTGCTGCGCTCGTCGATCCGCTTCGCCGCTATGCTGTGCGCTCTTCGTCCAACCTCGAGGATATCGTGGACTACGCTGGCGCTGGCCAGTTTGCCAGTTTCCTGGATGTCCAGGGCGTCGACGCGATCTGGCGCGCGCTCCAGGATGTGTGGGCGTCGGCCTGGTCGCCGCAGGCACAGGCTTATCTGGTCAGGAGTGGCCGGAATGCAGATGACCTGAAGATGGCCGCGTTAGTCCAGGAGATGGTGCCGCCATCCATCTCTGGCGTCGCCTTCAGTTGCAATCCCGTCACCGGCCGCAATGAAGTCGTGGTCGAAGCCGTGCGCGGGCGGGGCGACCAGTTGGTGCAGGCGGGGGTTACTCCCGCACGCTGGGTGTACAAGTGGGCCGGCTGGTCGACGACCCCTGCGGAGACTGACATCCCGCAATCGCTGATTGAGGAGGTGGTCGCAGCGACGCGGCGGATCGCGCGTGCCTATCGCCGGCCGGTCGACCTGGAGTGGGTCTACGACGACGCATCTCTGTATTGGGTGCAATTGCGTCCGATCACTGCGCTCGCTGGGACGACCATTTACTCGAATCGCATCGCGCGCGAGGTGCTGCCGGGATTGATCAAGCCGCTGGTGTGGTCGATCAACACCCCCCTCGTCAACCAGGCCTGGATCCGTCTGTTTACCGAGCTGATTGGCCCCAATGATCTGGATCCCCAGGCCCTCGCCCGAAGGTTCTATGGCCGCGCCTACTTCAATATGACGGCCATCGGCCATGTCTTCGAACTGTTGGGGTTGCCGTCTGAGAGCCTGGAACTGTTGTTGGGCCTCGAAGGGGAGGCGGCGCGGCCAGGCCGCCCTTCGTTCCGTCCGACGCGTCGCAGCCTGCGCCATTTGCCGCGCCTGCTGAAGTTCCTCGTAAACAAAGCGCGCTTTGGCTCTCAACTGGAGCCGGCGCTGGCGCGCTTGCGGGCGCGTTTTGACGTCTTCGCCGCTGCGCCCATCGCCAGCTTGAGCGAAGAAGCGCTGCTGGCCCATATCGATGATTTGTACGCGACCGTGCAGGAAGCTGCGTATTTCAACATCGTCGTTCCCCTCCTCATGCACATTTACAGCCGCCTGTTGCAGCACGAGCTGGCCCGGTACGGCATGACGCTTGACGAGGCAGAGGCGGCGCTGGACCAGGCCGAGTTGCAAGAATTGAACCCGGCTGCCGCTCTGGAACCCCTGCGCGCCTGTTTTCGCGCTTTAGCGCCTGAGGTCCAGAAAGCGATTCGCGACGGCGGTTACGCAGCGCTGCGCCTTCACCCTGAGGCGCACGAGCTGGCGCAAGCGGTCGATGTTTACCTCGCCCGTTTCGGCCACCTCAGCGAGAGCGGCAACGACTTCTCGGCGACGCCCTGGCGTGAGACCCCCGACCTCATTGTGCGCCTGGCGGCAGAGGAGGCTCCGGCGCGCTCGCGAGCGCGTGTCCAGACGATGCGTCAGGCTTTATCTGTCCCCCTCTGGCGGCGTCCCTGGCTACACTGGTTGATCGCGCATGCTCGCCGTTTCCGTCTCTATCGCGAGCAGGTCAGCTCGCTTTACACGTTCGGCTATGGCCTGTTTCGGCCCTGTTTCCTGGCGTTGGGCCAACGCTTTGCGCAGCGTGGGGTGCTTGCGATGCGGGATGACATCTTCTACCTGACGCGCGACGAGGTGGCCCGCCTGATTCACGATGCCGACTGGGCTGGCGAATGTCGCGCGCGCGTGGCGCAGCGTCGTCAGGAGCTAGTAGACGCCCAACGCCTGACGCCGCCCCCCCTCATTTACGGCGAAGTGGCGCCGCCGCTTCTGCCTGATGAGGAGGCGCGCCCTCAGCGGCGGTGGATGGGAATTGCCACGGCGCGCGGGTACTATCGTGGGCCAGCGCGCGTCGTACGCGGCGCGGCCGACTTCGAGCGCGTGCGCGCTGGCGATGTCCTGGTCATCCCCTTCGCCGATGTGGCCTGGACGCCGCTCTTCGCCAAAGCTGGCGCTGTCGTCGCTGGCTCAGGGGGAATGCTCTCCCATAGCTCGATCGTCGCGCGCGAATATGGCATCCCGGCGGTGGTCTCCGTGAGCGGGATCGACGCGATCGCCGATGGCATGATCGTCACGGTGGACGGCTACCGCGGCGAAGTGGTCGCGGCCGAGGCTGGCTGACCCGCTTTTTCGCCGACTCGCCGATTCGCTGACTCGCTGATTCGTTGATCCGCTGATTCGCTGATTCGTTGACTCGCTGATTCGTTGATTCGTTGGCTCGCTAATTCGCCTTCTCGCTGATTCGCTGACTTGCTGGTTCGCTGATTCGTTGACCCGCTGACTCGCCTTCTCGCTGACTCGCTGATTCGTTGACTCGCTGATTCGCCTTCTCGCTGATTCGCTGACTCGCTTCTTCTCACAGGAGGCTCGATGGAACTACTGAAATGGCCCTTACTGCTCATCCTGTCCCTGGCGTTGGGCGCCTGTTTCGTCCTGTATCTGACCGTCCACCCCTTGTGGATGAGCCGGTACTTGTTCCTGACCTGCTTATTGCTGTTTGCAATCATCACGCTGCTGGCTGTTGGCTGGCAGGGGGCAGCCTTGGCCGCGGCTGTGGTCGCCGCTTTGCTTGTCGCGTTGGTCGGCTATTGGGCCATGACGCGACGCATCCTGGCGCGCGAAGATCCACGACACCTGCCGCTCTTAACTCGTGCGCCGGAGGACAAAGGGAGCGGTCATACCGCGGTCATCTACTTCGCGCACGGTGAGCCAGAGACATATAATCCCATTCAACCAGTTCCGCGAGTTCGACGAGCAAGGCATCCCATTCGTCCCCTTGCTGGCGCGCCCGTTCTTCTTGTATAAGTTGCGTAACAAATATCTGCTGGTCGGCAAGAGCGACCATCGGCAGAAGCACATCCAGATGCTGCGTCGACTCGAGGAGATGTATCGCGCGCGCGGCGACAAGACGACGCGTTTCTATCTTTCCTTCCTCGACGATGATCCCCGGCCGGATGCGGCGGTCATCCAGGCTCTCAACGAAGGCGCCAGCCGCATCATCGTTGCTGAAGTCTTCTTGACGGTATCCAACCATACGGCGGAAGGCAAGAAGCTGATCGAAGCCTTCGATGTGGCCCGCTACGGCGTCGAGCTGCGCTACACAGGGCCGCTGTGGGATTCTGAGACGCTGAAGCGAATGTTCGTGGAGCGAGCCAACCGCGCGCTCGGCGGCGCAGATAAATCACGGGTCGGCGTCCTGCTCGTCGGCCATGGCCAGCCCGACGCCTGGGATCGCGAGTGGCCGACGGAGACAGAGCACGAGACTCGCTTTCGACAGGATGTGCTTCGCCTCCTGGCCGCCGACGGCTTTGCCCCGCACCACATGAGCCTGGCCTGGATGGAGTTCAAGGAGCCGAAGCCAGCGCCCAAGATCGAGGAATTTGTGCGCGATGGCGTGGAGCGCATCCTGTACTTCTCTGCGGCGATCAGCGCCGACGGCATTCACAGCCAGTATGACGTTCCCGAACTGGTCGGTCGGGCCAGGGTGCCTCCTGGTTTTCCCTTGATCAACCTGGGCGCCTGGAACGACGATGCGCTGGTGATCCGGGCGATCCAAGAGAAGATCGATGCGCAATTGGAGGGGCAGCCATGAATTTGTGGATTGCTCTGCTTGCCGCTCTCGTTGGCTACCTGCTCGGCTCCCTCTCAAGCGCGCGTGTGATCGCTCGTTGGGTAGCGCCGGGGACCGATCTCTCGCATATCGAGCACCCAGTGCCGCGCAGCGACGTCGTGTTCACCTCCGATTCCGTCAGCGCCACCGCTGTGCGCCTGCGCCTGGGGACGCGTTACGGCTGTCTGACGGCGATCCTCGATATGCTCAAAGTGGCGTTGCCCACGCTGGCCTTTCGGCTATGGCAGCCGGAGGCGCCCTACTATTTGATCGTCGCCGCCCTGGGGCTTGTTGGCCATGATTGGCCCGTCTATCACCGCTGGCAGGGAGGGCGCGGCGAATCCCCGATTTATGGCGCCCTGCTGGTTATCGACCCCCTGGGCGTCGTCGCCACCAATTTGTTGGGAATTGTGTTCGGCTTTGTAACAGGCAACCTGCTCGTCCTGCGTTGGGCGGGGTTGGTGCTCATGATCCCCTGGTTGTGGCTGCGCACTCACGATCCGGCGCCCGTCCTTTATATGTTGTTTGCCAACGGCGTCTATTGGACGGCGATGGCGCCCGAGCTGCGGCAATACGCTCAGATCAAGCAGGAAGGGGAGCCTCCCACCCAGGAAGAGCTGGCCGGCTTTATCGGGATGGGAGTCCGTTTGGGGCGCGCCCTGGATCGTTACGGCGGGCCAGCTCTCTGGAGAAGATGGAGAGGCGGCAGAAAGTAGCTTTGCTTGCTCACCGCCTCTATTGTAGAATGCGCCCATGATCAAGCTCCTCCACTTCGCCGATCTCCATTTGGGCGTCGAGAATTACGGTCGCCTCGATCCCCGGACTGGCCTCTCCACCCGGCTGGCCGATTTCCTGCGCTGTTTCGATTTCCTGGTCGATCATGCCGAGCGCCAGGATGTCGATCTGGTCCTCTTCGCGGGCGACGCGTTTAAGACGCGCGATCCCTCGCCCACCTACCAGCGCGAGTTCGCGCGCCGCATCCGTCGTCTGGCGCACGAGCTGCGCATCCCCACCTTCTTGCTCGTTGGCAACCATGACCTGCCCAACGCCGCCGACCGCGCGCACGCCATCGAGATCTTCGATACGTTGGCCGTCGCCAACGTCTGGGTTGCGCGACGGCCAGCGATCCACCGCATCGAGACTCGCCGCGGCGCCGTGCAGATCGTGGCGCTGCCCTGGATCACGCGCAGCGCGCTGCTCACGCGCGATGACGCCAAGAATCTGAGCCTGCAAGAGCTGCATGAGGCGATGATCGAACGGCTCAATCGCCTCTTCTTCGGCGAAGACGGCAGGGGCGGACTGCTCGCCGACCTCGATCCGACCCTGCCGACCGTGCTCGTCGCGCATAGCGCCGTGCAGGGGGCCGCCTACGGCAGCGAGCGCAGCATCATGCTCGGCCACGAGCTGACCCTGCCGCTTTCCCTGGTGACCCATCCCGCCTTCGATTACGTAGCGTTGGGCCATATCCACAAGCATCAGGCTTTGAACGACGCGCCGCCGGTCGTCTACTGCGGCAGCCTGGAGCGCATCGATTTCGGCGAGGCGCGCGAGCGCAAGGGGTTTGTGGAGGTCGAGCTGGAGAAGGGCCGGGCCGTGTGGCGCCACGTGTCCACGCCAGCCCGCCCCTTCATCTCGATCACGGTCGATGCGGAGGGCGACGCCCCTACTGAGCGCGTGTTGTCGGCGATCGCTGCCCATGACATCGCGGACGCCATCGTGCGCTTGACGATCCGGACCACGATGGAGGCCAACCCCCTCCTCGACATCGCCGAGATCCGGCGCGCCCTGGCCCCCGCGGCCTACGTCGCCGCGATCGCGCGCGAGGTGGATCGGCCCGCTCGCCTGCGCCTGGGCAGCCAGGAGTCGATCGAGGAGCTGACCGCCATCCAGGTATTGGAGCGCTACCTGATCGCACGCCAGGCGCCAGCCGAACGGCGCGCCCTCCTGCTGCGCTACGCCGAACGATTGCTGGCGGAGGACGATGAGCCGTGAAAGGCGGCCGTTTGCCTGGAGAGTCGCTTCAGGCCGCCGTGTGACCGGAGAGATGCCTATGACCCTATCCACCCATGTCACTCTGACCGAGATCGGTCGTCGCGGCTTTCATTCGCGCGCTGTAGAGCCGGACGCCAGCACGCCGCAGGCCGGGGCGCGGGGCAGCCTCTACGTGTTTCTCAATATCGAAGGGACGGGCGCAGGCTACACGCGGCTGGCCCGCCAGCTCCTCAACGCCATCCAGGAGACGTACTATGAGCAGAGCGTCGGCCCCATCGGCCAGAGCCTGAGGCAGGCCCTGTTGGAGGCGCACGCCCTCCTCCAGCGCGCGAACCTCAACGAAGCGATCTGGAGAGGTCGGGCTGCCTGTCTCGTCGTGCGCGGCGAGGACCTCTACCTCGCGCGCGTCGGCCCGACGCTGGCTTTCCTGGCGCATCCCGACGCGGTCGACCAGTTCCCGGCGGAGGTCGACCCCGCGGAGCCTTGTCTGGGAGACGCGACCGCTCCCATCGTCGATTCTTTCCAGACCCACCTGCGCGGCGACGCCACCCTCCTGTTCGTCGGCGCCCCCTGGCTGGAGCACGTCCCGCCTACGACGTTGGCGGCGGTAGCGGCGGCGCCCGACCGCGCGGCCGCCGAGGCGTACATACGCGAGGTCAGCGAGGAGACCGAGCTGGCCGCGCTCCTCGTGACGATCGCGACCCGCGAGGCGCCTGAGGCGCCGCTCCCCGCGAGGGCAGAGGCCGTTCCGGTCGCCGGGGAGGCAGGAGAGGCCGAGGAAGAGGAGGAGGAAGAAGAGCCTGCTGAGGAGGAAGGGACGGAGGAGCCGGCCGTCGAGGAGCCGCCGTCGTCCGCCCCGCGTCGGTCGCTGCGACGCGCCACGCCGCCGCACGAGCTGGCGCGCCGTGAAGCGCGCGCTGGCGAGCCGCGGCCGGACGCCGCGGAGGAGGCCGCGGGCGGCCGGCGATGGCGTTTCCCCTTCGCTCGCCCGGCCCGACCGGTGCCCCAGGCGTCGGCGGAGGAGCAGCCGGTTGCCCCGTCAGCGGCTCCGTCGGCGGCTCCGTCAGCGGCTCCGTCGGCGCAGCCTCGCCCAGCGCGGCGACCCGCGCCTCCGGCGCGCCGCGCCGCGTCGCCTGAGCAGCAGAAGGCGGCGCCCTCCCGAGGACGACGCAGCAGCGCGTTCTGGGCTATCCTCCTGGCTGTGCTCATCCCGCTCATCGTCGCGCTGTTGGTGGCGGCGTTCTACTGGCAGCAGGGGCGCGCGCGCAGCGCCGAGCTGCGCGAGCTCCTGGACGGCGCGCAGGCGCAAATCCAGTCGGCGGCTGGCCTCAACGATCCGCTCAGCGTCCACGCCGCCCTCGACCAGGCCAGCGCCTTTCTCGATCAGGCGGCGAACCTGGAGCCGAATCACCCCGAGATCGAGCAGTTGCGACGCCAGATCCAGCAGGAGCTGGATAAGATCGACCAGGTCCAGCCCCTCTATCTGGTCTTCACGCTCAAGGACTTCGGCGTAAGCGATCGCGACCTCAGCCGCGTCATCGTCAACGGCGACAACGTGTTCGTGCTCGACCGTGGCCGCGATCAGGTCGAATTCTATCGATTGGGAGAGATGGGCGATAGCCTGGTGGAGGAGGGCCAGGAGCCGCTGTTGCGCAAGGGGCAGACCGTCGGCGCGGCCACGGTGGGAGAGCTGATCGACATGGTATGGGTGCCAGCCGGGGAAGGGCGCAAAGCCAGCGCCCTGCTCATCCTCGACGCCAACGGCAACCTGTTGCAGTGGGTCGAGAACCTGGGCCTCACCGCCATCACGATCTCAGCGACCGATACCTGGCGTTCGCCGCAGAAGCTGGGGACCTACTTCGGACGATTGTATCTGATGGACACGGCGGGCAACACCTTGTTGCGGTACACGCCGACCGAGAACGGCTATGCCAATCCGCCCGAGCCGTACTTCGCGCCCGAGATCGCTGGCAACGTCGATCTGAGCAAGGCGATCGATTTCGCGATCAACGGCGACATCTGGATCCTCTTCGCGGATGGGCGCGTGATCCGGTTCTTCCAGGGCAAGCCGCAACCGTTCCAGTTGACCGGCCTCTCTGGCCAACTGCGCGCGCCAGCCGCCCTGGTCGCTGGCCTCAGCGACAGCGCCTTCCTCGATCGGCTCTTCATCGGCGATGGCGCTGCCGGCCGCATCGTTGAGTTCGACAAGTCGGGCGCCTTCCTGCGTCAGATGCGTCCCTCCGACCCGACGATGTTCCAGGAGATGCGCAGCCTGTTCCTGGATGAGGGCGACAAGGCCTTTTACATCCTGACCAAAACCGGCCTCTACAAAGCTCAAGTTCCCCCGATGCAGCCGTAGGATCGTCGGGCGCGCGGGGGACGGACCTGGAGCGAAAGCTTCTTTGGCACCTATCCGAAAAGTTCCGGCACGGTCTCCTGACCGTGTCCCTGGCCGGTCAGGAGACCAGCCAGAACCGTTTTGCGGATAGGCTCTTACTCCTCTTCCCTCAGCGCCCCCATGTATCCAAGCGTGGCCAGAAACTCGCGATCCTCGGCCGTGAGCGGCGTCGTGGCCAGGAGGTCGGGCCGACGCTCCAGGGTGCGGCGCAGCGCCTGTTGCCGACGCCAGCGCGCGACCTGCGCGTGATGGCCGGAGAGCAGGATCTCAGGGACCGACCAGCCGCGGAAGGTCAGGGGGCGCGTGTACTGAGGCCCTTCCAGCAGCCCTGTCGCATGCGAGTCCTGCAGGGGGCCGAGCGCATGGCCGAGCGCTCCTGGCAACAGCCGCGTCACCGCGTCGACGACCACCATCGCTGCGATCTCCCCGCCCGAGAGGACGTAATCGCCGATCGAGATCTCATCTGTGGCCAGATGCTCGCGCACCCGCTCGTCCACTCCCTCGTAGCGTCCGCAGATCAGGATCAGCCGCTCGCGGCGCGCCAGCTCTGCGGCGACGGCGTGGCGGAAGAGGCGTCCCTGCGGCGTCAGCAGGATGATCGCTGGCTCATGGGCGGGCGCCTCGGCCAGGACGTGTTCGACGGCAGCGAAGATCGGCTCGGGCTTCATGACCATGCCGCCGCCGCCGCCGTAGGGGTAGTCGTCAGTCACGTGGTGCTTGTCTGTGGCGAAGTCGCGGATGTTATGGAGGTGGATCGAGATCAATCCGGCCTCGCGGGCGCGCCGGATGATGCTGTCATCGAACGGCCCGACGAACATCTCGGGGAAGAGCGTCAGGATGTCGAAGCGCATGGGCGGTTCGTCTCCTGTGAATCGTCCTGGATGATCAGATGGACCCCAGGTCGGCAGCTTGCGCAGCGACGTTGGATGCGAGTACAATGACGATGATCGCGCAAGAGAGGAGGCTGCGGCATGATCCATACCTGGGCCAATATTGCCCTGATCTTTTTAATCGTCCTCTCAATCATCGCCTGGGCGATCCCGTTGGCGTTGTTGGCCTTGAGCGTCAAGGGGATGCGCTCGGCGCAACAGCAGCTCACCGCGTTTTTGCCCAAGGCCCAGGCGGGCGCGCAGCGGGCGACGCTGGCGGTGGAGCATGGCTCGGAGCAGGTCGCGCGTCCGATCATTCGCGCCTATGGGCGGTGGGCGTATCTGCGCGGCGTCGGCCGTGCTCTTCGTGAACAGGCGCGCGAGCTGCGCAGATCATTGCGCTTCCATCGTGGAGGAGAAACGAACCGATGAGCCAACGCAAACGTGGCCTCTTGATCGGCATCCTGACCGGCGCTGTCCTCGGCGCGCTGGTCGCCTGGGTGTACACAGGCGCGCTGGCCGAGAAGCAGAAGCATGGCCAGAGCGAGACTCCATCGCTTGGCCCCAGCGACTGGATTCGGCTGGGCGCCGCCGTCCTGGGCGTGGCCAAGTTGTTGGGAGAGCTGCTAAGCCGCAAGTGATCGGCCCAGAGGGTCCGCATCGTCCCTATGGCGACGCGGACCTATTCCTGTTTTTCTGTTTCGGCTTCTTCCGGCGCGCTCCCGTGCTCAATTGGCGGCTGCGCGTCGGCGTCATTCGCTGAGGCCGTTTCCTCTGTCTCTTCCTCTTCAGTTTCCTCCAACGATTCGACGCTCACCGCGGGCGCGGCCAGCTCCATATCGGCGAAGGCGGCTGGCGTTGTGGGCTGCGGCAATAGCAACGTTTGGGCGCGGGCGGCCTCGACCCCCTGCCAGGCCTCTTCGACGGTTCGTCCCAGCGTGTAGTCGGCGGCCAGGAGCTGCCCGGCCAGCGTCAGCGGCAGGCCGCGCCGCGGCGACGCTTCTCCGTCGTCCCACAGCCTGCGCAGCGCGTAGGGGTTGATCTCGGCGGTGATCAGCCCTTCGGCGGCGGCGGTCCCCATCTCGACGAGGATGCCGCTGTAGCCCGATGTCATCTCGGCGGGGGCGAAGATGGCGGAACGGCCTGTGAAAGGGGCGTGGTCGCTGTGGAGGGGGTTGTTGCCGATCAGGAAGCTGACCAGAACGACGAGCTGATTCTCCTGGGCGCGCGCGGCGGCGCAGAGGCGGATGCGCGCGGCCAGCGCCGCGTCGCTGGTGGCCGCCATCACGGCCAGGAGGTCGGCTCCCCGATAGGCGAGGAGACGAGCCGCTTCCGGGTACAGGACGTCTGGCCCCAGGAGCACCCCCACGCGCCCCAGCGAAGTCTGGATCAGCCCCCAGCCGGCTCCTGGCTCGATCAGGGGGCCTTCGCTGGCGAGCACCCCCACGCGCTCCATCTCGCCGAGGCGTTCCCCTTGCGCGCTGAACGCCATCGCCAGGGCGCGCTGGCCGGGGCCGACGCCAGGGAGATACCCCATGCCGACGAGGATCGTCATGCCATAGGCGCGGGCTAACTCCGCGTAGAACTTCTCCAGTTCCTGGCGCAGCGCGTTGCCGTTTTCGGCCAGGTAGCGGGTCAGTTCGGCGCGAAAATCAGCTCCCAGGATCTCGGCGGTCGAGCTGGCCACGCGGGCGCGGGCGCGACGCCACAGGGAAGCGCCGCGCTGCCGGCCCTGATCTGCCTGACGCAAGAGGCGGGCGCGCACGCCGGGGAGCCGCGGCGCCGCCGCCATCAGGCCAGATAGCTCCGGGAACACGACGAGAGAAGCGCCCTTGCTCTGCGCCATGCGTAAAAAACGCACGCAATCGCGGCGATAGTCCTCCAGAGACTCGTGCAGGCGCAGACGCTGTTGGGCGCAGGCAACGATGGCGATCTCCATCGCGAACTCCTTTGATCACGGGGCTGACGAATGCCATCATTGTACCACATCCGGCGCGCCAACGGGCGCCGCCACGCATCCTGCCGCGAATCCGCGAATGACTGCAACAGAACGTCGGCGCGCCGACATGGGCGCGTGCTTTCTCGCTCCTACGCTCTGCGTGGGAGCGCTGTATCCGCCGCTCCGCGGCCCCTGTGTCCCTTTCTCGCTCCTACGCTCTGCGTGGGAGCGCTGCGTCCGCCGCTCCGCGGCCCCTGTGTCCCTTTCTCGCTCCTACGCTCTGCGTGGGAGCGCTGTATCCGCCGCTCCGCGGCCCTTCTCTTCCTCGCGCGGGCATGGCAGCGGAGACGAGCCATATTTTTCGCCCAAAAATGATAGATACAGTATAATTGAAAAGAACGCTGCGAGGCTGGTAAGCAAGGAGAGCAGGATGGCCGTACGTGCCGAGGGGAACCTGGCTGAATGCCAGGGGCGCTGGACAGGCTGGGCGCAAGTGGGGCTGCAGCGCCTGCCGTTGCCCTATCCGCTGCTGATCGCGGCGGCTGGCCTCGTCGCGTTCGCCGAGCAGGTCCTCGAATATTCCTTGCGCGATCCCGCGTTCGTCCAGGCTACTCCGCTGACGTGGATCAAGCGCCTGGTCGTGCCCTTTTTGATCGTCTACCTCTTGTTCACCCTGCGCCTTTTACGTCGCGGCGCTATCCAGGCCCTGGCCGCCCTGCGCCCGATCGTCGAGATCGACGACGACGCCTACGACGCCCACGTGCGCGCCATGATCCATATCCGTCGCCGTGAGGAATTGTTCCTGCTTGCAATCAGCGTCACCCTCATGGTCATTTTGTTCGTCGTCCTGAAGAACCCGTTGCCATTGAGCGGGGGGCCGAACCCGGTGCACCTGCCCGCGAACTGGTTGCTGGCTGCTTTCATCCTGGGCGCCTACACGCTGTTGGGATGGCTCTTCCTCATGCTCATTTATTGCAGCATCCGTTTGGGGACCGCCCTGGGGCGCCTGGCCCGCGAGCCGCTGTCCGTCAATATCTTCGATCCCATGGACCTGCTGCCGTTCGGCCGGCTCAGCCTCCTCCACAGCCTGTCGCTCGTCGGCGTGATCCTGATCCTGGTGTTGCCGTTGGGCCGACCCACCGAACTGGTCGACTATCTGGTCATCCTCCTGGCCTCTTTGGGCAGCTTCCTCGCTCTGGTCGTGCCGCTGTGGGGCGTCCATCGCCAGATGGACGAAGCCAAGGAGCGCGCCCTGGCCAACATCCATGAACAATTGCACGATATCCACCGTCGGCTGGTTGGTTCGGCTGACCTGGTTGATCAGGATGTGGCTTCCCTGGCCAACCGGACCGGCGCCTTGATCAACCTGCGCAAGATGATCAATGAGGCGCCCAGTTGGCCGTTCAAAGACGCCACGGCTGCCTTGCGCGCCAGCCTGGCGGCGATGACCCCGCTCATCTATTTCGTGCTCACCGAGGTCATTCGCGTCTATCTGTTGCCGTTCTTGGGAAGATGACTCGGAAGGATCCCTTGCCCTGCCTGGGGCTGAGGAGATCAAGAGGGGGGCGTGAATCGGCCTCCCTCTTGACGCATTCTAGGCGCTCCAGCAAGGGGTAATGATGTTGCTGGCGTCCCTGGCGCAGTCGTTCATCCTGGCCAGGGCAGCGCGATCCAGTTTGCGGACTCTCATCGCCTGCTCTTCGCTCAGCTTGATCCCCAGCTCGGCGGCGGCCGCCGCCGGGTCGCGCAATAGGCGGCCCTGAAAATCGGGATCGAGCAATGCCCTTCCCACCAACTGTTCCAGCTCTGTGGCCATCGAGGTTGTTCCTTCCTTCCTTCTCAGTCGCTCGACCAGGCGGCGCCGCTGCGCGTCGCTGAAGTGGTGAGCGAGGTCGATAGGGTCTCCACTGCCGACTGGCTCACTTCGCGCGCGCGCGCTTCCTCTGTGTCGGTCAACTGGATGCCAATGCTCGCCGCCGCTGCCCTGGGCGCCCTGAAGAAACTCCTGCGGAATGCGGCGTCGAGGATGATCTTGCCAACCAACCGTTCGCGATCGCTGGGCTGCATCATGGTTCTTTCCTTCTTGTGAGTGATTGCCTCATCTGGGGGTGGAATGAGCGAAGATAGGTGAGGCGAGTCGGCTGCGCGCAAATGGCCGCTCGCGTTGGCGTCGTCAGACAGAGCGGAGACGACAACGATCGTGCCCCGATCTCATCTGACCGGTTCGATCGCATCGACGACGCCGAAGATCTGTTGGGTTGCCTGGCGCAGCGCCGCGCGCGCCTGCCCAGCCAGACCCTCTCCCTGGGCGACCACCTGCTCCTCGAACCAGCGCAGGTAATCGAGAAGCGCGCCGCCAGCCACTGGCGCCGCCAACTGAATTGCCTGTTGCACGGCGCGCTGGGCCAGATCGAAATAAGGGCGCGCCGCGCTGCCCAGGAAGATCTCCTCCATCACGCGCTGGCGATTGGTCTCGCGATGCTCAGGGGTCTGCGCGAGCGGAGAGATGTAGTGGACGAAGGCGTTATACCGTCCGGCCTCGAGGTCATCCATCCAATCGGCGGCGTGGTCGACGAGGACCATCCCCGCCAAAAGATGGTCGAGGGCCGAGGTCAGAGGGCCGATCTTCTCCTCATGATCGGCCAGCAGACACGCCCCCGCGCAGCAGATCTTGAGCGGCGCGCCCCGCGCGGCCAGCCACGACAGATCGTCGTCGCTGGAGGCCGCGAAGGTAGCCTCAGGTTGCCGGTTGCTGTGCAGCGTCGCTTCGATCCATTGCAACTGGTAGCGCGCGAAATAGGTCCAAAAGGGGGAATCGGCCGCGAAGAGACGTCGGTACAGCGCCATCCATTCCTGATACAAGAGGGCGCTGAGACAGACCGTGGTGGGCAGCGCTGCGCTCTCCACGACATTGTCTGCCAGGTCGTCTTGGAGGCGGACGTAACCCAGGCCGAGGACATTGGCCAGCATCAGATCGGCCGTCAGCGCTTCATCCAGGCCGATGGATTCGCCCACCCAGCGAGGCAGGAACCATTCCAGCGTCCAACCCGGCGGCGCGATCCGCGCGAGCAGACGTTCGGCGACTGCCGGCAACGGTTGCGGCCAGGTCTGGTCGATCGCTCGCAAGCGCTCACGTACCATCGTCAGCGCACGATCCTCTGTCGCTGACATCATGCGCGCTCCTGTCGGTAATTGTCAGATCGCATGATCCAATTGTACCATATTTGTGCATCCCTGTCAATTTAGAAGCTTTTTGCTATAAAAATTTTCATTGTCGGCGATTGCCGGCCTCCCTGGCTATGTTATAATTGCGACGCGCACAGCGCGTAGGAGGATCGCCATGACCGCTTCGGATCGGCAGGTTTCTATGGTGGAGGGCGCGGCTGCGGGGCGCTCTCCGTACACGAACCAGGCGATCATCAACGCCTGCAATCGGGCCGCGGCCGAGTTAGGGCTGAGCAATCGTTGGGAGCTGCTGGAGCGCGCCGGGCTGCGGCTGGCCGATCTGATCCAGGATCGCAATGCGCCGTATGCGGGGCCTCCCGTCGACCAGCTCCCGAATCTGTCGGACGCGGAGAAGGCCGCCATCCGCCGTCAACTCGATGGCGTCGCGGCAGGCGGCGCGCCCCCGGTCGAGTCGGGCGGTGGGCCGACGCCGCGGCCCGCGTTCTTGCGCCTCGATCCCAGCCTGACTGCGATCGCGTTGACCCCATCGGAAGCGGAGCGGATCGATCTCAGCGCGGTCGCTTCCAACAGCGGCCGGCGGGTCGCGCGCGCCTGGAATCGCTACGGCGGGCTGTTGCGCGTCCTGGCGGATCGCCTTGGCATTGACCCCGTGGTCGCCGCGGCCGTGCTGGCGGTGGAATCGAGCGGCAACGCCTTCGCGGGCGACGGGCGCATGGTCATCCGCTTCGAGGTTCACATCTTCCATGACCTGTGGGGCCGACAGCAGCCGGAGCGCTTCGCGCAGCACTTCAGCTTCAACGCCGCGGAGCGCACGCGCGACCATCAATGGCGGCCTGACCCAGAGCAGCCGTGGCGTCCCGTGCATCTCAGCCTTTCCCTCGACGAGAACCAACGCAGCGAGTGGGAAGTGTTCACCTTCGCGAGCAGCCTCGATGCGACGGCGGCCCGTCTGTCGATCAGCATGGGCGCGCCGCAGATCATGGGGTTCAACTACGCCAGCATCGGCTACGAGTCTGTGCATGCGATGTTCGACGCCTTCTCTGCCAGCGAACATGCCCAGATCATCGGCTTCTTCGACTTCGTGCAGGCGCGCCCGCGCGCGATCACGTCCTTGCAGGCCGGCGACCTCGTCAGCTTCGCCGCGATCTACAATGGGCGGGCGCATGCCGAGGCGTATGCCGACCTGATCGGCGACGCCATCGCCGCGCTGCGCGCGTTGTTGCCGGGCGCAGCGCTCGCTGGCCTGGCTGCCGGGTTGCCAGAGGGGGCGAGGGAACAGGCGGCGGCGCCAGCGCCCTTCGGGCCGCAGCCGTGGGACCCGCAGCTTCTCGAAGCCTGGCGCTCGCTCGTGCGCGAGGAGCTGGCTCGCGAGCGCGCCCGGTTCCAGGAAGCGCTCGACCATTGTCTGGGGCCGCAGCGGGCGGCGCTCTGGGTGCATTGGAGTCTGCTGGCGTTCAGCCTGGCCGCCTTTGGCGTGGCGGCGCTTCTCACGCTCTGGACGCGCTCGTGGGGCATTGCCCTCGTCTTCGGCGGCTTGACTGCCGTCGCTCTGATCGCCTTCGTCCTGACCCGGCCCGCGCGTTCGCTCGAAGAGAGCCTGGCCTTCATCGCCTGGTTGAACATGGCGACCGGCTCCTTTTGGGCGCGCCTGGCTGCCTCCAGCGATCCCCGCGAGTTGGGGCAGGCATTCCGCGAGGCTGCGGACGAGATCGCGCGCATCGTCGAGAAGCGCGCGGGCTTGCGACGATGATGCCTGTCTCAGGCGTCCGGCCTTTCCTGGGCGTTGCGCGTCCCGGCGCGGCGAGCGATCTGTTGACGTCATGAGGAAGTCGATGGCTCTATCGATCCTGATCGCTTACACCCTGGAGCCTCGGCACCTGGCTGCGATCCGTGCGGCGGCGCCGGACGCCGAGCTGATCGTGACCGCCGATCGCGCCGACCTTGAGCGCCGATGGCCTGAGATCGCCGAACGCGTTGAGGTGGCGCTTGGCAGCTTGCCCCGCCCCTATCTATTGCAGGCGCCCAGGCTACGTTGGCTGCAGGGGACCGGCGCGGGCGTCGATTGGCTGCTCGACCATCCGGAGATCGTCGCCAGCGATTTGATCCTCACCAATGCTTCGGGGGTCCACGCCATCCCCATCAGCGAGCATATCTTCGCCCTCATGCTGGCCTTCGTGCGCGATCTGCCTCGTTGTCTGCGCGATCAGGAGAAGCGCGCCTGGGGGCGCGGCCACGTGGTCGCCGAGCTGGCGGGCGCGACCATGGGGCTGATCGGCATCGGCGCGATCGGCGAGCGCACGGCGCAGGTGGCGACGGCGTTGGGGATGCGCGTGCTCGGCTTTCGGCGTGATCCCAGGCAGTCGTCGCCGTGGGTGGAGCGCATGGTCGGCCGCGAGGGGCTGCTCGACCTGCTGGCGGAGTCGGATTGGGTGGTTGTGACCGCGCCGTTGACGGCGGAGACGCGAGGGCTGATCGGCGAGCGCGAGCTGCGCGCCATGAAGGCGTCGGCGTATCTGATCAACATCGGCCGCGGCGCGGTGATCGACGAGCCGGCCTTGATCCGCGCCCTCCAGGAGGGATGGATCGCGGGCGCCGGGCTGGACGTGTTCGCCGAGGAGCCGTTGCCCGCCGATTCGCCGTTGTGGGGGATGGACAACGTGATCATCACCCCTCATTACGCGGGCGCCACGCCTCGCTACAATGATCGTCTGGTCGCCATCTTCGTGGAGAATCTGCGGCGCTACCAGGCGGGGCAGCCGCTCATCAACCTGGTGGACAAGCGGCTTGGCTACTGAGGAGGCTCGTCGGCTTGGAAGCGTTCGCGCGCGGGAATGTGGCAATGGGGGCGAGATTCGTTGGCAGATTCGTTGGCAGATTCGTTGACACGGGAGCGTGGCAACGCGCGTGAGATTCGTTGACGAGGCGTTCTCACGCGGGAGCGTGGGAACGAGAGGACCAATTGATAGCATGGGGAGGACATATGGCGGATCGCAAGAAAGTGACCCTGCCCGACCTGTATCGTAAGATGGAGCAGGGCGTCCCGCTGACGATGATCACCTGCTACGACTATCCGATGGCGTATCTGGTCGAGCAGGCGGGCATCGACATCGTGCTTGTGGGAGACAGCCTGGGGATGACGATCCTGGGCTACGATTCGACGCTGCCTGTTACCATGAACGATATGATTCGTCATGCGCAGGCGGTGCGTCGCGGCGCGCCCAGCGCCTGGCTGATCGGGGACATGCCGTTCATGACCTATCAGCAATCGGATGAGGCTGCGGTCGTCAATGCCGGTCGTTTCATGGCGGAGGCGGCCTGCGACGGCGTCAAACTCGAGGGGGGGCGCGAGATGGCGGCGCGGGTGCGGGCCATCAGCCACGCGGGCATCCCGGTGATGGGGCATTTGGGGTTGACGCCGCAATCGGCCTCGGCGCTGGGGGGCTTCCGTTTGCAGGGGCGCAGCGCGGCGGCGGCCAAGAAGATCATCGACGATGCGCAAGCGCTGGAGGAGGCCGGCGCGATGGCCATTTTGCTGGAGCTGGTGCCCGATCAGGTATGTCAGATCGTCACCGAGCGGGCGCGTATCCCCATCATCAGTTTGGGATCGGGGCCGCACGCTCATGGGCAGTTGCTAATCTTCCATGATATGTTTGGTCTGTATCCCAAGTTCACCCCCAAGATGGCCAAACAATACGGCGATGCGGGTCGGGTCATCGCCGACGGCCTGAAGCGGTATGTGGAGGAGGTTACGGGGGGAGTGTTCCCGGAGCCGGAGAGGTACTTCCAGATGAAGGAAGATGCCTATCAAGAGCTGCTGGGGTTGCTGGACGCACAGGAGTGAACTTGTCAAAGCGATAGGGATAGGATATAATCGCCCTGTTCAATTGCAGGAACGGGGCGTAGCGCAGCCCGGTAGCGCACACGGATCGGGCCCGTGAGGTCGGAGGTTCAAATCCTCTCGCCCCGACCAAATGTTAAGGGATCGCCGCGGGGAAAAGCTCCGCGGCGGTTCCTTTGGTGAGACAGTTTACTTACCGTCGGGTCACCATCGAACTTGAGAAAGGCGATCACCAGTTAGGCGCTGAAGCCGAAGCGACTGACTTCTGCCCGCCTGAACGATGAGAGTGTATGCCTACTATTCTACGGATAGGCGGACATCGCTTCTTTTTCTATAGTCGAGAAACGGACGAACCACCGCACGTCCACGTTCAGACTTCTGAGAAATCGGCAAAGTTCTGGCTTGCCCCTGTTTCGTTGGCCAGATCAGCCAGGTACAACACAAGCGAATTGCGCCAGCTCCAAATGATTGTTGAACAGCATCGGGATCGCTTTCTGGAGGCATGGTATGACCATTTTAGACAGTAGACCGCTTGCCCATTCGCCCTTTGTCCTTTCACCCCAGGCTGTCTCGATCGAATGTAATGAAGAGAGCCTTCGAGTTCACCTATCCGACGGACGCCAGCTTATCGTCCCCCTGGTCTGGTTCCCGCGCCTATACCATGCGACTCCGGAGCAACGGCAGAAGTGGGAGTTGATCGGAGAAGGCGAGGGCATTCATTGGGAAGAGATTGACGAAGACATCTCCGTTGCCAGCCTGCTTGGGTTGCCGAGCGACTGAGGGAAGTTGGGACGGAGGTTCAAAACCCTTCGTCCTGAGCAGATGATGAGGACCCGCCGTGGAGTCAGGCGGGTCCTTTATATACTATGGTCATTTCTGGGCCCTGCCGTGTACACTAATAGAGGGATGGCTCTCTCAAGTGTACACAGAGAGGTGTAGAGATGGATGTGAAGCTCTCCAGCGGCAGGACCGGATCCTTTCTTATCCTTCTTCCCACGATCATGCTATTGCTCATCGGCTTGGCCTGCGGCGGCAGCGGCGCAACCGGACCCGCGCGGCAGGCTACGCCGACCAGCGCTCCCAGGTTGCCGCCGACTGACAAACAGACCTCGCCAACCGCAACGCTGCCGATGCGGACGACTCCAAGGTCGATGCAGGTTAACACAGAGGTCTCGCCCTATATCGTCGCAGTGGACGCGAACCTGTCCGCAATCGCTGGCGCGTTGGTCGCCTTTTCCGCACTCGCGGCGAACCCCAACTATGGCGACGCAGACTGGACCACAGAGGCGGCATCGCAGCTCGCCGCGATCCAGAGCGCCTACGAACGTCTCGGCGACCTCGATCCGCCTCCGCCGATGGCCCATGTCCATGAAGCCATTCTGGACGCGGTTGGCGATTGCAGCGCCGCTACCGACCACATCGCTGCCGCGATCGATGCCCTGGGCGTCAGATCGGCGCAACAGACAGCCGAGCTGTTATCAAGCTGCCATGCCAAGATCGAGCTGGCGACCGGGCTGTTGGACGATTACAAGTCCTTCCTTCTGGTGGATATGGACAGTTCGTCTGTCGCGCCGACCCCTACCTTGCCGGCTGCTCCATCGCCCACGGTTCAGCGACAGGAGGAGATCGCGCAGGTCGTGGAGGTCATCGATGGCGACACCATCGACGTAGTCATGGGAGGCGAGCGCTACCGGGTTCGCTACATCGGCATCGACACGCCGGAGACGAAGGATCCCAGCCGGCCGGTCGAACCGTTCGGCCTGGAGGCCTCTGCCAGGAATGCTGAGCTTGTCGGCGGCAAGACCGTGCGCCTGGAGAAGGACGTTTCGGAGACGGATCGCTATGGGCGCCTGCTGCGGTATGTTTGGGTGGGCGATCTGATGGTCAACGCCGAACTGGTCCGGCTGGGCTATGCTCTGGTCTCCACGTATCCCCCCGACGTCAAGTATCAGGAGCTGTTCCTGAGGCTGCAGCAGGAGGCGCGCGAGGCGGGGCGCGGGATGTGGGCAGAGGAAGCGACGCCAACGCCCTCGCCGGCGAGGGCGATCGCCAATACCAATGCCAGGCTGCGCGCCGGGCCGGGGACTCAATATCAGCAGATCGGCAGCGCGCCGGCGGGGACAGCGCTGGAGATCGTCGCGCGCAACGAGGCTGGCGACTGGTATCAGCTCGCTAGCGGCGCGTGGATATTCGGCGAGCTGGTGAGCAATGCTCCGATCGTCCCTGTGGCGGCGGTCATTCCGACGGCAGCGCCTGCCGTGGTTGCGCCGACTCCAGCGCCAACGCAGCCGCCGGCGCCGACGGAGCCAGCGCGCCCGAGCAACTGCGATCCGTCATATCCCACCGTGTGCATCCCGCCGCCGCCGCCAGATCTGGATTGCGGGGAGATCCCCTACCGGCGGTTCCCAGTCGTCGGGGCCGATCCCCACCGCTTCGATGGGGATCATGACGGCATCGGGTGTGAGCGGTGACGGGAATCTAAATATGGTATAATTGTTGGAGCGAATGGTCAAGAGGGCATTGAGACTTCGATGGACGATCTATTTGGCCCAGGAATTGCTCAAACAAGCTGTTATTACCGACTCTTGCGTGACAACCCTGATTGTGAAGATGTCAAAAGGCTGGCCGCGGAGATGTGGCATTCATGCTCTAGGTGGCTGGACCCAGATTTTCCGCAACAGTTTGCCATTCACGTTCATGAGCGATTCTGGGAGATGTATCTGTGTTCTCGTCTGCTTGAGCAGGGATTTGAACTGCAGCCAAAAGGGTCAAGTCGTGGCCCCGACTTCCATATCCTATTGGATGGAGAACATCTTTGGATTGAAGCAACGGCGCCGACAAAGGGTGCCGGCATTGACGCAGTCCCTTCCAGTTGTGAGCAGGAAGGAGACAAACCGATCGCCAAAGATAAGATCATTCTACGTTTTACGAGCGCAATCTCTGAGAAGATGAGGAAACGGGACCAGTATATTGAAAGAGGGATCGTTAGCCCACAGGATCCTTTCATCATAGCTGTAAATGGTGGCGGAATTGACATGGTGTCGTTTGAAAGCTCATTGCCTGCCATCGTCAAGGCGGTCTACCCCCTGGGTGACTATTCAGTAACTTTCAATCTCCATACAGGACAAGTGGTTCGCCAAGGTTATCAGATTAGATGTCAGGTATTCAAGCGTTCAGGAGGGTCTGTACCTACGACTGCGTTTTGCGATAGGAACTACTCGGGCATTTCCGGAATTCTCTATTCCAGTGCTTCACTCTGGGACATGCCTGTGATTCCAGGTTGTGAGATACTTTTCCTACATAACCCGTTGGCCAATTCGCCGTTGAAGAGGGGGTGGTTTGGAATTGGGACAGACTGCCATAGACAAGGGGATAGACTTATGTTCGTCACACATCCTAGATGCGTTTAGGGCCACTCTGGAAAAAGTTGCGATCTGTTGGAGGTGAATGCTAGCCTGCGAGGGAGGTGAGATAGTTTCCTTGTGATAATAGAGGACATCGAGATCGTGGAAAGGAGCATGCGATGCCAGACATTTCAAACATCCTCGCCCAGCTCACCCTGGAGGAAAAGGCCGCGCTCTGCACTGGCGCTTCGATGTGGACGACCGTTCCCATCGAGCGGCTCGGCATCCCCGCCATCAAGATGACCGACGGGCCGCATGGGGTGCGATGCGTGCCCGATGTCACCGCAGTGAGCGCTACCAGCCTGCCAGCCACCTGCTTCCCTACCGCCTCGTGCCTGGCGGCCACCTGGAACCCAGATCTGCTACGCCAGGTCGGCGAGGCGTTGGGCCGGGAGGCGCGGGCGCTCGGCGTGAATGTGCTGCTCGGCCCAGGCGTCAACATGAAACGTTCCCCGCTCTGCGGCCGCAACTTCGAATATTACTCGGAAGACCCCTTCCTGGCGGGCGAGTTGGCTGCCGCGTTCGTCGCTGGCGTGCAGAGCCAGGGCGTGGGCACGTCAGTCAAGCATTTCGCAGCCAACAACCAGGAGACCGAACGCCTCCGCATCGACGCGGTGGTGGACGAGCGCACTCTGCGCGAGATCTATTTGCCAGCGTTCGAGACCGCTGTGAAGAAGGGCCGCCCCTGGACCGTCATGTGCGCTTACAACAAGCTCAACGGCGCCTATTGCTCCGAGCATCGCGTGTTGCTGACCGACATCCTCAAGCGCGAATGGGGCTTCGATGGCTTTGTGGTCTCCGACTGGGGCGCGGTGCACGACCGGGTCAAGTCGTTGCAGGGCGGCCTCGATCTGGAGATGCCCGGTCCGCAGCCGCGCCGCACTCAGGCTGTGATCGACGCGGTCCGCGCTGGCGTGCTCGACGAGGCCGTGCTCGATGAGGCGGCGCGCCGCATCCTGGACGTGGTCTTCAGGGCTGCGCAGACGCCGTTGGGCGGGGAATTCGACGTGGATGGCCATCACGCGCTCGCCCGCGTGGCCGCTGGCGAGGGGATCGTCCTCCTCAAGAACAACGGCATCCTGCCCCTGCGCGCCCCTCGACGCATCGCCGTGATCGGCCGTTCGGCGAAGGAGCCGCACTTCCAGGGCGGCGGCAGCTCGCACGTCAATCCGACGCGGGTGGACATCCCCTTCGACGAGGTGCAGAAACTGGCCGGCGACGCCCAGTTGACGTATGCCGAGGGGTATCCAGCCGGCCTCGCCTTCGATCAGGCGCTGATCGATGAGGCGGCGGCGGCGGCGCGCGCGGCAGACGTGGCGCTCCTCTTCATCGCCCTGCCAGCCTTCATCGAGTCGGAGGGCTACGATCGAACTGACCTTGACCTCACCCCTCAGCAGGTCGCGCTGATCCAGGCCGTCGGCGCCGCGCAGCCGAACACGGTGGTGATCCTCAACAACGGCTCGGCGCTGACGATGAGCGAGTGGCTGGACGGTCCGGCAGCCGTACTTGAGGCGTGGATGATGGGCCAGGCAGGCGGAGGAGCGATCGCCGATGTGCTCTTCGGCAAGGTGAACCCGTCGGGCAAGCTGGCGGAGACCTTCCCGCTCAAGCTGGCCGACACGCCCGCGCACCTCAACTTTCCCGGCGGCGCAGGCCAGGTGCGCTATGGCGAGGGCGTCTTCATCGGCTACCGTTATTACGACGCCAAGGAGATGCCGGTGCTCTTCCCCTTCGGTTATGGCCTGAGCTACACCTCGTTCGAGTACAGCAACCCTCGGCTCTCAGCCGCAGCGTTCGACGACATGGAGGGGGTGACCGTCGCGGTGGACGTGACGAACACCGGCGCGCTGGCGGGCAAGGAGGTCGTTCAGGTCTATGTGCACGACCGCCAGTCGAAGTTGGCGCGGCCGCCCAAGGAGCTGAAGGGCTTCGCCAAGGTCGAGCTGCAGCCCGGCGAGACGAAGACGGTCACGATCCCGCTCGACTTCCGCGCCTTCGCCTATTACCATCCCAGCTATGGGCAGTGGGTCACTGAGGACGGCGAGTTCGACATCCTGATCGGCGCGTCGGCTGCGGACATTCGCTGCACGCTGACGGCAACGCTGCGCTCTACGGTCAAGCTGCCGTGCATCCTGAACCGCGAGTCCACCGTCCGGGAGTGGCTGGAGGATCCAGCCGGCCGTGCGGCCTTCGAGCCAATGTACCAGCAGATTAGGGCGCAGACGGCGGCGATGTTCGGCGGTGGGGACGGCGAAGGCGGCATCGGCATGGATCCGACCGGCTTCATGATGGAGATGCCGTTGCTCAGTCTGCTGCAATTCCAGGAACGCAGCCTGCCCATGCCCGCCGAGGCCATCGTGGACGCGCTGCTACAGCAAGCGCACGCCCTAGCGACGCAGTAAGCGGGCGGCAGACGTAGCGCAAGCCTCTGGCTTGCGGCAGATGTAGCGCAAGCCTCTGGCTTGCGGCGACACGAGCCGGGCACAAGCCGGAGGCTTGTGTCACGGACGAAAGACGTAGCGCGAGCCTCTGGCTTGCGGCAGATGTAGCGCAAGCCTCCGGCTTGCGGCGACAAGAGCCGGGCGCAAGCCGGAGGCTTGTGTCACGGACGAAAGACGTAGCGCGAGCC
>FWPU01001928.1_pt1 | contig 59783 bp, 46 predicted proteins | sample 2228361 | NCBI WGS metagenome assembly FWPU01 (sample SAMEA103939777, study PRJEB20133) | metagenome
TGCGCGGGAAGCCGCGTGGAAGAGTCGGTCGCCGCCAGCCCAATCCCTATCCCACAGCCGGCCTGATTCAGTCCGGCTTTTTTTATCTCTCAAAACGACAACGTTCCATGCTGCAGACACCCGATGCCCATAAGATTCCGTGGAAATCTCTTATCGAAGCCTTTGCATCCTTTGAGCCGGACGATGAATGGAAGCATTTTCCACCCAACGCTTTTGAAGCCGCTCTCATGACTTCCGGGAAACCTTTCGTGGAGGCTTTCCTGAAGGCGAAGTTTCCTCACGAGTCAGCCACGCGCTCTGAGCACCTTCGATCTCTCTATGCCTTTCTGCTTGAACGACGCTATCGCGAAAAACTGAACCTTTTGTACTTTGCTTTTGACATCTTTGATGAAACGTCCCAGCTGCCTGAAGATGTCATCGCTCGAACGCCCTTTCCTCATGAGGACGGTGTGCCGGCCTTTCGGTACGCTTTGCAAGCCGTAAGTTGCTGAGAATGGGTGATGTCTTCCCATCGTGGAGTGAAACCATGGCTGTGCGCTGTGCCAAGGTGGTCAAAGTGAGGCCTGGGCGGGCTTTCGTCGTTTTGGAAACGGATGAAAATTGCCTTGCCTGTCATGCTCGGGCCTCCTGCCCACCGCTTCGCTCGTCTCGATGGAATCGCCTTTTAGAAGTGTGCGACCCCTTAGGAGCCCGCGTGGGAGACCGAGTGGAAGTCTTCTTTCCTGTCGGTCCTTTATGGGTTTATTCACTTCTCTTCTTTGGGCTTCCTGCAGCGGCCCTGACGCTTGGAATCGTTTCGGTTTCGTTCCTGGGCTGGACTTCGACGGCGGCGCTCGGCGCAGGAGGAGGCACGGCCTTCGTATCGGCTCTGGCCTTGAGCCTTCTCATCTACCGAAGAATGGCACGGCGGAACGAGGAGCTTCCAAGCATTGCGAGAATTTTAGGGAAAGAGACGGAGCGTCTCCAGCTTTCTTGATTTTGGTTTCGGTGAGGGCGAGCTGGTTTAAAAAGAAGGTGCGAATGGCCGTGATAAGCCCTGCAAAGGGACTTGCATGAGCTCGAATGCGCAGCCATCGGAGGCGACTATCGCGGAGAAACTGCAGTGCATGGCCCGTCGCCTGGGCCTTGCGGATATTTACGCCTTTGGCAGCCAGGCTCGAGTCGCACTGGAGCAGCTTAACGCCACGCGGTGTGATCCTTTACGATTTGCCCCGAACTCGGATCTTGACATCGGTGTGCGTCCTTTTTACAGGGTGCACCTTACGGCCAGGCAGCGGGTCGATCTTGCGCTTGAATTGGAGGATCTTTTCTCGGTACCCCGCGTCGACCTTGTCCTTCTGCCGGAAGCAGACCCATATCTAGCGTTGGAAATCGTTCGCGGCGAACTCCTCTACACCGCCGACGCCGACGAGGAGGCTCGCTATCAGTTGTTTGTTTTGCGTCGAGCTGCGGATTTGGCCCGTTTTCAGCGGGAGCGCATTCGCATGATCCTTGAGGAGGGGGGAAGATGACACCCAGCGCCCTGCGACGGACCGTGGTTGTGGAACGAGTGGCTTGGATACGAAGAATGCTTGAGGGCATCCGTTCCCTGCCGGTGGAAAACCTCGACACATTCCTTGAAGATCCGCGCAACGCGGCAGCGGCTGAATCTTTTCTGCGACGTGCTCTCGAAGCTTTGCTGGACTTAGGGCGTCATCTTCTAGCCAAGGGATTTGCCATCGCTGTGACGGAATACAAAGATATAGGTCGCGAGCTCCAGAAGTTACAGATCCTCGAGGCTGAAGAGGCGCATCAGCTAAAGCAGCTGGCCGGGTACCAAAATCGCCTTGTGCATTTCTATCACGAAGTGACTGTTGAGGAACTCTACGAAATCTGCACGCAGCACCTCTCTGACGTGCAAAGACTGCTGGACCGCCTGCTGCACTGGATCCAAGAACACCCGGAAAAAATGGACGCCACCCTTTAAACTGATAATCTCAACTGTAGACACCTCGAGGCTGCCTTAGAGGGACAAACACCTTTGCATCGAATGCGATTTCAAAGCAGGGGCGAGGCGGCACCTCGCCCCTACAAACCTGACACCAGATTTTCCCTGGGGGACGCGGGACTTACCCGCTTCATAATGCTGGCGGGACGCCCGCGCTTTCAGGCGCAGAGATTCATTGTTGGGCAGGTTCCTGACAAGTTTTGCAAACGGGCAGCTGCGTCACGAGCTGAAGCGTTTGGCTTTCCGACCGGGAATGGCGGCACGTGCCAAAGCGTCGCAGATTTCGTTTTCCCGTTGACCTTCGTGACCTTTAATCCATCGCCATTCCACCTGATGTACGGACGCCAATCGATCCAACTCCTCCCATAACTCTCTGTTTTTCACCGGTTCTTTTTTGGAAGTTTTCCAACCGTTCTTTTTCCAAGTCTGAATCCATTGAGTGATGCCCTTTTGGACATATTGGGAATCCGTAAATAAAAGAACTCGACAAGGTTCTTTCAAAGCTTTCAAAGCCTCTACGACAGCTGTGAGTTCCATCTGATTGTTGGTGGTCCTTGGGGAAGAACCGCTCAGGCGTTTCTCATGTCCCTGATATCGTAGCAACGCCGCCCAGCCTCCAGGACCGGGATTTCCCGAACAGGCCCCGTCGGTAAAGATTTCAACGGTTTTCATGAAGGATTGCCCACCATTGGATGAAAATGAACCGCCTTTTTGACGTGACACTGAAAGAAATAGGGGCCGAATCCCGGGGATTGAGGCATTCCGCTTCTTAAGAGGCACGGAGCCGTTGGCGGACGAACCGAGCTATGGCCGTAGGGGTTTTTTTCTTCAGCGCCTCTTCCAAACGTTCCAAGGGAATTTCAGCTCGAGCCGCCGATCGATGGCCTCCGGCGCTTCCCCATGCCCCAAAGGCCTTCTGCACACTTCGACCTGCGTTCTTGCGGTACCCATCATTTCGAACGATGACCACAAGGGTTTTGTCCACCACGGAACTGACGATGCTCCAAGAGATGTCATGGACTTTGAGCAGAAAATCGGCCAAGATGACCAGGATGTCCGCGGAAGGGACCCGAGCAAGATGGGTATAAATGCGGTCCTTGACCACTGTCTTGTTCTTGATGGCCTCGACAAAGTAGGTGAGGTCCTTAAGGGCCAGGTCGGAGATTTCGATCTTGCGTAAGGTTCCTTGGTACACCTTGTCGTAGAGGTAGTGAAAGGCACGCACGTCCTCTTCACGGCTTTGCCGCTCGAAGTTTTGCGTGTCCGTCTTGATGCCGTAGATGAGGGCCGTGGCCAGTGTTCTTGAAGGTTTGATCTTGGCGGCGATCAGGTATTCGGTGAGAATCGTTGAGGTGGCTCCATAGTCGGGCCGAATGTCCAGATAAGGAATTTCCGGCAAGGCCGTCACGGGATGGTGGTCGATGACCAGAGAATACGGAATCTTTTGAAAGAACTCGTTGTGAGCCGGCTGTCCGTCCACCAGGAAAAACCTGTTGAAATCGTTAAGATTTTTGTCCTTGAGAAGAACCAACGGGAGCTTCAACAGCCGCACCATGGTCAAGTTGTTCAGGCGCCGAATGGGCCGAATGATGCCAATGGTAGTGGAATGCACGCGTCGCCACAGAAGCCGTTTTAAGGCGAAGGCGGCGCCGATGGAGTCCGGATCCGGATCGATGGTAATAAGCACTCGATCTTTCGTCTGCACCAGAGCGTAAAGGCGTTGAAGCGCGTCTTTTCGAGAACGCGGCCTCAAGGACGTGGGGCATGCGGAGGAAGGCTGTTTGTTGGGTGCCATGAAACCCGTAACATTCGCGCAGTGGAACAAGGACGAAAAAAGGGGTGGTCGTTCCACCCCCTCAACGTTCTTTTTGGAGCGGGAAACGGGATTCGAACCCGCGACTTCGACCTTGGCAAGGTCGCACTCTACCGCTGAGTTATTCCCGCTCAGTTGGTGAGCTTCTTTAACTCCAGAACCGGCACTGAGTCAAGGAAAAATTTCGGCCAACATCCGATAATATATATTATGTATACTTGAAAGCGAGGCTGTTATGACCACGGGAATTCTTTATCATTCCAGCTTCAGTCGACGTAGTTACCTCACCCAGGGATCTCGGCTCCAGGATTTCCCTCAGGCCCTGGAACCCCTGTTGCGGAATCCTCGCTTTGTTCTCATTGAATCTCCAGCCATTACCGAGGACTGGATCCTCAAGGTCCATTCCCGAAATCTTTTGGAAGGTGTCATGCGGGATGCATTGTGTTCCACGGCATGGCATTCCGCCGGAGGCGTTGTTCTAGGAGCCGAAAAGATTGCTTTGGGGGAGTTTCGAAACGCCTTTGCTTTTATAGGTGCTGGAGGTCATCATAGTGGCCGGGATTTTTTCGGAGGTTACTGTTGTTTTAACGACGTGGTTTTGGCCATCACGGTGTTGCGGGAAAGGCATGGGTTGCGTCGTTTCGCCATCTTGGACACGGACGCCCATCATGGCGATGGCACACGGGATTTGGTGCGTCACGACCCGGACGTTCTTCATGTGTGTCTATGTTACAGTGCCTATGAATCCCCCGATGGCACCAAGGTGGATGTACCTGTGCCTGGCGGCCTTTCCCTGTGGCGCACCCTTGGATGGAGCGATGATGTGCCCTCGGAAGAAGAAACGGATATGGACCGCCGTTATTACGAAACGGCGCGACAGGCCTTTTACGATCGATGCTTAAGGTTTCAGCCGGATTTCATTTTCTGGTATTTTGGTTTTGACACGCACCGAGGAGACTACGGCGACATAGGCTTGACCCGGTCCGCCTATCTCATGATCGCCCGCATGATGAAGGAACTGGCCGAAAAAGCTTGTCACGGACGTCTGGAAGTGGTTCTTGGTGGAGGATCCCGAAGCGATATCGCGCGCCACTGTATTCCTCCGATTGTTGCCATTTTGGGAGGTGAGTCTTCATGAGTCACCCGGTTCCACTGAAGACTTTGGCCAAAATTCTTACCACCATGGCCTGCACGCTGCCCCATGAGTATGGTCTTTTTTGGGATGACGACGGCACTATGCCATGGAAAGAGTTTTACTGGGCCCTGCAGGAAGACCCTCGGTTACGTTTTGTTCGCGAATCCACAGTGAAGGAACTGGCTCTTCTTGGCCATGCCCTCCCCTTCGTCCTGGACGGATCACGGCTAAGGTTGGTGGCCGGGTCTTCATCCCTTCCACTTTTTTCTCCCGTGGAACCATCGGATCGGCTCTTTACGGGCATTCGCCCTCAGCAGCTTTCCGCGGTGCGCCTGGATGGTCTTCGAGCTCAGCATCGATCCTATGTCCCTTTATGGGCGCATAAAGAAACGGCGGAACGTATGGCTCGACGTCGCACTTCTTCTCCGCTGGTTCTGGAGATACGAGCCCGAGAAGCCCACGCGGCTGGCGAGCGGTTTTATCAGGCAGGAGCAGATTTCTTCCTTACCAGAGCCATGCCGGCGTCCTATGTGATCATTCCTTTAGGCATGCTTGAAGAAACAGCGGAGGAAGAGAAGGTCATTCGTTCACGTCAAGGCGCCAAAACGGTTCCCAAAGAAGATTTTCGAGCCGATTTTGGCTCCTTTCATGTGAAACCACAGCACCTTCAAGAGCTTTTTTCAAACCGAGTCATTGAAGGACCCCGCGGTAAGGAACCTTCAGGAAAAAAAGGGCGCAAGGATGGTGGCTGGAAAAAGGCCGCTCGTAAAGAACGGCGCAAACGCGAAATTTAATCCTTTTCCTTGCGGGACCGGATCAAGCACGATCAGGTGGGAACAAACGCGAGACGATTCTTTAGGCGCCTCCCAGGTACGCCTTTTGCACGTCGGGATTTTCCAGAAGCCCTTGAGCCGTATCTTCCAAGACGATGCGACCCACTTCCAGCACATAGCCTCGGTGAGCCAGCTTCAGGGCTGCTCGGGCGTTTTGTTCCACCAGGACGATGGTCACCCCCGAAGCATTAATGTCTTGAATGGTCTGAAAGATGGTCTTCACAAGCAGTGGGGCCAAGCCGAGGCTGGGTTCATCGAGCAGCAAAATTCTTGGGCGGCTCATCAGCCCTCGGGCGATGGCCAGCATTTGCTGTTCTCCCCCGCTGAGAGTTCCGGCAAGTTGACGGCGTCTTTCCGCCAGGATGGGAAAAAGTTCGTAGATCCACTGAAGAGTTTTCTGAATCCCGTTTGTATCGGATCGAGTAAAGGCTCCCAGGTTCAGGTTTTCCTGAACGGTAAGGGTTCCGAAAACGCGACGACCTTCAGGCACATGAGCCACACCGCGGCGCACCACCTCGTGAGGCGGCAGCTTATGCAGAGGGGTGTCTTCCAGAATCACGGATCCTGAAGAAGGCTTGACCAGCCCGCTGATGGTGAGCAGCGTGGTGGATTTACCTGCCCCGTTGGCCCCGAGAATAGTCACGATTTCCCCGGCATGCACCGTCAGGTGAATGCCGTGCAGCACCTCAATATTGCCATACTTGACGTGAAGGTCCACCAACTGAAGCATATCAGTCTTCGTCCGTCCCCAGGTACGCCTCGATGACACGGGGATTGGCCTTGATTTCCGAAGGTGTCCCTTCGGCGATCTTGGATCCGTATTCCAAAACGACAATCTTTTCGCACACGCGCATGACCAGGTTCATGTCATGTTCGATGAGCAGCACCGTGATCCCTTTGGCTCGAATCTTTCGAATAAGTTCAATAAGTTCTTCTGTTTCCTGTTCGTTCATTCCTCCGGCCGGTTCGTCCAAAACGAGCAGCTTGGGCTGCGTGGCCAGGGCCCGAGCGACCTCCAGAAGCCTCTGGTTGCCGTAGGAAAGATTTTTGGCCGTTTGCAGCACGTTTTTGTGCAGCCCCACGAAAGCCAAAGCGTCCATGGCCTGGTCGATGGCTTTTTTTTCTTCCCTTCGATGACGACCCAACCCGAGCATGGCGGAAACAGCCCCGGAACGCATGCGGCAATGGCATCCTGCCAGGACGTTTTCCAGCACGGACAGATTCTGAAAAAGGCGAATGGTCTGAAAGGTTCGACCGATTCCCAAGCTGATGATGCGATGCGTGCGAAGACCCAGCAACGAAGTGTTATTGAAAAGAATTTCGCCTTGGTCCGGTCGATAGATGCCCGTGATCAGGTTGAAAACCGTAGTCTTGCCGGCGCCGTTGGGACCGATCAGCCCGACGATGCTTCCGGAGTCCACGTCAAAGGAGACGTTGTGGACGGCTGTGAGACCTCCAAAGGATTTGGTCAGCCGCCGTAGGCTCAAGAGACTCACGTCCCCTCCTCCCCAACATATCGCTCGGGCAATGTGTATCGGCGTGGCCGAGCCGGAAGAATGCCTCCGGTTCGAAAGATCATCATGGCGATCATGGCGGCGCCAAAGACCATCATGCGCGCATTGGTGAATCCGCGAAACACTTCGGGCAATCCCACGATGAGAAAAGCTCCCAGAAGCACTCCTGGAATGCTTCCCGATCCTCCTAGGATAATCAAAGTGAACATGACCACCGATTCCCAGAAACTGAAGGATTCCGGGGCGATGATGGTCATTTTGGCCGCATAGATATTACCGACCATACCTGCCCAGGCCGCTCCAAGCACAAAGGCCATAAGCTTGTAATGGGCCGTGTCGATGCCGCTGCCCTCAGCGGCCGTTTCATCTTCTCGAAGGTAATTCAAAGCCCTTCCGAACCGTGAATTTTCAAGGCGATGAAAGAAAAAGATCGTCAAGGCGACAAAGGCCCAAATAAGATAGAAAAATTCATGAGGCTGTCGAATCACCCAGCCGAACAGATTGGGCCGGCTGATTCCGAAAATGCCGTTGGCGCCTCCTGTGATCCCGAAAACATTGTTAATGAGCGCGATTCGAACGATTTCTCCCACTCCGATGGTGACGATGCACAGGTAGTCCCCTCGAAGGTGGATGATGGGTCGAGCGATCAGAAGGGCAAAGAGCCCAGCTGTGAGACCGCACAGGGGCATGAGCATCAAAATGGGGATATGGAAATGAGTGTTGATGATGGCGGCCGTGTAGGCGCCTACGGCATAAAAGGCAGCATGTCCCAGGTTAAAGAGGCCTGCATGTCCCACGATGAGGTTAAGGCTGAGTCCTAGGGCAGCGTAAAGTCCGATGCTGTTCAGCACATCTGTCCAGTAGGCGTTGAGAAACAAAGGGCAGGCGGCCAAAGCCGCCGCCATCACTCCGTAGATGAGAAAACGACTCCGCATCATACCTTTTCCGCGACCCGTTCTCCCAGCAGTCCGGTAGGACGCACGATGAGAATAAAAATCAGGACTCCAAAGGCGATCGCATCTTTCCATGCGACAGAAAGATAAGCCGCGCCCAGGGCTTCAATAACGCCCAACAGAATGCCTCCGACCATGGCGCCTGGAATATTGCCGATGCCTCCAAGAATCGCCGCCGTAAAAGCCTTTAAGCCGTAAACCCAACCCATGGTGAAGTTGATTTGCCCGTAATGCAACCCCACCATCAGTCCCGCTGCACCGCCCAGAGCGGGGCCGATAAGGAACACCAGGAGAATGACACGGTTGACATCGATGCCCATGAGGCGTGCCGCATCTTGGTCAATGGCGGCGGCGCGGATCGCCGTTCCGATCTTCGTTTTCTGGATGAAGGTGTACAGCGCTATCATCATCACCACGGATGTCCCGAGAATGAGCACTCGAACCAGGGGCACATAAAGCCCGAAGAGGTCGATAGCCGTTTTGGGCAAGATGCCTTGAGGATACACTTGGAATCGAGCGCCGTAGATCAGCATGAGGGCGTTGGAAAAAAAGATGGAAGCTCCCAAAGCGGAGACCACGGCGGACAATCGAGGGGAATGGCGAAGGGGTCTATAGGCCACCCGTTCCAGAAGAGCGCCTACCAGAGCCACCAGCCCCATGACCATCAGGGCCAGCACGGCGATCCCTGCCACGGGGCCCAACCGGTCCACCAAGGTCATGGAGGTCAAGAGGGTCAGGCCCAGATAGGATCCTATGGTGAAGAGGTCCCCGTGAGCGAAATTGATGAGCTTAAGAACACCGTAGACCATGGTGTAGCCTAAGGCGATCAAAGCGTAAATGCCGCCTACGGCGAGCCCGTTGGTCAATTGTTGAAGAAATTCTTCCATGGGGTTGATTGTTGTCGGTCACCCGAAGCGTGATGGCTGCCAAACAAGTGCAGGAGCGTTACCGGTTTGTTGATCAGGCTGCTACCCGAAAACGCTCCTGCAGGCAAAGGCGGGTTCACCACCGTTACGGTTGCAAAATGAAGTTTCCTTCCGCGTCCACCTTGTAGACACGATACACTTCACCCACACGATCCCCCTTTTCATTAAAGGCGATCTTACCGGTCAGACCGGCAAAGTCTTTGAGTTGTTTGTGTAAATATTCTGCCAGCTTATCTGGATCCGTAGACTGGGTCGCCTGAATAGCGGCCGTGATCACGCGAAAACCATCCCCGGCCAGGACCGCGTAGATGGAATTGGGGGCTGTGCCGTATTTTTTCTTGAATTCATCCAAGAAGGCTTTGGCTTCCGGAGACGGTAGGTCCTTGGGTAGAGGAGCACTCAGAAAATAGAACCCTTGCGCCGCATCCTTCCCCGCAATTTTGACGAGATCCGGATTGTTGGTGGCATCTCCACCGATAAAAGGCACGTTCCAGTTCATTTCCTTTTTCTGACGCAGCAGCAGGCCCGCTTCAGGATAGTAACCCGTAAAGAAAACCACGTCCGGGTTAGCGCCCTTAAGCTTGGTCAAAATGGCCGTATAGTCTCGCTCCCCTGGGGTTAAAGCATCAAAGAATACAATCTTGACCCCTTTGCCTTCCAAAAGTCCTTTGGCCTCATCGGCAAGACCTTTGGCGTAGGTGGTATTGTCATGCAGAATGGCGACGTTTTTGGCTCCCATCTTTTCGATGGCTTGCACAGCCACCCGTCCCTGTTCATCGTCTCGAGGGCAGGTGCGGAAAAAGTATTTAAGTCCCTTTTCCGTGAGCCGAATGGCGGTCGATCCGTTGGCGATCTGAAGGATCTTGAATTCGTTATAAATGTTCTGTGTGGCTTCCGTGATCGAAGAACCATAGGTCCCGATAACGGCGACAATGCGTTGCGTGGCGAGGCGCTGCGCCGCCAGAGCTGCCGTGCGGGGATCCCCGCCGTCGTCATCGGCGATCACTTCCACCTTTTTGCCCAAAACACCGCCCTTGGCATTCAGGTCCGCTGCAAGGAGGTCCAAAACCTGCTTCATTTCCAGGCCTTCACTGGCCCACGGTCCGGTCATGGGTCCCATCAGGCCGATCTTAATGGTGTCCGCTTTGGCCGCAAGCACACCGCCCAAGACAAGACACAGCGCCGCTACCGCAACGAGCCCTTTCTTCATGAGTATCTCCCTCCTTGTCTTCTGAAACCCCCACTTCGTTCCTCAACGCTTCTGCCACTTGGAACCACTTCCATGAAAAAGTGTGCGGAAGATATCAGAAAAAATCGGACCCTGTCAACTTGACAACCTGGGGGAAAACAGGATTTGTTTCAAGCGGAGCCGGTTGCTGAAGCAGTCCCAAAAGGCTGGGCGCGGCATGTGCACAGGACGCTAAACCACAGTGAAGGAGCGGGGCTCATGAACAGCGATCTCGAGAGACGGATTCGTCAGACCGGATTGTGGTTGTACCAGCTCATTGAAGACGAAACCCCATCCATTTTCAAAAAGGACTACTGGACCGGCAAGGTCATGGACTGGTGCATGCAAAATGAAGCTTTCAAGGTGGAGATGTTCCGGTTCATTGACGTTTTTCCTTACCTCACCCGTCCTGAATCGGTGGCCAAGCATCTTCAAGAATATTTCTGTCGTGCGGACCAGTGTTTTCCAGTAGCGCTGCAATGGGGACTTCGTCAGCTGTCGCCCACATCTTTTGCTGCCAAGATGGTGGCCAAGAGCATGGCCAAAAACATTGAGGCCATGGGGGCTCAGTTCATCGCCGGCGCGACACCTCAAGAAGCCCTCGAAACTTTGGAAAACCTCAGAAACCAGGGGATGGCTTTTACGGTGGACCTCTTGGGCGAGGCCGTCGTGTCCGGTGCCGAAGAGGAGATGTATCTTCAGAGGTACCTGGAACTCCTGGATTTCCTTGGGGATGCTTCCACGCGATGGCCTCCTTTGGGCGGAGGTTCCGGGAATCTGGACTGGGGATATGCCCCCAAAGTTAATATTTCCCTCAAACCCTCGGCTTTGTATTCCCAGATGCATCCTGTGGCTTTTGACTACAGTGTGGATCGTGCCAAGGAACGTCTGCGCCCTATCTTTCGTAAGGCCATGAGCTCCGGAGCTTTCGTGTGTCTGGACATGGAACATACGGCTCTTAAAAACATGACCCTCGCCCTTTACAAAAGTCTTATGGAAGAGCCCGAGTTCAGGGATTATCCGCATACGGGGCTCGTGATTCAATCCTATCTTCGCGACAGCGAAAAAGATCTACGTTCCATCGTTGAATGGGCCAAGAAAAGAGGACGACGGTGCACCGTGCGTCTTGTCAAAGGAGCATATTGGGACGCGGAAGTGGTTTGGGCGCGGCAGAATCAATGGCCGGTTCCCGTCTTTACTCGAAAACATGAAACAGACGCCAATTTTGAAAAACTTGCCGGCATTCTTTTGCAAAGTCATGCCTTTGTGTCCTGCGCCTGTGCCTCCCACAATATTCGCAGCCTCGCCTATGTTCTGGAACTTTCCAAGGAACTTAAAGTCCCTTCGGACCGATTGGAATATCAAATCCTTTACGGGATGGCCGAACCGGTGCGCACCGCTTTGAAAAAAGCGGGGCTGCCTTTGCGTCTCTACACCCCGATCGGTGAAATTATTCCCGGTATGGCCTATCTGGTACGGCGTCTTCTGGAAAACACAAGCAACGAATCCTTTTTACGGTTGAGTTTTTCCGAGGGGATTTCACGGGAGGCCTTGCTGCGAAATCCGTTGGAAATCCTCGCCGAAAAAACGAAGGAAACCGCCGATGCGGTTAGTGAACCTGCCGAAAAAGATGCGGTAGGGCCTTTTCAGAACGAGCCGCCGTGGGACTGGACACAGGAGGAGGTGCGTCGGGATTTTCAAAAGGCTTTGGCCAAGGTGCGTAAGAGCTTTCCGGTCAAAGTTCCCGTGATTGTGGCAGGATCCAAAATCACAAGTGGGGACGTGTTTTCGTCCACCAATCCCAATGACACAAGGGAAGTGGTGGGCGTGGTGGTTTCGGCGGGCCGCCGTGAGGCGCAAGAGGCTGTTCGTGCTGCCAAGGAAGCTTTTTCAGCCTGGCGGGATACGGCACCTTCAGATCGAGCGGCCTACTTGTTCAAAGCCGCGCAGATCGCTCGATCCCAGCGGTTCGAACTGGCGGCGCTTCAGGTTTTTGAAGTGGGAAAGAGCTGGAAGGAAGCGGACGCGGATGTGTGCGAAGCCATTGATTTTTTGGAATACTATGGCCGTGAAATGATCCGCCTGGGAACGCCTCGACGCATGGGCCGAGTGCCCGGAGAAGTGAGCCATCTTTCTTATGAACCCAGAGGAGTAACGGCGGTCATTGCTCCATGGAACTTTCCTCTGGCCATTTCCACAGGCATGACGTCGGCTGCTTTGGTGACAGGAAACACCGTGCTCTATAAACCCGCCTCGCAGTCTCCTGTCATCGGTTGGCGTATGGTACGGCTCTTTGAAGAGGCAGGTTTGCCGGCTGGAGTTTTGAATTTTGTTCCAGGGCCCGGATCCGTGGTCGGCGACGTGTTGGTGAACCATCCGGATGTGGCCATGATCGCTTTTACGGGCAGCAAAGAGGTTGGCTTAAATATCCTTCGACAAGCCTATGAAACTCCGCCTTCCGCCCAGATGATCAAGAATGTGGTTGCGGAATTGGGAGGCAAGAACGCCATCATCATCGATGCCGACGCCGATTTGGATGAAGCCGTGGTCCACGTGCTGCATTCGGCTTTTGGATATCAGGGACAAAAATGTTCAGCCTGTTCGCGCCTCATTGTTTTGGAAGAAAACTATGACAAATTCATCACGCGGCTCAAGGCGGCTGCAGAAAGCCTGGAACTAGGCCCGGTGGAAGACCCTAAGAACATGATGGGGGCGGTGATTGACGCCGGAGCCCAAAAGAAGATTCTTGAATATATTCAAATCGGCAAAACGGAAGGGCAAGTGTTGGTGGAACGGCCCTTTGGGGATGATCACGGCCACTTTGTTCCTTTAATGATTTTTACGGACATTCTTCCTTACCACCGCTTGGCCCAAGAAGAAATCTTTGGTCCTGTGCTCAGTGTGATCAAGGTGCATTCTTTCGATGAGGCTCTGCAGGTGGCCAATGGAACGAGCTATGCCTTGACGGGCGCCGTTTTCAGTCGCAGCCCCGAAAACATAGAAAAGGCCAAGAAAACTTTTCGGGTCGGCAACCTGTATATCAATCGAGGGTGTACCGGAGCTATCGTGGGGCGGCATCCTTTCGGCGGGTTCAAAATGTCCGGAATCGGATCCAAGGCCGGCGGGCCGGATTATCTGCTCCAGTTCATGATTCCGAGGAATGTGGTGGAAAACACCTTGAGGCGGGGATTTGCACCCTCGGAGTGACGTTTCGGCTTAACGCTGCCACAAAATGACGACGCCGATCAGTGCGCCCAGGACCATGCCCAGGGCGAGTTGCAGCCAAGAAACGCTTCCCCAAGGCCGAGCCGCAGGAGCTTTGCCACGTATCCCCAGATCTTTTCGGGTTCGGTCCATGGTATCACATTTCAGATGCACCAGGGTCGCTCCCCATGAACCCATTTCCGGGGGAGCATCCTCATAGCCCACGACGCTGGAATGTTGAGCAAGAAGAGAGCGAACTCTCTGCCGCAAAACCCCCCTTCCCTTCCCGTGAATAATCAAAACCCGGGAAAACCCGTGAGCTTGAGCTTCGGCAAGATAATCTTCCAAAAGGGGCTTCAGTTCTTGAGGATCATAGGTATGCAGATCCAAACTGGGTTCGACCGGGACTACTACCGCATTCTTTGAAAGGAGGTTTTTCTGCGATGCCGTCATAAAAGACCTTGCCTTCGGTGAGGATCTCCAAGATCGAGAAACCACCCCTTTGCCGCATACAAGGAAGAGGGCAGACCTTGCGGGCTTGTCATGGGTTCCACAGCGTCTTATAAAGCTTGGCGTAGGTCAATCCAAGCCCAAGATGGTCACCTGCTTTGCCTTGCCGAAACAAGGAAGGAGGACACCTTACATGAGCCCCTCGATTCGCGTGACGTTTCAGCCGGAAAACAAAACCGTTTCCGCGAACCCCGGAGACACCTTGCTGGATGTGGCCGGGCTTGCGGGAATATACATCAACAGTCTTTGCGGCGGGCAAGGCGTGTGCGGCAAATGCCGCTTAAAGGTCGTCCAGGGCTCGGTGGATTTTTCCAGCAAGGGTGTGGGATTTCTTGACCGCAAGGAAGTGGATGCAGGCTATGTGCTCGCTTGCCAAGCCAAGCTCATGGACCAAGATGTGGAAGTGTGGATTCCTCCGGAATCCCGTCAGGAAGAAGAACAGATTCTCATGGTTGACCACATCGTTCAGTACACGGCACCGGAAGTGCTCGAAGAACATGCTCCCTCCCCTTCCATTCCGTACTTCAACCCTTTGTGCAGCAAGATTTTTCTCCAACTTCCGGAACCTTCCCTCAAAGACAACCTGTCCGACCTGGAAAGAATTTATCGAGAACTGAACAGAAAGTATCCCGACGTCAAATGGGAGGCGGATTTCAGCTGTCTCAAGAATCTGGCGCGACTTCTTCGGGAAAACAAATGGCAGGTGACGGCTCTCGCCCATATGTTGGATCCTCACTGCTACCACCTTCGAGCGCTGGAGCCTGGGGACACAAGCCGACAAAGTTACGGTGTGGCCATCGATGTGGGCACGACCACCATTGTGACACAGCTGGTGGATCTAAGAACCGGCCAGATCACGGCCGTGGAGGCGAGCCATAACCAGCAGGCCCGTTACGGAGAAGACGTCATTTCCAGAATGGTTTTTGCCTGTGGTCGCGGTGGTATCGATCCTTTGAAAAACGCCGTTGTCACCACCATCAATTCCCTCGTCCATTCACTGGTGACGGCAGCTGGTATCTCCCATGCAGATATCATCGTCTTTGTGGCGGCGGGAAATACCACCATGACCCATCTCTTGCTTGGGTTGGAACCCTGTACCATACGGCTGGAACCCTATATTCCAACGGCGGCGCGTTTTCCATGGGTTCGAGCCGCCGATGTGGGTCTTGTGGGTCATCCTGAAGCCATGCTCCACTGTATGCCATGTGTCAGCAGTTATGTGGGAGGAGACATTACGGCGGGGGTTTTGGCCTGCGGCATGAACGACAAGCCGGAATTAAGCGCTCTCATTGACATCGGCACCAACGGCGAGATCGTCATCGGCAACAACGAATGGCTTGTGTGCTGTTCGGCGTCTGCAGGACCGGCTTTTGAAGGCGGCGGCACCAAGTGCGGCATGCGAGCCACCAAAGGCGCCATTCAAAAGGTCCGGATTCATGGCCATAAGGTGAGTTACGAAACCGTGGGAGGTGGCAGAGCCAAAGGGATTTGCGGTTCCGGGCTTATCGACCTCATGGCGGAACTGGTGGCCGAAGGCATCATTGATCAAAGCGGCAAATTTATTCGCCTCGATCATCCCCACGTGCAGGTGGTGGACGGTGTGCCCGAATTTGTGGTGGCATTCCCTCACGAAAGCGAAACGGGAGCAGCCGTGGCCATAACCCAGGACGACATCGGCAACCTCATGAAGAGCAAAGCCGCCGTTTTGGCTGCCATGAAGATTCTGCTGGAAAATCTTGGAATGCGTTTCGCTGACTTGGAACGGATCTATGTGGCCGGTGGTTTTGGAGCGCACCTGGATATTCAGAAATCCATTCGCATCGGACTCCTGCCCGATGTTCCGCTGGATCGTGTGCAATTTATCGGAAACAGTTCCGTGGCCGGAGCCCGCCAATGCCTTTTGTCCACCCATGCCTTTCGAAAAGCGGGAGCCATCGCCAGGCAGATGACATATTTCGAATTGTCCGTGCATCCTGGGTTCATGAACGAATTCATCGCCGCTCTGTTTCTGCCTCATACGGACATGGAATTGTTCCCCTCGGTCAAAACCTATCTGGCGGAGCGTCGAAAAGCCGCCGCTGCCGGACTGTGAACATCGGCGGACATAGGAAAGGTGGTTTTTCATGGCTTATTGCAGATTTCATCAGGATCGAGAGGCTGTTGTTCGGTGTGAAAAGTTCGAGTACGGCTACTGTCAAGAATGTGTGGACGCTTGCACAGCGTGTACGGATCCGGAACTCTACTGCAGGCATCGAACAGCTTGCATCATCTGGGAACTATGCCGACGGGAAGTCAAAAGACGTCGTCGGCATAACACCGACGCCGTCCCTGACGGTGCCCCCATCTGCTCTGGGCCCTGATTCCTAGCCTGCCTTTTCCCTGGAAGCGCAGGCCGTCCCGCCCGCAAAAACAAACGAGTCAGAGACATACGCCCCCAGGGGGCAGCCTGGTTTCGAGTTTGTAAGGGCGATGCGCCGCCTCGCCCCTATAAGGCCGAAACAGTGTCTTTTCCTGATGAGAGGGCTGGTCTTCGGCCCGCCCTTAGTGCGGCCGTCAAGCTCCTAGACTTTCCCGATAGGCTGTTAATTGGACGCGGGTGTTTTGACAATGATGGGCTTCTCGTTTTCTACAGCGGCAATCTTTTCCGCCGCCTTTTGAGCTTCACTCTGGGACGCAAAAGGGGCGACACGCACGGCGTACAGTGGCCCGAGTTTGGCGTGATTGAAGGGGCTGATCTGAGGGGTAAAGCCCATCTTCTTAAGTCTTTCCAAAGCTTCTTGAGCGTTTTCCTTTTTGGAATAAGCACCTACCTGAACGGCGTAGACCCAGCTGGAAGATGGAGCCCGAGCCTCGGAAGGTTTTGGCGGCGTAGAAGCTGGCGTTTGAGGTGGGCTCGGGGTTTTTACGGCGCTTTCCGAAACCGGTGGACTGGTGGTCGTTTTGGGCGACTTACCTTGTACGGAAATGTGCTGAGAGCTCTCCGACCCTGAAGGAGGCGCCGGACTTATCGAAGGTGTTCCCTGCCCTGTCGTTTTGGTTTCAGGTTCCGGTGGAGAAGGTGTCACCTCGGGCTTTGGTATCTCAGACGTGACCACCTTTTCCAGGCTCATGACCTGAGGCTGAGAAACGGTCGTTTTGGGAATTTCCCCATAAACTTTCGGTTTTCCGGCATCTTTGTCATCGCCGATAGGGGGCTGCGCGTTTTGCCGCCAGATCAGAGACAACAGGAACACAAAGACCACGCCGATAGACAGAGCGATAAAGATGCGTCCCAGCAGCGCCTTGGGAGCAGCCGATTTGTTTTGTCGCATGCTGGGCTTGGGCACAAAAACACTCTTTTTGGGCATGGGATCACCTCATGGATCGGGCCTTTTCCAGAGCCCTGGCCAGGCCCGGGAAAGCTCCTTCAATGGTTTGGTCATCCACGCAATAGGCGAGCCGGAAATAACCCGGGCCACCGAAACCACTGCCGGGAACGGCAAGGATCTTTTCGTCCACCAACAGCCTCACAAAAGCCACATCATCCGGAAGCGGGCTTGCCGGGAAAAGGTAAAAGGCCCCTGGAGGCTCAAAACAGGTGTAGCCCGCCCGTTTGAGTCCGTCGAGAAGCTTGTCCCGTTTGGCACGATAAAGAGCCACATCCACCGATTCTTCCAAAAGGTCGGGAAGGATCCATTGCATCAGAGCCGGAGCGTTCACAAAACCCAGGATTCGGTTAGCGAGGATCATCGCCCCTTGCAGAGCGGCTTGATCGTCGGCTTCCGGATGTATGGCCACGTAACCGATGCGTTCACCCGGCAGCGACAGGTCTTTGGAAAAGGATGTGGCGATGAGGGCGTTTTCGTAGCACTGAAAAAGCGAAGGCACTCGTTCAGCTGTATAGACGATTTTGCGATAAGGCTCATCGGATACAAGGAAAATGGAATGCCCTGCAGCGCGACTCTTTCGGCGTAACAGTTCTCCCAGCTCTTTCAATTCATCCGCACGGTAAATCTGCCCCGTGGGATTGTTCGGGGAATTGATAAGGACCACCTTGGTCTTGAGACCTATGGCCGTTTCAAGGGCGTCCAAGTCCAGGGAAAAATCGGACCTGGTGGGCACCGTTTTTAAAACACCGCCATGATTTTCCGCGTAAAAACCGTATTCGACGAAAAACGGTGCGGGAACCACCACTTCGTCTCCAGGGTTAAGCAGGGCTTTGAGGATGACGTTAAGAGCCCCGGCGGCTCCGCATGTCATGATCACATGATCTGCGCTGAGCTTCACTCCGTGTTCTCGAGTGAGATAAGCGGCGAGTTTCTCACGGGTTTGAGGCAGCCCGGCGTTCGGCATGTAACTGTGAAGGGATGCTGCACCGTTTTGAATGACACGAAGCAGAGCTTCCTTCACGGAAGGTGGTGGCGGCACGTTAGGATTGCCGAGGCTGAAGTCATAGACCTTGTCGGCTCCGTAAATCTGCTTCAACCTGGCTCCTTCTTCAAACATCTTGCGAATCCACGAGGCTCGATCCATGTAAGTGCGCATCTGATGCGATATGCTCATGAAGCCCCCTCCTGTTGAGTCAACGCGTTGAAATGCGTCCTACTGCTAGCAGAAATAACGTAGACACTCAAGGTTTCCCTTTCCCAGGTGTACACTTTAAAGGGGGCCTGAGATTTCGGGGGAAAATGAGGACCGTAAACCAAAAGGGTGCCGGTCCAGTCCCTGATTTTCCGCCACAGCGCTTCTAAAGGCTTGTCAGGGTAAATGTAAAGAAAATCAAAAGGATCGAGCCGAAGCTGCAAGAAGTCGGCGCAGACAAAAGTGGTTCGGCTTTCCAGGCCCAAAGCTCGTGCATTCATCTGCGCCTCTCGGCATAGATCCCAGTCGGCCTCGATGCCCGTGGCTTGGCAGTAATGGGCCGCACAGCACACCGCCACACCGTCTCCGCATCCGAGGTCCGCGAACCGGTGATGCTTTTCCAAGCCCAGCCTTTGAAAAAAAGAAACCAGTGCTTCAGGACGAGCCGTCGCCCATGCCCCGAGAGGTGTCAGTTTGTAGGCGCCTCCTTGTTGCTCGTAGCGTTGATACCGCTTTTGAAAATAGTCCAGAAATTGGCTGAAGCGCTTCGGGTCCGAAATAGCACTCACTTTTTTGCCCCGACCACGCTGTGGTTTTGATAAATCCCTGGAGCCACGGAGGTCAGAGGAAAGACGAGGCATCGTTTGCCGAGGATTGTCCCTGGGTTGGTGACGGCGTTGCAGCCGATTTCGGTGCCGTCCCCGATGATCGCTCCCAACTTACGCCGTCCTGTGTCCACGGCGCCGTTTTCGGTCCAAATACGAACGTTATTGCCTTTGATCTTCAGGTTGGCCAGTTTGGTTCCGGCACCAAGGTTGACATCCTTTCCTAGAATGCTGTCTCCCACATAGGCAAAATGCCCGGCTTTGGCACCGTCCAGAAAAATACTGCCTTTGACTTCGGTGGTATGCCCCACCACGCAGCGATCCCCTACCAGACAGGTGCCTCGAATATAGGCCCCTTGCCGTATTTCCGTGCCATTGCCGATGATGGTCGGGCCTTTGATCAGAGCTCCCGGTTCCACCACCGTGCCCTTTCCCAGCTGGACATTGGGGTCCATAAAAACACAGCCGGCATACAGCACGGTGGCTTCCGAAGTCTCTTTACCGCGCACGAGCACTCGAAATTTTCCTTTGCCTACATCGCCTCCCAGGATTTCAAAACCGTCGAACCAGATACGACCGTCGTAGAGTACTACCGTTTGCGGCAAAGGGGTGCCATAGAGCTTCAGCCCGGTCAGGGAAGATTTCAGGTGTTCTTCCAGATACCCTTTGAGGCGCGAGAGCGTTTCCCACACAGGGGCCTCTGAGGGGAAAACATCGCGATGAGAAAATGCCTCAAGATCAAAAAATGCGGAGGCTTCCAGTCTTTCCATGGCTTATTCCTTTTGGGAGGCGAAATGCCTGGTATGCTCGATCTTAATGCACTTGTTCATGACCACCTGCAGGCCGGCTTGTCGAGCCTTTTCCGCCGAGTCATTATGGCACAATCCCAACTGCATCCAGACCGCCTTGGCACCCACTTGGATGGCTTCCTCCACAATGCCGGGAATCGCTTCGATGTTTCGAAAAATGTCCACCACATCCAAAGGAACGGGCACCGATTTCAGGTCCGGATAACATGGTTCTCCCAGCACTTCCTTGTACTTGGGGTTGACCGGAATCATGGTGTAACCGTGTTCCTTGAGGTATCGAGCCACCTTGTGGCTGTCCCGATCTTCCTTATGGGATATACCCACCACGGCGATGGTTCGAGCCGTTTCCAAAAGTTTTTTGATTTCAGGATCTGGAAGGTTTTCACGGGGAAGTTCACATTCGGTCATGGAGCACCTCCTTGTTCATGGATACCCTTTTTCATTTTACGGTTTTTCAAGAAACCAATCGTTTCGGCTGAGGCATTCACAGCCTGTGGCGGTGACTCGCACCATGTTTTCCAACCGTACACCGCCGAGAGCCGAGATATAGATTCCTGGTTCGACGGTGAGCACCATGTTTTCCTGCAGGACCACGGATGTTTTTTTTCCGTATCCCGGTTTTTCATGAACGGCAAGTCCGATGCCATGCCCGAGTCCATGACCAAAGGCGGCCCCATAGCCGGCTCGATCGATGATGCCTCGAGCCACACCGTCTACGTCATGGGAAGACACCCCGGCACGGATGGCTTCCATGGCCGCCACTTGAGCTTCGCGAACGATCCGGTAGATTTCCCTGAGCTTTTCGGGAACCTTGGGCCCGAGCCAAGTTCGAGTCATGTCCGAACAGTACATGCCATAGCGAGCGCCCAAATCCAAAATCACAGCGTCTTCTTCGCTGATGCGTCGATTGGTGGGCACGGCATGAGGTAAAGCGCCGTTGGGCCCGGAAGCCACAATGGGCGGAAAAGAAACGGCTTCCGCTCCCGCTTCTCGAAGCCCCTTCTCAATGGACCAAGCCACCTCTTTTTCGGTGCGCCCCGGACTCAGCTCTTTCCAAATCTTTTCAAAGACGGACTCCGTCAAGCGCAGGGCCCGACGCATTTTTTCAATTTCTACATCCGTCTTTATCATACGAAACTTTTCCACCAGGGAATCTTCTCCCCACAATTCCCCCTGAGGCGACACCTCGTGAAGAGCTTGCTGCAGTTGTCGAAACCGTTCCCAGGTCAGATGATGAGCTTCCACGCCAAGGCGGCGCACCTGGAATGACCGTAAAAGATCGGCAAGCACCTGGGTCCAGCCTTCTCGATAGATCACCAATTCATACCCCAAAGCTTCCGAAGCGGCCTGTTCTTCATAGCGGAAGTCTGTAAGCAATGCCTGCCGGTCCATACCGATAAGTAGTTGGCCCGAACTTTCGGTCAGGTTCATGTCTTCGGCTTGAAAACCACTGAGATAGTAACGATTTTCCGGCACAGTGATGAGGACCGTGTCCAGAGAGAGGCTTTCCATGGTGGTTCTCAGCGCGTGAAGGCGGGAGGCGAAAGGTTCCGGAATCATGAGTCTCCTTTCTTGGCTTATGAGCGCCGTGGCGATACAATGTGGCGGTCGGACCTTTTTGCTGAGAGCCTGTTCGAGAACTGGCAAAAGCATGGTTTTTAGCTGTATTTCAAGGTAGGAGCGAAGTGGCGCCTCGCCCCTACAGCCGTGAAACTTTACAGGACCGACTCGGTTTCGGACCTCGATGAAGCGGGGTGTCTTGACAGAACCCTCGGGCTCCATTAATCAGAACCGGCTCATGTTTTCCTATTCTTGCCCCCATGTGGTCAGAGGGGCGTTTGAGGTGCGGCCATGTATGCACGCATGCTTGTTTTACGTTTTCCCAAAGAGATTGTCGACAAGCCTATCGTGACCAATCTCGTACGCAATTACAACCTTTCCTTTAACATTCTCAAGGCCCAAATCTTTCCGCGCAAGGAAGGGCTTATGGTTATGGAACTGCGCGGGAATCGCAAGGATTACGAGCGCGGCCTGCAGTACCTGAAAGACATCGGCGTGATCGTGGAATCCATCGCGCAAGGGATTCGCCGTGATGAAGAAAAGTGTTATCAGTGCGGTGCGTGCACGGCGGTGTGCCCTACCGGAGCTTTGCACATCAAGAGGCCCGAGATGGAAGTCTTGTTTGATACGGAAAGATGCAGTGCTTGCGAGCTCTGTGTCAAAACCTGTCAGGCTCGTGCCATGATTGTTCTTTTCGATCAGAAAATGACCTTGGAGGTCTGAGTCGTTTTTCAGGAAGAACCTATCGTCCACCGCAAGCTTACTTCAAGGAGGGTTCGCCCGATGAACTACAGCGATATTGTCATGGACCACTTCATGAACCCGAGAAATGTGGGCGAAGTGGAAAATCCTGACGGCATCGGCCAGATCGGAAATGTGAATTGCGGCGATATCATGCGCATGACCATCAAAGTGGAAGACAATCGTATTGCCGACGTCAAATTCAAAACCTTTGGGTGTGGCGCCGCCATCGCCGTCAGTTCCATGGTGACCGAAATGGCCAAGGGGAAAACCCTGGAAGAAGCCGTTCGTATCAACCGGGACGATGTAGCCCAAGCTTTGGGTGGGCTTCCCGAAAAAAAGCTTCATTGTTCCAACCTGGGAACGGACGCTCTCAAAGCCGCGGTGAACGACTACTGGAAAAAAAACGGGCATCCGGAAAAAGTGGTGCCCTTAGAAGATGAGCATCTGGAACAGGAAACAGAACCTCAGCATGCGTGTTGCCATAGCCCTGAGCGGGGGGATGGACAGTCTTCGGGCCGCATGGCTTCTTAAGGAGGCCGGCCATGAGGTCATGGCCTTGCACATGCGGCTTCCTTCCTTCGGTTCCACGGACGCCCACGAAACCGACCATCAAAGGGAATCCCGCCTTCGTGCCTTGGCGCACAGGCTGGATCTCCCTCTTGTGATGGTGGACTGCCGCCACATTTTTCACCGTGAAGTGATCGATCCTTTTCTTCGAGCCTACGCTGAAGGGCTGACTCCCAATCCCTGCGTTTTGTGCAATCCTGCCGTTAAATTCGGGTATCTTCTGGATCATGCCCTGAAAGCTGGAGCCGACAAATTGGCTACGGGCCATTACGCGCGTCTGCAGCCTCCCGAGCGATCCTATGGACGTTATGCCCTCCTGTGCGGTCTGGATCCTCAAAAAGATCAATCCTACTTTCTTTACGGGTTGACACAAAAACAGCTCTCTTGCGCCCTATTTCCTCTCGGCCATGAAACCAAGGAATCCACGCGCCAATGGGCCAGAAACCACGGCTTCCATGAGCTTCTTCCTGAAGAAAGTCAGGAAATTTGCTTTATTGCCTCGGGAGACTATCGCCGCTTTATGCAGGACCATTGGCCGCAGGCAACCCTGCAAGGGGAAGGCCCCGTTCGAGACGCTTCGGGGGCCGTTATCGGTCGTCACAAAGGCCTTTATCGCTATACGGTCGGGCAACGCCGCGGGATCGACATTCCATCAACGGCGCCTTACTACGTCCTGGCGCTGGATCCCAAGACCAATACCCTCTGGGTCGGTCGATCCCAGGATCTCTTGTGTTCGAAAGCTCTCGTGGGCTGGCTCAACTGGGTTTCCATAGATCCCCCGAAGCACCCCTTGCGCGCTTGGGTCCGGATTCGCCATCAACATCGGCCTGCTTCGGCCTTGCTGCTTCCTCAGGAGAACGGAACGGTTCAAGTGCATTTTGATGTGGCGCAGCGAGCCGTCACCCCGGGGCAGGCTGCTGTTTTTTACGATCAAGACAGGGTCCTGGGAGGTGGTATTCTGCAGCCAAAGCGGATGGAGTCTTGAGGTGATGTGATGCGCTTCGCTTTGGAGACACTGGGTTGCAAGGTCAACCAGTACGAGAGCTCGGCCTTTCTTGAGAGTTTTCTGGAAGCCGGCTGCAAGCCCGTTTCTTTTTCAGAAAAAGCCGACCTTTACGTGGTTCACAGTTGCTCGGTGACCAAAAGGGCGTCCTATCAGACACGGCAACTGGTACGCCGTGCCTTTCGCGCCAATCCCAAGGCGCGCATCGCCGTGGTGGGTTGTGACGCTCAAATCCACTGGCAAAGGTATGCCCAAGAACATTTGGCAACCCACATTGTGGGTTCCGAAGAAAAATTCAGGCTGCGTTCCTTTCTCGAAATGCCGGGCACGCTGCAGCATCCGTTTATCGCCGTCAGTGATTCTCGAAGTTACGGCCCCATGCAATCTCTTCCGGTGACAACCATGATGGGTGATCGTAGCCGAGCCTTTTTGAAGATTCAGGACGGATGCGATGCCTTTTGCACGTACTGCATCGTGCCGTTCAGTCGAGGGCGTAGCCGAAGCCTGGAGCCTGGAGAGGTTCTTCGGCAGTTGGAAAGACTGACCCAAGCCGGTTACCGCGAAGTGGTCCTCACCGGAATTCATTTGGGACAATGGGGCCTGGACTTGCCCTTGAGTTTCCCATCGAACAAGCTTCAAGGGCTGGCGGGACTTTTACAACTCATCAATGACACGCAGCGTCCTGAAAGAATCCGCCTCAGTTCCTTGGAATCCAAGGAAATCAACGAAGATCTGCTTGAAGCGTTTAAAGCCTATTCTTGGATTTGTCCTCATTTTCATATCCCTCTGCAGAGCGGGGATCCGGAAATCCTCGGTGCCATGGGCCGACCTTACACGCCGGAACAATACGCCGATACGGTATACACACTTCACAGGCTTTTTCCGCATGCCGCCTTTGGAGCCGACGTCATCGTGGGTTTTCCCGGGGAAACGGAGGCTCATTTTCTTCGCACCGTGCGGCTTCTTGAATCCTTGCCCATGAGCTACCTTCATGTGTTCCCCTATTCTCCCCGGCCCGGCACGCAAGCCGCCGCCATGGACGGTCGTGTTATGGGCCCGGCTCTGAAGCATCGAGCCCGCCTGCTGCGCAACCTCGGCCGAGCCAAGAAAAGAATGTTTCAGGAGCGTTTCGTGGGGTCGGTGCTGGAAGTTCTGGTGGAAAGTTCTCCTAAACCCGGCGTGTGGCAAGGGACATCAGAAAATTATCTGACCGTGCAATTTCAGGCGGAAAGGGCCGTGGCCATGGGAAGCCTCGTTCGGGTTCGGATCACACAAGCGACCGAAACCGGCCTTTTCGGAAAAACTGCAGGCGAACCGTTTCGAAACTCAGCCTGAAACCGATCTTCCCACGGGCAGGTGACCGGATTTTCGCAAAGTTTCTTTCCCTTGCGAGCGCGGGCCTTCACCGATCCATTTGTGCGGGCGGGCCGTCCATGCTTCCGGCGAGACGAGCCCTTCCGGAATGCTTCAGCGCATGGCCTTCAAAAATTCCAGAATCTCGCGCTCGAAGATCGGGCCTGCTGCAAAAAGAATCTGCGCCGGTTCCAGTACTCGGTCCGGGTTCAGGTTATGGTGATAAACATGACGGACCACATGCCAAAAGGAGCGTAGAAGATCCAAAGATTCCAAGGTTTGTTGGCTTATCACGGCAGGCCGCTCGTTGCCTGGACTGGGAAGAGCTGCTCGTTTTAGAAGCATTATGTGCCAGTCGTCCCCGATGGGAACGGAGCCATCGTAGGTTCTGAGGATGTCTTTAAGGATTTTCTCCATGCCCGTATAGGCGGACTGAACCGCTGAGGCGACAGCACGTATATAGGAATCAATGTCCTCAGGGTGTTGAAGACTTTTCAGGCTGGAGACCTTTCTTTCCACCGCTGCAATCCCTCGTTTCAGTTCCTCCAAACGGATCAAGCAGTCCTGATGAATTCCTTCCATGCTCTTCCCTTTTGTAAGATCAAGTCGCGCTGTTCCTGAGGAAGGGTGTCAAGATAGATCAGATCAAAAGGTATCCCGCCCAGAATCTCCTCGATTCGGCCTTCCACCCGATACATATAAAGCTCCGGCAGCCCCACCACCACAAAATCCACATCTGAATGTGGATGGAATTGGTCAGGATAAAGAACGGATCCGATCACAAAGGCGTCCCGGGCTCCCAAACCTATCAGGTATTCGCATACTTTCCTGGCACGGGCAAGGGCGAGCCGACGTCTTTTTTCGGTTTTTTCGGCCAATGCTGTTTTGGGTGAAACCATGGCTTTCCGATCGTGTAATGTCCTAAAATTCCCGCGGCCGCGAAATTCTACGACTTTGGACCAACGAAAAACGATCCTGTGTTGTCCTCGTCATGATTCCATTACAGTAAAAGAAACACACCAGCAAAGCGCCTTCTGTCACGTTTTCCCTGGGAGCTTGGGCCTTTCTCAGTAACGCGAAGGCAGTCTCATAGCGAACAAAAGTTTTTCCTGGAACCACGGACCTGTGGCCTTCCATTTGTGCGGGCGGAACCCCCGCTCCCGGGGATAAATCCCGTGTGCAACCAGTATGGGCCATTCCGGCTGATCTGTAGGGGCGGACCCGTGTGTCCGCCTGGGAAAGGTTTAGTTCCCCGAACGCTTACATCCTCGGTCAGCCTTGTAGGGGCGGACCGGTGTGTCCGCCCCAGGCCATGCAGGCACGACAATCTTTTGGGGTGAACCGATGTGTCAACCCCTAGGCCATTGGGGCACGACAATCCTTTGGGGCGGACACGCAGGTCCGCCCCTACAGATCGGTTTCTGGTATAAGTTTAGATTCTTACCCCACATTGATACAGATCGGGTGCCTGTATAAATCTAGATTCTTACCCCACATTGATACAGATCGAGTGCCGGTATAAATCTGGACGCTTACCCCATATTGATACAGATCGGGCACTAGCAGAAACCTACGTGCTTGCCCGACATTGAAAAAACACCATGGTTTTCCTGGAAGCTCGATTCCCGCCACAATCATGATACGGGCGGGCCCCCCGCGATCCCAGGAAAAGACACCGTTTCAGGCTGTGTAGGGGCGAGGCGCCGCCTTCCCCCTACCTGGAAAGGGCAAGAGACCTTGGTGTTGCGGGTTCTCGAACAGGCTTCTATTCAGGCTGGAAGAGAAAAAGGCTCATGAGCTGAGGCATGGGGGGATTGTCAGGGCTGAAGGATTCGGTTTCTTCCGTGTAACGATGGAGCAACGAGTCCACATAGAGCCAGGCCAGTCGTCGTTGGCCTGAATCCGAAATAGCTTCGTGCACGATCCTTTTAAAGAGGGTTTCCAGATGTTCTGGCGTGGCTTTGGCGAAAAGGTCGGGCCAATGGGAAACGGGAACGGGTTTGACGGTCCAGTGGTCTATGAGAATCTTACTTCCCGCTGCAGTAAAAAGCAAAACTCCCAAGGTGACCTCTTCCAGGACTCTCACCTGCCCTTCCATCCAGAGTTTACCTCGAAGATCGTCCGCAGTGATTCCAAGCGTGCGAAACAAGGGTCCGAGCGCTTCCACCACGGCGACACATTCCTTGGCTTCGTGCAGATCCCGACGGTCCTGAAGGAATCTTTCCACCACACGGGGTCTTTCGGTTTCCTGCAGTCGATAAATCTTTGGGGTCTTAAGCAAAAGAGCGGTGACTTTTTCAGCCCATGGAGAGTCCAGTAGGGTTTGTCCTAAAGGCCACTGGGCCAACCAGCCGTCACGCAGCAGGGCTTTCAGTTTTTTTCGAACACCATAGACTTTTCCTTGGGCGACTCGAAAAAGGTGTTCCAGATAAACTTCTTCAAGCCCTTTGCGGGCTAGGGATTCGTTTCCGGAACTGAGCAGGTCCAGACCCAGGTTAACCATGGCTGCGGCTTTTTCGGCGGCTTCCCGCAAGTCTTCGGGAAGCTCCGGAGTCAGTCCGTCGGCCACCACGATCTTATTGGCAATGGCGGCCATTTCCCAACGCAGGGTATCCAAAAGATGGGGATCGTCAATCTGGGCCAGAACCCGTTGCAGCAAGCCTTCTTCCGGCATGGGGATCAGGGCGAATGTCGGTGATGAAGCCCTTTCGTCGTCCGGCCGCTCACCCATAAGGATCTTACCCAGGGGAATCTGATCCAGGTTCAGGGGCTTGTAAATTTCCAGAGCGTCGTAATAGTCGGGAATGGCTCGATCTTCCAGACGACCTCGATGGAAACGATAGGCCGCCTCTTCCATTTCCGGTTCCAGAGCCCACAACAGGTGGTCCATGAGCTCTTTGTAAAAACCGTAATGGGCTTCAAAGAGGTAACCCAAGACTTGGCGGATCAAGTCCTCAAACTGAGGGTACGATGTTTCCCAAAAGTACTGGTCATCCAAAGTGTTTTTGGGGAGAAAATCTCGGGCTTCCAAAGGATCGGTTTCGTCCGGCATCTGAGCCACGCGAATCCATTTCTTAAAAAGAGCCACCAGAAGCTCAAAGTCCGCCGCATAAAGCCAGGCCAGCAGTCGTCTGGGATCGGCGCGAAAGACTCGATCCAGCCACTGAATGGCCGGTCCTGGAAGAATGCGATCCTTACGCCACATTTCCAGGTCAAAAACATGAGTGATCTGATCCAGGGAAGCGACGGCCAGCAGAGGCAAAGCATCTTCAGGGCCGATTTCCTTGACGGTCAGATAGAAGTCTTGGTCTGACATGGCGGCTGCCACCGCTTCCGCGTCAGGCCTGGAAATGATGGCCTCCATGCGCTCCTTGGCGGAAAGGCTCATGAGATGTTGAGCCATGAGGCGCGGCGGCAGTCGAGTCAAGCGTTTGGCTTCAAAATCGATGACATCTGTGGGCATGGTTTCCTGTCACGTTGAGCGTCTTGAGGGTGATCGCCTTGAGGGCGCATTCGGCAGTGACTTCTATTCGCCATCAGGCCCAAAGTCAAGGTGCTGCGAAAGATTTCGCTTGCTTGCAGGCAGTTCCATGCTTAGGGTAAGCACCAAGGGATAATCAAGAAGGACGAGGAGACAAAGGAGTTCATCCATGTTGGTGATTGAAGATTTGGAAGTGGAACTGGCCGGAAAGAAGATACTGAAACATATCGACCTGGAAATCAAACCAGGGGAAACCCACATCCTTTTCGGCCCTAACGGCTCGGGAAAGACTTCTCTTCTCATGACCATCATGGGCTACCCTCAGTACAAGGTCACGGGAGGCAAGATCTTTTTCAAGGGAGTGGACATCACAAACCTTCCGATCAACGAACGAGCCAAGTTGGGGATCGGCATGGCATACCAGAGACCCCCGACCATTCGTGGGGTGAAAACCCATCAGATGGTCAAGATCTGTGCGGGGGATCGCGACGTAAATGTTTTGGAATTGGCCCGCAAGGTTAATTTTCATGATTTTCTGGACCGAGACGTGAACGCCGGGTTTTCCGGAGGCGAAATCAAACGTTCGGAACTCCTGCAGCTCATGGCCCAGGATCCCGATCTTATGCTTTTCGATGAGCCGGAATCCGGTGTGGACATGGAAAACATCGCCCTGGTAGGTCATACCATCGCTCGATTGCTTCAAAAGGAATGTGCACCCACGGACATCAAGTCCATGCTTCAGGTCAAAAGGGAACGCACCAAGATGGGACTCATCATCACCCATACGGGCTACATTTTGGAATACCTCACCGCTGACAAAGGCCAGGTGCTCTTCGATGGGGTGCTCAGTTGTTCCGATAATCCCCGAGAGATTCTGCAATGTATCAGCGAAATGGGATACGAGGAGTGTGTACGATGCACAATCGCGAGGAACTAAGACAAAGAGCGCTCAAGGCGGTCAACAAACCGGCGGCCATCGGAGCCGATATCGATCTCGGCCAGTTTGACCAGAGCCCGGTGGAACACCGTCCCTTGGACAAGGAAGAGCTTCTGTCCCTACCCGTCCTTGATAAACAGCGCTTGCTCATGGCCGGCATCGATGTGACGGAATCGGAACGCAGCGGTACCTACATTCAGATGGACACTTCCGTGGTGCGCTGCGGAACGAAACAGGAAGGGATCGAGGTCCTTCCTATCAAGAAGGCCTTGGAAAAATACGATTGGATCTGGGATTACTACTGGAAACTGGTGGCGGTGGATGCGGACAAGTACACGGCCGCCGTGGAACTCAATCTGCATGACGGCTATGTGATTCGGGCTTTGCCGGGCGCGAAATCCATCTATCCGGTCCAGGCCTGCTTGTATCTCGACAAGCAGAACTTACAGCAGAATGTCCACAATATCATTATCGCCGAAGAAGATTCCGAGCTTCACATCATTACGGGCTGTTCCACGTCGCCGCACATGACCCGCGGCGCCCATGTGGGTATTTCGGAATTTTTTGTCAAGAAGAACGCCAAGCTGAGCTTCACCATGATCCACAATTGGGCGGAGGACATGGCCGTGAGGCCCAGGTCCGTGGCTCGTGTGGAAGAAGGCGGCCTGTTTCTGAACAACTATGTGTGCATGAAACCCGTGCGGTCCTTGCAAATGTACCCCACGACGCACCTTGTGGGCGAAAATGCCATTGCTCGGTTCTATAGTATCATCGTGGGCAGCCCGGGATCGGAATACGATGTGGGTGGTCGTGTGTACCTGAAGAAGCCGGGGACCCGTGCGGAAATCGTGGCTCGAACCATCAGCAACGGAGGCAAGATCATCGCTCGAGGGCACCTGATCGGGGAAGTGCCTGACATCAAAGCTCATCTGGAATGCAAAGGTTTGATCCTGAACGGGGGCATTATTCATGCCATTCCGGAACTGGAAGGCCATGCGGACGGGGTGGAAATGAGTCATGAAGCGGCGGTAGGAAAAATCGCCGCCGAAGAGATTGCGTACCTCATGTCGCGGGGGCTGAGTGAAGACGAGGCCACGGCCACCATCGTGCGAGGCTTTCTCAGTGTGGACATTCCAGGACTCCCGCCCCAGCTCAAGGCGGAAATCGACCGAGCCGTGGAACAAAGCGACAAGGACGTCATGTAACAGCCTGACCCCGCACCATGATCTCGTAGGGGCGGACCCGGGTGCCCGCCCTTCAACTCATCAACCCATGCGGGCGAACCGTCTTCTTGACTCCTAGCGGTTACTCTGTAGGGGCGGACCGATGTGTCCGCCCCAAATACCGCCCGTAAGGGTTTGCCTTCTGCAGGCAGGTAAAAACCTACCCTTGGAGGGGCGGACCGATGTGTCCGCCACCAAAAATGACCCGTGAATCTGGATCGGCCGGTATCATGTGGCTTCTGCGCACCGTTACCAAAATAAAGCCGTAGGGGCGGACCGACGTGTCCGCCCCCTCAGCCCTCATGACAACGAGGATTGGTCCCATGAACGCATTAAAAAAACTCCTTGTCCTGTCGATCGTTCTGGCTTTTTGCTTTCAAAGCTTTCATGCCATGGCCGGTGATGGCTCCGAGACATTCCAACCGATTTCCCAAAAAACTCCCGACGGCGGCATCATGCTTGCCGATGTTCTTTTGGTGCGTCCTTTGGGCATGGTCGCCTGTGTGGTCGGCCTAGTGGGAACCGTCGTAGCGGCGCCCTTTGCCGCCGCGGCCGGAAACATGGATGAAGTCAGCCAGAAGCTGGTGGGCGATCCCTTTGCCTACACCTTTGAAAGACCTGTAGGCCATTTTCCAGGAGAACTTCCAGCCCGCTGAGCTTCCTCGGGATCGCCTTAGCCTAAGTTGAAGAGCTCATAAAGCCACCTAATCCGGCCAATTTGGCCGGAATTCACGCTCAAAGCCTCAGGTGTCGCTCCGCCATGTGTGTCTTCCCGCCGATCTTGTCAGCATGAGAAACGGGTGCTAAGGTTCCGAAGAATCACCCTAAAAGGAGGAGCGTTTCCTATGACCCTTTCCGGTTCTTCATTGAACGAGAGGGAACTCAAGGATTGGATCACCCAAAGCGTTGAGCACGTCTTTCGAGAGAAAGTGGATGAGATTCTGGCTCAAAGGCTCGCTGCTTTTGTGAAGGAAAACGAACAGCGTGCCCGTGAACTTTCCCTTATGGAAAGGGTTGTGCGCGTCGAGGAAGAGCTGCGAACCCTCAAGGAAATCCAGATTGCTCATTTCAACGCCTCGGAAAAGCGTTTTGAAGCCATGGACAAACGCTTTGAGGCGCTCCTGCGTGAAATGACCGCCCGTTTTGAAGCGATGGACAAGCGTTTTGAGGCGCTGCAGCGTGAGATGGCGGCCCGCTTATCTTCGCCCATCTTTTCCAGCATCCTTTCCATGGAACAACGGCAGACGCTGCAAAGGCTGGCTCAAGAGCATGCCAGAGCGCCGAGCCACATCCCTTGACCGACAGTGGTCAGAAAGAAAAACTCCACCATTTTTCAGTAGGCCGTTGTTTGCCCGAAGATTGCATCCATGGACTTTGCCGATCCGATTACAAGGAGGGTATGGACTCAGAGGGTCGGAAGGCTCTCACAACACATGATCCCTGAAAAGGAGGGAAATCGGAACCATGATTTGCCTTCTGCACGATAGTACGGATCCTGCCTGGAACCTGGCTGCGGAGGAATACCTCTTGGAGAAGGCTGAGGAACCATGTTTTCTTCTGTGGAGGAATCGTGAGTCGGTCATTGTCGGTCGGAACCAAAATACTTACGCCCAAATCAATCGCTCCTTCGTGGAAACCCGAGGGATTCACGTGGTGCGGCGACTTAACGGTGGAGGTGCCGTTTTTCACGACCTGGGAAACATCAATTTCACCTTCATCGTGCCCGGCCGAGGGTTAAAGCCGGTCCCCTTTCAAGAGTTGACGGCTCCCATTCTAGAGTTTCTGTTGGATCTTGGAGTTTCGGCGGCTTTCGACGGTCGAAACGACATCTGTGTCCATGGGCTGAAAATATCCGGCAACGCCCAGTACGGCCGCGGAGGCAACCTCCTTCATCATGGAACCCTTCTTTTTGACACGGACCTTCACACCATGGAAGAGGCGCTGCGAGTCGGGGACGTCAAATATCGGGATCGCGGCATTCCTTCCATTCGAAAGCGGGTGACCAATATTCGCGACCATTTGGCCTCTGACCTTTCCCCAGAGGCGTTTATGCACAAGCTGTTTGAGTTCATCCGAAAAAAGAAAAGCTCTCGAGCGGTCACCCTTTCCGCATGCGACTGTGACGCCATCGATCGGTTAGCCGACTCCCGCTACCGGCTCTGGGAGTGGAACTACGGTAACTCACCGGCTTACAACTTTCAGAAGGTCACCAAGACCCCTGCGGGAGTTCTGGAAGTGTATCTGGAAGTCGAAGGAGGGGTGATTCAAGCCGCACGTATCTTCGGGGACTTTTTCGGCTCTAGGGCAATAGGCGGGCTGGAGTCATGCCTAAAAGGGCTGCGACATGATTTGCAAGAACTCGTCGCCTATTTGGAAAACCAGCCGCTCCAGCACTACATTCAAGGGATATCGGCTCGCCAGTTGGCCGAAGCACTGGTTTAGCCGGTTGAAAGCCATGAAGGGCTGCCGTCTGTTCAATGTCGGAACAGACTTTCCAAAAGACTGTTCCAAATTCGAACATGTGTGGAATTCCTGTCCCTTCATCGTGCTCTCCTCTCACCAATCGTCACTTTTGTTTTGTCTCTGAGGCTCAGCATGCTCTTTGCTCTTCTTTCCAATGTGAGTCTTCAGCGTACGGGAAGAGGCATCCGATGCGATTTGTTGACGAGATAACTCTTAACCTGTTAAAAAGGATAGTCACCCATGGGAAAAACACCGCCTGGAACCGTCAAGGAAACTGGAGCGAAGGCCGGAGATATCCTCGTCGGCCACGGAAGCAAGAGTCTCAATAGGGGAATGCGCATAAAAGTACACCGGGATCAACCTAAGGGTGAGGGTGGTCGTATCGTCGGCTCTTTTGACCTCCTTGGTTCGGGCAACGGAACCTATGCGTCTTACCTTGAAGAGTTCGTGGGCCAGAGCTTCCATAACGCTGAAGAACTTCTCCACGCCATTCAGGCCAAAGGCGCCGTTAAGGCGACACATCTGCTCAATCGCAACTGCCTTAGACGCGAATCAAAGTGAAGTGGAACTACAGGATGTCCAGCGCCATCGGGAAAGCGGTGGAAAGGCGGCTTTAGGGGGCGCGTATTCATCTTCAACCCTGTGATCTTTTACCGGCAAAGCCGGTTTCTTTTTCCGGATGGGCTGCTTCAGATCGTGCTCCTGTCCCGGCATCCAACATGGACCGAAGCCATGGGTGCCGGACCGCCAGCTGAAGCAGCTCCTGTTTGCATGGTCCGTAGCCGACTTCCAGGTCCACGCCGATCTCTTGCAATGCGCGGCTTTGAGCTGCCCATGTTTCGCGATCCGGATGATCCGGCCGCACATAACGCTCTTTGAAGAAAAGAAGCTCCTGCCTCAGCTCTGACCGGTGATCGAAAACATCTACGTCGCAGGTTCTCAAGTTGACCTTGACACGAGTCTGCAGTTCAGGAAAAGGCTTGCCGAAAAAGTCGTCGTAAAAAAGCAAGGTCAGTTTGCCTGAATGCTTGTGTATTTTTACAAGGTCGGCGTTCTTTACATCACCGCATAAAAGTTCCGCACAGCCAACATAGACTCTCAGCACCGGATGCAGATCCGCCACGAGCGATGAATGGACATACAGCGCCCGATCGTCCTTGTGTCCGAGAGGGGAATCATTGCAAAGCCCCGCGATTAGGTCACTGTCACCGGCGGCAAAAAGGGCCTGCCGACCTTGGGCGAGTGCCTGGGAGTAAGGCCCTAGGAAGTGCCGAATGTCAGCCTGCAGCCCATCGGGAAGAACGCCGAAGGGCACGCGCTTTCTAAAATTGGAAAGGGCTATGTAGACAAGAAGATCATTTCGGCGGCTTTCCGCCGCTTTTTCGAGAACTTCAGTTCCGAAAAGACCCGTCAGAAACCGTAAAGCTTTCTTGGGTGAACCGAAAAGCTCTGTGACCGCCCCATAACGCTCAAATTCACTTTGTAGCGGAAGGCGTCCTAGCTCAAGACTTTTCTGCCAAAAGGCGTTCAGGAGTTCCTGGTTCTGCTCATAAAGCCATTGCCAACGTCCTCTTTTGGCAGCAGCCAAGCCTCGCTCGGCTGCGGTACCATGAAAGACAGCCTTCCAATCCCATGTACTCGGCATGAACAGGCTGCGGTTGCGCTGGGATAAAAAATTCTGAAGATCACCTGGATTCTTAAAAACATAAAAAATCCCCAAGGCCGTTGGAATGCCTGTCACTCCAAGCGTCTCCTCAATAAAATTCTCCAGCTCATGCTGATGAAAGTATTTTTGGAACGTTTGTCGGTTTGTCAGAATGCCGTCTCTGTAGGGGCGCCCTGAGATGCCCGAAGAGGATCCTACGGTCTGAACCGAGACAACAAGCAGCGATCTAGCCAGAGCAAATGCGTCCCGAAGCACTTCAACACGCTCTTCGGGATCTTCGATCACGTTCAGAACATAGCCGAGGTTTACAATGTCGGCCGGTTCTTTCGGCCCATGGGGACGGTACACCGGATCCCAGCCGACGGCTCGGTATCCCATGGCCGTAAGATAGCGAATGTCGTCGCCCCGGCCACAGCCATAATCCAGGAGTGAAGATTCTTTGGACAAAAGACCGTGGCTCAGAAGACACTGAATCGGCTTCGATGGCCTATAACGGACAAGCGCCGTTTTGTGTCGTTTCACAACGACTTCCTGGGCTTCCTTGGCAGCGCAGGCCTTAGGAGTCTCTGCCGCCTTTTCACATGCAATCAGGCGATGACCCTCATAACGCAAGCCCTTTCGAGCCAGAAGACCTTCCCAGTTCTTTCGAAATCCTATGCGAAAAGGCTTTTCATACAAGCCATACTTTTCTTCTATCTCGGTCAGGGCCCTCCACTCCGCGTAATGCGGATGGCTCTCTTCGACGAGTGTTTCCTTACGATGAAGGATTGGAGGATTTGTCCTTTGGGAATAGTCTTGGCACGTTACCTTCCCTGTTGCCAGGTGGATGGTCACGGAGGCTCGAAGCGCAGGGTGCGGCTCGGCCATGAAATTGGGATAAGAGAGGAAACTCACCACTTGAGCAGATTGAGCGGATAAGGTGAATTTAACGACGTTATAGTCAGGACCCGCCTGAACGCTCCAGGCCAACTTTTCAACCCATTCAGAGAGCTTCGGAGCACATCGCCGGAGGGCTTCTCGGTACACATAAACCGTGTGACCGACCCGTTTGCCGCAGGGCAAGGCTTTCAGAAGATCTGTGAGGAATTCATTGCCGATGAAGGGAATGTTTACTATCGGTTGGTGACTCACATTACCTTAACCTCTGCGAGCCATTCTGAAAGGTTCCCTATCAGCAATTTGTAGCACACGTCGCAGAAATTCTCTTTGAGCTTCCAAAGATAATTCTTCAAATCGCGCCACCAGACCCTCCACCTCTAAATCATCCAAACGCTTTGAACAAGCCTCAAGGGTCAGCCGAACCTTGTCCAAATCTTGGTGCGCGAGATACGGCGGCGGTGTGTTCAGTTGTCTTCGGAAGTGCTTTATTTCCTCCGCCCGCATCGTTGTAATGCGGTCAAGCGTCAGTACGTTTTGCTTCATCCACTCTTGAGCTTTTTCCCGGCGTTTTTTTTCAATCTTTTCTTTAAGTTTTGTAAAAGTTTCCTCTATCGACCACGGGATTTCGTCGTCTTCTTTTAAAACGCCCTTCACATTCTGAATAGCCCTTTCGTAGCGCTGCTCCAACTCGCTCGCCGAAATGGCCAGTGAATTCATGTGCTCATAGTTTTCTTCTACGAGAGTCAGCATCCGGTGCATGATCCTGAAGTCAGCGAGATCGGCTTCCAGCCCGTCGTAGAGCGTAATAAGGGCGCGAACCTCCTGCTCTGTTTGTCTAACATCGTCGATGGAATTGAGCTGTTGTTGCCAAATGGCCTCGGCCCTTTCCTTGAGTGCTTTAAGTTGCGCTTCGCAAGATTTTTTGAGCTTCTGAGCACGCTCCCATGTCTCATTGAGCTTCATCACCGATATTCGCAGCTGAAAAGCTTCTTTGATTTTAAGTTCCAGTTGCGAAATGCGCTTTAATATATTTTGCAACTCAAGGACCTTAGAGGATGCCCCGATGGGGACTCCAGCCAAAAAAGTTTCGACCTCTTCGCAAATGGTTCTAAGCCGTTGACGATTGTCCAGTTCCGCTTTAACCTTATCGTGTTGTTCCCTTACGCGCTGAGCCTCTTTAAGAAGGCCAAGTCTTTCAAAACTTTCAGCCGCTTTCGTCATCTTGTATTGAAACTCACTATATTTCATAGGATCTATTTCGTCTTGTTGATTCAACCAGGCTTCGAAGTGCTGGAGCGCGCCAACCTTGAAAGAAGCCAGTTCGTTCCTAACCACTTCCATCTGCTCCTGAGTCCACCCCCGATCATTTTCGCGCATCCGCTCCAGCAGATCCAGCAACGTACAGGCACATCGCGCCAAATTGCCGCTGTGACCCTTCTCGTAGGCCTTGTGCGCGTACCCGCGTTGCTCAACCAAGGTTTTCTCGTAGCGATCTAGGTGTTTTTTCGCTTCTTCGGCATCTCGCCGGCGAAGTTCCCACCGGTCACGAAGTCCCGGTGGCACGGGCTGTGTCTCGGCAAGAACGACGGCCTTTTCGTAAAGGGCCCACTTCCCCTCGTAGGTGGCCTCCAATTCCCAGTTCGCTAAAAAATCCTTCCAAAAATCGGATTCCTCTACCCTTACAAGTTCAAAGTCAGTTTCGTCCAGTTCGTTCAGATTGAAGTAATTGCCTTGAACTGCCAAGCCAAGCCATTCTTCCGGGCTCCTTATTTGTCCTCTATGATAAAGACGAATCTCATCCCTTCTAGGCGAAAAAAAGACTCCCAAGACTAGGCCTGCCGACGCCAAGTTACAGCCGGACGGCGGACCACATAGAATGCGAATAGCTTCTCCGACGTTCAGACGGCCTGAAGTCTGAAGCAACCGATCCAAATGATCGATGAGTTTCGAGATTCTAGGGTTTCCAGGTCTTCTTGAGACGGTACCATCAGGCAGAAATATTTTCCAAGTCTTGTCTAGAACCGTGACTGCACGATTACGCTGCTGCGGTGCGTAGGCAGAAATCGCCGTCTGGTTCAAGTTTCCCAAAAAGAGCTCGCGGATAAACTGCATGCAGTCTTTTGCTGCGTTTCCTCGTGCCGTGTGAAAGCCGTCAAATGGGAATGGAACTAGCTCCGGATACACTCTACTGAATATGCTTTCAAAGATTTCTTTCGCTCCATTGCCCGAAACCCCCGCCGAACATCCAGCAACGCATTGGGGGGGCCGAGTTGTATGCACAAACTGTTCAATAGCTCGCCGTATTCGCTTGAGACGATCACTTTTGTGGTCAGGGATAAATGCAGAGAAGCGAGAAAAAGTTTCCTGGTCAGATTCCTGCTCTAACAAGTAATATTCGGCAAGATCCTTACCCAAAGATCCATCGTCGTCATGCACTAGAACAACTGCTAAAGGAACTTCTTGATGCCCTATATATTCCAAACGATTCAGAGCATGCGCCACCGTCTTACGAGCAACTTCAAGAACTTCCCCAAGGTTACTTTCTGGACCAACGTAACAAAGAAGCGCTTGTCCTCGATATTGGTCGACGGCGTAAGAATTCATCCAACTTTGCAGAGCTCGATCAACGTCTTCGGCAAGCTTTTCAACATTTGTGAAGGACACGGCGAAATGCCATTCAGCTGTATAAATGTCCTTTTTGCGCCCGAAGTCCGTTTCCAGACGTTTAAATTCCAACCACGTGCCGACCCTCTCTCGGAACAAGTCAGCCCGCCGAACAGAGCTTACACGCTGCACGCGCTGATCAAGAAAACGCAGGAAGACCCGCTTCGGGACGGCGTCATCAACAATATCATAACGGCGAAGAGCCTCGTTCCATTTGAGAATGCCATACTCTTTGACAAGTTGCTGAAAAGCTCTTTCCAACTCGCCGAATTTTTCTCCTGTAAGTACGGTCGCAGCGTCGGTAAAATCCTTTTCGGAAGAAACAGACATCCCCGTTTTAGTTGCGAGCAGGACGGCCTTGAGCGCTTTTTCCTCGATCTCACGAAGCTCGTTTTCAAACCGGCTTCGAGCTTGTTCAAAAGCGTAAGCTATCGCGTCCGTATTGCCGAATTCCTCAAAAGTCTTGAACTCGGCAATCAACCCGTCGGTGCACAGTGCAACGGGGGGGATGGACCAGTATGTTCCGTCCATGGACTGACTCTCATGGTTTCGAAAGACGTCGTCTAAGAGAGAAAGAGCGGACCGTTGTTGGAAGGACTTACCTACCGCTGTAAGGTAATACAAAATCCAGGTCGTCATGGGATGAAGAGGCCAACACCCTTCCTGGATCACCTTCGCGAAGCGGTTCGGATCGATCCAAAGAGCATGGTCCCGCATATGGGGAAACCAGCGTTGCATTTTTTGCATAAGAGCCTCAGGATGTTCAAAGGATTCGCGGTTTCTTAGGATCTTTAAAATGCTTGGCAAATCTTGCTTCTGTATAAGATTTGCCATGATGGTTTCGAGATTGGTCGATAGTCTGAACTTGGGAACGGTCTCATACCGGGTCACGAAACGTTCCAGGCGGTCCCGAAGCTCCGGCGCCACGCGGGAAACGTAGGCACGGAGCTCGCTTTGGATAAAACACAGGAGAAAAATAGAATCAGTGTTGTTCTGTACCGATTCAAAAAGCTGCTGCAACCCCTCCGGTCCTGCAATATGTGGCTTATGGACGGCGAATTCTAAGTATCGACCGAACTCGTCAAAAAGAATCACGACTCCTTGAAAAGGCTTTTGTCTTCCACAGTACTCCCTTGATAAAGTACTCAGGAAATCTTGCAGCGATTCGCGCCCGGCGAGGAATAGATCCTGTTCCATCATGGCTTTGTAAATTGCGTTTACGCGCTGGAATGCTTCTTCATCTTGCGATTCCAAGCGCTTAAGGATCTCTTCTTTCGTCGATCCTTCTGCAAAGTGCTGGTAGAATTCACCAGGAATGAGATCAAAAAATTTCTCTGTGAAGGTCCTCGCCGATTGAAACCGTGGGCGAAGCCGGTCCAAAACCTCTGTCGAAAACCCCCGTTTTCGTAACTGACTCAGGACTTGTCGTCGGATTTCTTCGGCTAGATTCAAGTCCTCCATGCCGTTTATGGTCACAACAAGATACGGGCCCGGATTTTGTTCCAAGAGAAAATGAATCTGAAGACCGAGCTCCTCATCTGCGTCTTTCAGGTTTTTCAGGATTTTTTCACGCGAGCCTTCAAAGTCCCCTGAGAGAAGCACGGCAAGAGTCAGGCCCAGGTGTGATTTTCCTGTGCCATAGCCAGCAGCTGCAAGCATGATAGGCGCAACATTCGGGCCGTCGGATCCAAGCCCGCGCAGCACATCCAAAGTAAAGTTCACGGTATCTTTGAGCCGATAGGTTTGGCTCCGCCGAAAGTCCTTTTCATGCACCCCGTGGTATTTCGGCCCATGAAACACAAAGTTTTCCGCCGCCTTTTGGGCTCTTTCGGGATCCGTTTCATACCAGCCGATTTGAGCGGCACCCTGAAACAGAAGGTCATGTCTTAGTGCAACCAAGTCTCTGATTTGCATCGCTCGCCCCTCTTAAGCAGTGCCTTGGTAGACCTTCGCCCACAGAAACTCGCTATTATATTTTTTTTCAATGAGATAAGGACGGATTTGTCGATCGATGGAAACAAAACCCGTTCGTTCCATAAGCGATAGGGCTGTCTCAAGATCACTTTCGGTCCACAAGCACATACTGAGCCAACGGCTTTTGTTCTCGAGATCCGTCAGAGATACCTGGGAGAGACCTGGAAAGTTTCTTTCCATGAGCAGGGTGGCAAAAGCCGCGTAACCGGTCCCAAAGTTTTCGAGAAGAGGAGCCTTATTTCGGCACACTGTGTTGTTTTTCAATTCCAAAACCCGGGCCCTACCCAGAGCCTCGTCGCGAAGATACGTTCGAAGCAGAGGTCCCGTTCGGTTCCGTCCCGGCCCGAATTGTCGAACTAGATAGTCTTCTAAGTCGCTCGTTGTAAAACGGCTTCCCAAAACATCCGTACCCCGGCCGAACACCATGTGCCAAGCGATGGCTCCTTCGTCCGGCAAGCACAGGTGCAGATGGACCATCCACTGGGTGAAAGGCTCACTCAACATAGAGTCCTTGAGAAAAACACTCTGACCGAAAGGTGTCAGGCTCAATCGCCTCGCGTTAGAGCTTGAGGAGTTTTCCTTGCAAACCAGCCCCATCCCCAAGGCGTAGCTGATGATCGCCAGAAGTTTGCCGGTTGATCGCCCCATGGGAATCCCCGTTTCTTCAGCCATTTGTTGAAGGCTGCCAGACTTCCCCTGCGCAACGTAGGTTAAGAGGGCTTGAAGGAAGTGTCGTTCAGGAATAAACGTCTTATGAAAATTCAAGGGTTGACCCATAAAATCCTCCCCTTACGTTGTCCGGGAAATCCTTTCTTTTAGGGGCACGATTCGAATCTTAATGGCTTTGACTTCCAATTTGTTCATTTCAGGCCTCAGGACGTATCCTAAAGAATAGCATTCACCCTTTTCCAATGAGCTGAGACGACCTATCCAAATATCCGCTTTTTCCTGGGTAGCACTTTCTAAAATCTGTGCATAAGTTTTTATTTCGGTTTCAGCCGGACGGAAAAAGAGCTTGTGCGCCGCCTGAAAGAGCCTATCTTTTTCGTCTTTTTGAAAGTAACTAAGGGTTTGAGTGGCCGCGATGAGGCATATGCCAAATTTTCTGCCTTCAGTGAGGAATTTTCCCAAAGGACTTTCCAATCGTTGATCCAGGTTTTGGATTTCATCCAAGACAACGATTTTGGCTACCTTTCTTTCCGCTTGAGTGCGGCAGTGCCAGTAAAAATCAATCAGCGAGAATTCGGTGATCAGTCGTGCCGCCGTTTTCAAGTATCCGGCAAGCTGCAGGATGTGGCAGCGGGCTTCGGTGTCTGTAAAGAACCGCTCCCAACTCATAGAGCCTTCTCCTCCAAAAGGATTCATGTCCACAAAAGGCTGCAGCTTGCTGATAACGCTGCCGACCGAAGATCCTAGAGCTACCCCATTTTCGGCGGTTTCCTTAAGAAGCTTTGGAAGGTGTACAAGGCTCATTTCCTGACCATAAAGTTCAATGCCCCGCTTGACGGCACTGTATAAAGCTGACCTTTGCTGATCCCCCAATTCGTAAACTTCCGAGAAAACCCCCGCAACCCTTTGGGCCGTATCGATGGGGTTTTCGACGACGATTTGCCCTCCAAGCACGTCCTGATGCTGGCGAAAAGGATTAATGGGCACCTTGGTTTGCTTTACGATGTGCTGTCGCGGTTTCAGAAACTGAAGGGTTTCTCTTTCAAGGTGTTCATCATGGAAGCCATCCGTGTAGTCGATGATGAGACTGTTGATGCCGCAGCGAGCCAGTTCGAACAAAATGGCTTGTATGGTGTATGTTTTGCCCATACCAGAGGTTCCAAGGATGAGCATGTGGCGGTTAGGCAACTGGGGATGTCCGAATTCCCAATAGATAGGATTTGATGCGGAACTTCCTTTACCTAACAGAATTCTCTCAGGAATCGATCGCGCCGGAAGGATTTCTTTTTCGGTGGATTTCTGAATGGTTATATGTCCACGGTCAATGGTGACCCCATCCTCTTGCTTAGTCGCGTCATTTATAGGTGTTTCCTCGGACCGTTCGCTGTGGATGTTGTCGGTATCGTCCTCTCGGCTACGCCAATCAATTACTATGGAAGTTTCGTTCGTCAAGAGATCGAGCGGTTTTGCGGACCCATCGCATAAAGCTTGAATAAATAGCCTTCCAGCGCTCATATTGGGTATCAAAAATTTTTTCCCTCGAAACTCAAATTCCCATGGATTGTTGTACACTAACTCGCGTCCATCCACGTCGGTCCAAAAAGTAATTATGCCCGCCCCCCAGCGAATGGTGTAGAAGCCTTCGCTAAGGTTTTCCAGTGCCACAACCACCTTTTCCAGTTGCGGGTTATGCACTCGAGTCTTGCTGGCCAACAGTCGATGAAGCTGCAGCCACCAGTAGCGTTGATCGGGGCGCTGATCGAGACCTTCAGGCAGAGAACCCTCCCGGGGCAGAAAACATTGGATCAAATGCTCTAATCCCTGTGTGACCTGTTCCCGAGCCTTTTCTAGATGTCGCTCGGATTGCTGTGCCAGTTTGCATTCAATGACACAAGCCTCAATATGGAAATGTTTTTCATCCACACGAGCTCGGACATGAAGCAAATCGGGTCTGAGGCCGGAATGGGCCGCATCGAACCAGTGGTGATAGGCGTCTAAAGACACGATTTCGTCGCAGAGGGCTTGGGGATCGCGGGGTAGCATCTTTCTCACCATGGCATAGGCCATGAAGTCACGTACATATTCCGAAGGACCCGTAGCTTTGATCAGGGACATCCCTGCCACATGCACCGCCTCCCGCACAAGGCTCTCCGCAATCCGTTCCAAACTCTCGGCATTAGAAATGCCGAATTTAGCGGCTACGTGGGACTTGATTCTTTTAGAGATAATTGAAAGAGAGCTTTTTTCCGTCGATACGCTGTAGTTGTACTCACCGTGTGCCCCAACCCCGGATCCGAAACCGATGATTTCTCGAGGGTGCGAGCCCGATTTTTCGTCTTTGCTCAGAAGATATTCGTCTATCAGGGGATCGATGCATACGACCCACGTGCTTCGTTCATGGAATTTGTCTACAGCCGGCACCCATACACCAAAATTCCCTCCGCCCACGACCAAGTACTCTGTGTCGGCGTCAAAAGGCCTTCCCTTCAGTTTGGCCATGACTCCCGTGTGCAAAGTGCTCAGCTTAAATTGGCGGTTGCTGATAATTCTCTCTCGGTGTTTTTCATGCATTCCTCCAATCACCGGGCAGCAAACTTTTTCGAGAACCGGGAACATGCGGTATCGTGTGCGGTGATCAAATTTTTTTGTTCGGAGAAATTCGTTGTGGGATGTTCCGGAAGCGATAAACTTGATCAAAAAGGATATGTCGCAATCGATTTGGCTGAGCAGGCGAACAAGCTGGGCGTGATTTTGGTTGCCTGAAACCAGGCGGTGAGCAACCGAAATGCGACAGTGCCTATAAAAACCAAACTTCCCCTCCTCTTCCGCAGTCTCCCAGCGCTGTCGCCATTCCCGGACCCATCGCAAGATGGCTACGTCGTTTTGGCTTTCGGAAAAAACTGTAAGGCTCAAATGATAGGGACGTTGATCCTGGCGATCCTTGAATAGATTTTCGAGAAAAGCATGAAGGCCGGCAATTAAGAACTGGATGTCCACACCGCAGTAGGCTGCGATGGCAAGACCATCCCTCGCGTGAGGATGAAGTCCTAGATAGTCTCCAAGAATTCTATAAATAACTGCGGATTCTCGGGTTTCAGCCAAGAGTTCTTCATCCGTGAGTTCATCATCATCGTCTGCCTCGTAGCGCAGCAAAAGACGAGTGGTCAACACGGCGTCCGTCTTAGGGGTCTCTCCTACAAGATGAATCAAACCAAAACTACGTATTTTGGTGTCCAAAATGCCGGCAGTTTTTTGAAGGGTTCCATGGAGGGGCCATTGGATTTGAGCCAAGCTTTCGATATCTAACCATCTCTTTTCGTTTAAGGCCTTGGCATCTGCGCAACTTAGACCAGCTCGCGCTGCACTTACGAATCCCTCACAAAGAAAGGCATGCTGGTGATAAAGCATTTCCAATAAGGCAGGATGAAGAGGGGTCACCACAAGGGCTGAGGCATGAGGTTCCCACATCCAGCCTTTGTTTTCAGGATGCTCTGGTTTATTGAGAAGACAAAAGGCCTTGAATAGTAGAGGGCCGGCCTCATCGTTCTTGTTATCGTGCGTTAAAAATTCCCCATAGGCTTTTCTGAAAGCTGTTTCCAAAGGTATGTAGCGATCCTGAAGCGCGCCAAACAGGCCTTGGTTCCATGCGGCATCCATAAAGCATGCATACTGACACGCTAGATCATGCATTTTGGTAAAGACGGGAGTGTTCCTGTCGTATCCCGGAGCCTCTAGAAGGTTTTCAATTTTAAAACCTTGAACGGCATGTTGAAGGACCCGGTTAACCTCTTCTTCATCTTTGGAAAGCATTAATTCCTCGAAGTGCGGAACAGTGAACACCGGCAGGGGATTTGTGCGGCTTTTTTTAAGAGCATCCATAACACCTTCAAATAACGTGTACATTGTCCGATAGGGATGAAGCTTTGGAAAGGACCAGCGAAATTTTCTTTCAATCGATCCCTCACCTGCCTTGACCGTTATTTTGAATTCAAGAAAAGGTTCCGCACTTCTCGAGCTTTCAAAAGCCATGATCCTGTAATCATCTTTAGGGCATAGAGCGGAATACACTTCAATACAACGTTCATTATCGTCTTGGTCTGGCGGGAAGCTAAGCTGTTTTTCGACAAAAGTATCAAGCCCGCCTAAGACCCGGCAAAGATACTGATGAGCATTGTCGTCCCGCTCCTTCTTGGTGCCTCCCTCGCAGTCGTGCTTAAAAAGAACCCCGCGTATTTCGATTCTTGTCAGAGACCGCGTCGGGTCCAGCTTTTTTTCGAGCGCCCACTGTTTGTAGTCTTTTAGGGTGATCCAAAGGGCACGTAAAATCACAGGTAACGGGTCACCCTTGAGTTTTTTGACGGTTGATGCCTTTCGTGTTGAGTCAGATGGTTTAAACCCAAGGACCTTGTCATGTAAGAAGACGAAATCCACCGTACGTAGTTTCTCACGTTCTTTGATATCATTATTGTCAATGTAATCTTGAAGTCCTTTGATGAGATCGTCACACGACTCATAATCCCCAAGATCTTCCGCATTGATGTTTTCTTGAGGGCCTTTCATGGAGAACGCATTCACCCTCTCAAGGGCTTCTTTTCTTTTTCCCGGATCCAAGAACTTTCCGTAATTGAAAAATTCCACCGCCTCATTAAAGTATTGAAAGACCTTGCCGGATCGACGCCGTGGAAGTTGCACCAGTCCTGCCATGCGAGGCAATTTAAAGTAGTCGAGGTTTCGAGTGAGGATTGGAAGAGCATCCCTGCCGTCTATAGCCCCGGCAAGCGAGAGTCCTTCCAAGTAAGAACTAATGCCGTACAGGTCGGTCAGAGTGGTTTGAAACAAACCTTTCAAAACACGATCCATTGTTTCCATATGTTCTTTTTCGGCGTTCACGCCGGATTCCTTAAGTTTCTTCTCAAGCCATGGACGGAAACTCTGCTTAAGGACATCGCGCCACATGGTCTGATGATCAAGGCGATAAAAGTCCGAAAGACTCGCCTGGTCTCGAACACGATCTAGACCTACAAGGACAATAACAAGAAAATCTTCCTGGGAGGGATTTCTCTTGCTATTTCGCCAACGTGTCAGATGGTTTTCTTCATCGTACCAACCCCTGCTCTTAACTTGTTGGAAACCGTTAATGGAATCTTTACACCCGCTCGAATACCAATCCCGACCGAGATCATAAGCCACTTTGTAGATCAAACGGATCTTTCTCTTGTGAAGCGCCTCCTCTTTCGTATACTCCTCCAAAGACTGCCCCACATGAACAACTACGGCTGCCGGAAGGGATTCCGTCACCACACGCATTTCATTGATATTTTGAAGCGAACCACGGCCTAAACGGCGGATCCGTTGAGATAAAAACGTTGTGAGAGTTTCAGCGATGTACTTCATGGGATCCTTTCCCCCGTCATTTCAGGAAGTCGATCGATCGGGTTCCGCACCCCCAAAGGGATTGTGGACCAACGAGCATGCATCTGAGAGGTGGACCAGAAAACCCGAGGCGCGGAGCCTTTCAGAGAGCCATTTTCCCGTGTGCACGGCTGCTGAACCCAGCGGGGGCAGTTCACTCCAGGCTACAGCGCGCTCAAGCTCAGGACCTTCAATGGCTATTCCATAGTGGGCATAAAGAGCTGCACGGAATTCATCGTAAGTTACCCGATGGCCGGGGGGCACCAAAGCAAAGACCAAGTAGCGAAGAATTTTATCGTCAAAAACAAATCGAGCTCCGGGCCCGCGCTGGGGCACAACAAAGCCGATTTTTTTTGCAAGCGACAAAAAAAGCTTGTGCCCGTATCGCGTGTCCGCCTCTCTGTATAAATTCTCTTTCGCTCCCTTACGAATTTCTTCATGTCGCAAGGCTTGGTAGATTATTCTTTGCACGACTTGAAGATTACGTTGAGAAAGATGTTTTAATCGCCTTTCCTTTCCTTCAGGGTCGGAGATGATCCAGGCGTAGCCTAGTCCTCCGCCGAAGGTGCGGCTTTCCTCACTGAGCACAGCGTAACGCACACTTTGCGCACATAAGCTTCGAAGAACCTGAAGGGCGCATCCTATGGATAGCAACTCAATGCGCTCGACAGGGTCAAGGGCTGCTCGACAAAGGCGAAGCAACTCCACCGCGAATAAATAACCTTCAGGACGGCTTTCCTCTGGACACCATCCACAAGCCACCCAGTCGTCTTCCCCTTTCAAAGCTTCTAGCTCTTGTGTGGTAAAGCCGTCAGCTTTGTCGATGAGTTCGGCAATCTGGTCGAACACGCGGGGTGTCTGCCCGGTGATCTGCCAAACATGCTGTTCAAGCGCTTCATGCAGTGCTTTTGGATCAGATTCTTCAGGTCTTAACGAGAAATTGCGGCAAAATTCTGTTAGATCGGGCCCAGGAAAGCGAAGGGCGTTACAGACTTGCAAATAGAGTAATTCTCCACCTCTTGCTAGGAATCGATGTCTTGATACACTGAAGTATTTTTTAAATCTATAGACAAGATCATGCCAAGAAAGCTCGCTATTTTGTCTCTTCACTTCTGATTCATTCCAGATAATTTCTTGGCCTAGCAAAGAACTTGAGATAGGCAAAAATGTTTGCGCACACCATGTTCTGTCGAAGCCAGCCCCTTGAAACCCCAAGAATAAATTCTCTAACGTCCTTAAGATATCGTCCTTTTCTATCGTTCCATCGGTGCGTATCTTTTGTTCGATACATTTCAAGAGGTTATGGTATTGTTCTCTATGGGAGACGTGTCTTGTTTCTAGTTTGGAGCTTCCTAAAAATGCAAACAGTTTAAGGCATAAACGAAGCGGTGGAAGATACAGGAGTTCCTCACTTGTCCAATCTTTTAGGTACTCCCAGGGGGGAAAAAAAGTATTGAAGGGTCCATGCCTATCACTTAATTTCTTTTTTGAATGGCCGACGAGAAGGAACTCCACAAGGTATTCCAAAACCGTCTGGTCCGAAAAAAAACGTCGGCCAAAAAGTTGAACCGCTGGGTTGGCATCTGTGCTTTCGTAGTTCAGTTTAATGTTTGGGAAAGGTACTGGTAAAGGCATTAAAAGACCTCCAGTTTTCCGTTAGCTACGGTGATATTAACACTCTTGAATTTATGGTCCAGCTTCAGTCGAACCAGCATCATTTTATCCGAGTATTGATCTTGCTGTTGCTTCATCAGTTCGACCTTAAAACGCTCTAGACGGTCCGCGAAGAAAGATTGCAATTCCTGAGCAATTTCACCCCCAAAGCGATTGGTGACATAATCCAAGAACGGAAGATCTAAACGGAGTTCTTTCTTTGTGGATTTTTCCTCGAGGACGGCTTCGAAACGAGTGTCACCAATAGGCGTTTCGATAGGCTTCAGCAGGAGATTGAAATTATCTGCTGAATATTTACCTAGAACAATTTGTGCGCTTTGTCGGACTGCGTGGTTGTTTCGGTTGAGAGTGATATAGATAAACTCAGCGTTTTGGTTGTTTTCAGGGAGTCTTAGCCCCGTGAACTGCTCTTGAAGCACATGAAGGATTGCTCGTTGAAGATGGCGGCGCTCAAGTTCTGACAGTTTACCGCCTGTTCTTTGCCATTTATGGAAGTCCCAAAGTTTGGGAGACTGCAAGAAAGTACTTATATGAAGCTTTTCTTCTTCTTCGGAGGTAAATTGGCCAAAAAGGTACAGTATTCGCCGTGCCTGGATCCTCGCCGCCCAATCGGTGAGTTCATCAGGCGAGCTTTTCTTCGAACCTGCTTTGCGCAGCAAGTCAAACAAGTCTTTTATTTTTCCATCAATGGCTACCGGTAGATGGGTTTCCTCGTGCTCGAACCATAGACTCCTTTCCAAACCTGTGAGTGTACATTGTCCAGGTTCCAAAGTTCGAACTTGGCAGATGGCCTCCAGTTGGTCCCCTCGATTGTCTGAACTGTCACCATGGTCGCCGAAAAACGTGTTAAAGAAGAGGAAGTGTCTCATTGGGGGCTTTGGGACCTTTTCTCTCATAGCCTCTATCTGCTCATAGCTCAGGCCGCCTGTGATGGCATAGGCAAGGTGGCCTGTTATTTGGCGGAGAGTTAATCGAATACCATACTCAAAGAGTCTTCTATAAACGAGTTCAACACGGTCTCGGACGATCTCGAAATTCTGCCTCAACATGTGAACATTAAAATCGATAGGGCAGCCGTTCCGACACCTGCAGGTTTCGCAAGATTGCCATAGTTCTGGAGCTAACATGCGCTCAAAAACTTTCAGGGCCGTTGTAAGGTTGTTGATCCGTGAAAGGTTGATAATGAGAAAAGTGGTGTCGGAAATAAGTACCTTGGACGGGCACTCCCTTTCCATAGCTTTCAATAATTCATTCTGGAGTTTGGCCCAGTTTTCCTTCCGTGTCTCGCACAGCATTTTAAATCCGCTTAGAAAGGCGCCCGTGTTGGAGACGATTAGATAACGTTTTCCTTTATCGCTGAGTGCTTTTTGCAGAAGCTCCAAAGTCTTGGAATCCCCAAGTTCACTCATATCCTTGACGAGAACTGCTGAGTTTTGACCAACTTGAAACTCTTCGCATTCCCGAAGCGGCTCGAGGAGAGGTTCTTTAAGCGGAATAGACTTACAGCGTTTAAACAGTTCTAAAGCAACCGTGGATTTCCCGTCTCCGGCATGTCCAGTGAGGATGATATGATGGAAATTAGCAGATGCAAGTTCATTGTATATAAAATGTGTAACCTTTAAAGGTTCATGAATGTACCCGAAGTATTCGCTCACGGCTTGTGATTCAGCCAATGCGTTTACATTGCACTCGGAGGCATTGTGTAAGGTGTTGAGATAGACCACAAAAGGATTGCCCGGACCTTCGGAACCTTCAAATAAAATTGGCCTGTCTTCCGAAGGCTGCTCCCCTTCAGCTTCAATTTGCTCAGAGATATCTTCGGTTAAATCTTCAGTCCGTTTATCTACTGCCATTCGAAAGGCAAGGGCCATGCTTTGAACATCCGAAAACCTTTCTTCTGAGGAAGTCTGTATTGCCTTGAGAAGCCAATGGATCAAGGATTCGCTAAGACTGTTCTCGGCGCCCAACGGGATTTCCGGTTGTGCTCCGACATGCAGTGTCTTGTAGGGACGTTTTCCGAATGCCCATTCAAAAAGGCTGATTCCTAGAGCAAAAAGATCACCGCTCTCACAAAACTGAAGATCGAGTCCTTGCACTAAATCCGGGGCGACATATCCTTCTGTACCTTGATAGGTGTCGATGCGAGGTGGGCCGGAGCAGCCAAAGTCGAATAATACCGCAGTGCCGTCAGAGCGCAGCATGATGTTATCCGGCTTGATATCTCCGTGTATAAGAGGATTTCTAACATCGTCAGTGGCCCTTTCATGGAGTGCCCGGACAGCTTCAAGAAGACAAGAAGCGGCTTTGATAAATTCATCCTCGCTAGGTCGGAGCCCCTGTTGAATGTCTTCTCGCATCAGGCGCCCTTCTATATAGTCCATCTCAATAAAATAGCGGTCGTTGTTCCAATGCCCGAGTCTTTTAGCATGAGCCAAATAGCTTGATCTGACCGACCCTGCATTTATTTCTTCCTGTTGGATGCGTGACATAGGAATGTCGCGATGAAAAACTTTCAGTGCAACGCGTTGTCCATGAGTCTTTGCGGCTTCATAAACTTGTGCTTCCGTTCCATGGCCGATAAGTCGCTTTATTTCAAAAATGTCGTGGGTCTCACCAGCGTTCAGGATTCGATTGGTGGATTGTCCACCGGACGGTTCTTCTGATCCAGTTCGTGAAGCACCAAGTGCAACAAGAGCCTCTTTTGCCGTGCGGAATCTCTCGGAGCGCTTTAGCCGCACCGCCCGGTCAATAAAATCGATGACAGACTTGGAGACTCCCCTATCTTGAAGCTTTTGCAATTGCTCAGTCGGCAAGCGGCCGCCGTATTTGGCTAAATCGCGAGAAGTTTTGAAAGGCACAGATCCGCAAAGCAGTTCAAATAAAATGACTCCTACGCTAAAAAGGTCCGTAGAATCATCAACATCCTCTAGCGCATAAACTTCAGGGGCTGTGTAAGGGTCCAGCTTAAGTACACTAGGATCAGGAATCACAGTAATTGTCGAATCAGCGGCGACTTGATAGGAGATGTCAAAGTTCATCAGCTTTGGGACGTCATTAACCATGAGAACGTTTTCTGGTTTGACGGCACGGTGGATGACGCCTTTAGCATGCGCAACATCTAGGCCAGAAAGTATGCCTCGACATATTCTACAAGCACGATTTTCGTCGAATCCTCTTTCCCCCGAGTCATAGATAACGTCTCTCAGAGTTCCTTCTTCCGACCAGTCTGATCCCTCAGTTACTAAACCGGTATCATCAGGAACAGGCCATACTTTCAAGATATTCACGTGGTCACCGATTTGCGCAACCGCACTGAGGGTATTGTATACCCTCACAAGGTGACGCTCTTTCTCGACAGGGGGTAGGTTAAGAGGAAGAACAAAATTTCTAAACCGAAGCAGGCGCTTTCCAGGACCTCTTCTTGGGCGCACAATCATCTCAACTAGATCCGGGCGCTGCGTCACGTTCTGAACAATTTCATAGTCATTATAAATTACGCTTGAGGGGGGTCGTGGTTGATTTAAAAAAAGAAAGAACTGATATATAGCGTGTATTTTATCTGAATCTAAAATGTGTACCTCGTTGCTCACCGCATACTTAAGATGCTGTATGAAGCTATCAATGGAAGAGAAGGTCGGGCAGTGATGTGAAGTTTTAGGGTTGCTAACTCCTTCTGGCTTTATGTCAGGGTTTGTCAGAACTACAACTGATTCAAAATATAGGTCGGAAGGGTATGTTCGGAACCTATGCTGATAAAATCCACGTAAAATTTTTGCCTTAAAGACATTCGCTTTATGGGGATCCGGAACATATTTTCCGTTTCTAATCCAGTTAAAAGGAGTTACTTGTATAGACCCCGACCAATGTTTTAGCTCCACAATATAAACTTTATTGTATGATATTATTACTAGGTCGCATTCATAATATTGGTGTGTCTGCTTATCGAAAATGATTAAATTGGCTATGCAACTTCCAAGTTGATGAAGCTTGACACTATTAGAAATTATTTCAATCACTTGTGCTTCATGCAAGAAAACGGATCTCGTTTTCGCGGTAATGTTGGTAGCGCATCTTTCGGTATATGAACGAAGAACTGAAACAATCTTATCCTTAATTATCTGCCTGTTTTTATCGTTCTTGAGTAAATCATAAACCTCTGGACTTAAATATCCATAGTCAACTACCTGGTGCAGTTCATGAGGTGATCCTACCGTTGATAATTCACTCAACCGTTTTTCCATCCCAGGTAAGGGCTTAAGATGCCAAAATGGAAAACCATTTTTTAAATGGAAAAAAGGTGCTAAGGGTCTGTCTTTATCGCTAGGACCTTGATATATTTTAAAATATTTTGAAAAAGATCGCCTTAGGTTTTCATCGTAGTAGAATTTGTTGCTTTTAGTAATATTATTGTCTATAAGGTCTAAGAGCGCTAGAAGAAGTAATGGCTTATGAGGCTTAAATTGTTTACCCGTATAGCCAAGATCTTCTATTGCAAGAAGGATTTCGTTGAGTTCCATAATTTGGTTCCTTCAAGCATTTGGTAAACTCAATTTGACTTTCGGTCACTCACATATAACGCAAGGGAACTTGGAGTCTGAAAGGAGATCTATCAGGCGTCCTACTCTCTTCTTTGGCTTTTTGGGCTTAGATCCTAATGAAGGATTGTGTTCTATGACATGCCGTCTTTCGAGTAGCTCAGAAAGGCTTTCATCCTGACACCAAGTGAACGACCTTCCTGTTGCGGGGTCCTTTTTTTCAAATGCCATCGCTTTGTAAAACAAGTCTGGGTGATGCTCGTAAAGATGTATCCATTCTATTTTTTGTTGGAAAAAACAAAAATAACAGCCAGAACGACTGCGCCAGCTATAGTAACCCGGGTACCCAAGGCCAGACGATAGTAACAGGAACTCGATATCACTTAGTACCAAACCGTCTTCAATAAAAGGATATCTTGGTATGATGTGATTTTTCGCAGATATGTACCCGTCGCGATCCTCGTCTGCGCGAATTCCAATGTAGCTATAAGCTCGATCTCTACCAACGTATGCCTCGAAAGGCTTTATTTTCAACTCCTCTGTACACCATCTTTTTTGTGGGGATGGCAGGTAGTTGCCTTTCTTGAGCAGAATTTCTTCAAAAGAATGGGCGGAGCGAACACATTTGATGTTTATCCCTAACACGGCTCTCATACGATCAAGGAACTCGTAGGTTTCGGGGAGTTCGTGACCTGTATCTAGAAAAACGTATTCAAGGTTCGGAATTTTATCTTTAAGATAAATCGCAAGAGCAGCGCTGTCTTTACCTCCGGACAGAGGCAGAATGTGACGAATGTTGTCGCTTTTATTAGCCATGGGCGTCGTCCTGGTCTTCTTCGGAAGAAATGCCAAGCAGTTCCTGTCCCAACGTGATAAAAAGCGTCTCCAAGAAAAGTCGGTCATTGCGGTGAGTTGTAAGAAGCTGCTGGACCGCCTGCACAACGGAGGAATGTTTTTGATCGTCTTGCCAAAGGACGCGGGAGCACGATTTTCCATCTGGATAAGTGAGGGTTACCATTCGTGGGGCACGACCGTTGGCAGGGCTGGGCAACTTTGTTTCGAGTTTTTGTGCCATCATCTCCAGATTATGGAATCGCTGAGCCATATCGGCAAGGGAAAGGGCGAAACTCTTCAAGTCGTCATCACGCCATGATGGAATCGGGCGCTGCGTAACAAGGGTCGCGATGGATTCCAGCCAACCGTCAAGATCTCCAGAAAATTCGGCAAGCATCTTGACGAAAGGCTTGAGGGCTGAATCCCCACACCAGTCCAGGAGGCCTTTGGCGCGCTGCTCAAGAGAGTGTCTGAGGTTCGATAGATTGTCAGTGTGATTGAAAACCTTGCGGACCAAAAGCTCAATCGTATGAAGAAGCTTCCTATACGCCTGACGAAGCTCGGTGACCGCGCGTGGAAAACGCTCCTGAAAGAGCTTGAGATTTTCTTCTGTAATACTTGTCTCATCCTTGAATGGTGGAACTCCTACCGCCTGGGGCAATTGAATATAGAGCAGATCAAAGGGGTCCTGCGCCAAAAGAAGGGCCTTGCGCACCTGCTGTGCCTCTGGGCTCACCTGATGAGTTTGCAAGGTGTATTTAGGAAGATCTTTAATAAACTGAATAAGGGGAAAGACCACCGCGAGAAGGGAGGGGTTACGCCATCCTTCACTTTCCCCCTGCAATCGGGCGCGAAGAAGGTTGTCATATAGATTTAGGACCTTGCCATGCCTCTCATCTACCCGAACCCTTTTAAAAGAAAACAGCTCAGGGCGTTTACTGAGAAGCTCCATATCTTCAGGCCCGATGCGTGGCGCAAACACTCCGTCTTGGTACAGGGCGATTTCATCGGACTTCACCATCAGGTAAAGGCATAGAAGCACCGGAATAGGCCCTTCTTTGAGACCGAAAGGAGGGCGCCTAAGATGATCGATAAGTGTTGTCACCCTCACCTCGGCATCACCAGCTTCGGTGACTCTTTGATCCAAGAAATCCCACGCTACACGATAGCTGCTGCCAGGCTTCGGAGAACTAAAAAACCAAGCTCCGTCAGGACCTTGGCGGTGAAATCCCTCCTGCAACAGCATGCTACGGTAGATGGCCACTTCGGGACCTGTGCCTTCGAACCCGAGCATAGCTTGCGTCGTGCGGGTGACCATTGCTTCCAGTAATTCTCTTCGAGCGCGCGCGGCCGCCGTGGATAGACGGTTCCGATTGATGAGTTCATTGCGTATCCGTGGTGCATGCTCATAGGCTCGATCACAACACTCCGAAAGGGCCATGGAAAGATCCCGGTCGTTTTTCAAAACGCAGGGTTGGCCCAAAACAAACCACTGCGCATCTAGGTTGCCGGGAACGAAGATGGTTTCTAGAAGCGCACGCAAGCGCTCTTCGGCCTTTTGTGCCCTAAAAGCTGCTTCTTTACGTGCGACGCCATCCCGAGCTAATTCGGGGCTTTCCAACATCACGGCTCGAATCGCCGCATAATCCAAAACGGCCTCTCGTATTTCGTCTTCGCACGGCACATAACAGACAAGAATGGGACGTCCATCCCTTGTCTGAGAGGGCACTCGTGGAGGCGCCGGTTCCTTACCGAATACATAAAGGATGAGGCCATCCAGGTCGTGCATACACTCCCAGACGTCGTTATCTGCTAAGGTGTCCAGCGCAACCCAGCGCCTTTCAAAATGGCGCAGATTCCCAGTGATAAAGGAATGCCGCGAGGCTGTAAGTGGAGCTAAAGAAACACTCTCCCTGAGCACTTTCTCCAAAGATTGCGTCGCCAATAAGGATCGGCGCTGCCTCATAGCCTTTGGAATATCGAAGTCGCTTCCTTCCCAAAGGCGATACTCATCGGCATATTCCCGATAAATCAGAACACCTTTTTCCTGAGCCGCACGTAGGATGTCGTCCAGAGAGGGGCATCGGTCTGCCTCTGTCTGCAAGGGCCGGAAGAAGGCAAAACGCAGCAAAGAAGATGATGCACGAAACCCAGACGGTCCCGAGACTAGATTTAGAAGCCCGATGGTTTTGAAAACGGCAAGTTGGTAAGGGTCGGCACTTCGAGAGCGTTCAATAAGGTCGTGAATTTCTATCCATCGTTGGACGTCGGGCCGTCCCATAAGGGATGCGCTTGCCGAGGAGAGAAAATAATCATAAAGCCGTTCTGGGCCGAAGGTGGGAAGCATCCAGTTTGTGGTGTTGACCGTTGCCTGCGCAAGAAAGGCTGGAAGAGCCGCAGGTTCCCCGCTGCACAAGAAGGCGAAGAGAGTTCGGTCATTTTGTGCGAATCTTAAACACAGTTCGGGCAAAAGCACAGCCGATAGCGGATGAAGCGGGTAAAAGATCTCGAAAGCTTCAACGTCCATGCCTTGAAACTCTGCGAGATTCAGATTCCTAGCTTCCCTAGCATACTCTTCGGCCCAGTGGCGGACAGCTCGAGAAAAATCACCTTTGCTGTCCTTTCGTATCAGGGTTTCCCCTATGAAACCCAGCATTTCCCGACGGGGTTCAACGAAAGAAATATCTTCAAACCGCCCCTGAATTTTAGCCCACTCCTGCATCTGCTTTTGCGAAAGCCGCGATGCGTACTCTTCAAAAGCTTGATGCAGACATACCCAAAGGTAAATATCGGAAGCTTCCGCCAGAATCTGAAGAATAAAAAGGTCGCCTTGGGCGGGGAAGCGCGCCATGTACTCTAGATTCTTTCCGAATTCATCGATGACGACAACAACCGGCGTTCCACTTCTCCTAGGCACTGAGACAAGCAGCTGGGCAAGCTCCGAGGTTTCAATGGAATCCTTTTGAAGGAGGATTTCTGCTCTTCGCAAAAGGTCCATGCCCAAGGCCGCCTCATCTTTTGCCCGCCGAAAAGCACTGAGAAGTCCTCGAAGCAAGGTCCGGTTAAGGGGTTCAAAAGAGGATGTGACGCCAACACGGAAAAATCCCTTGGGATGCGCCTTATGTTTGCGCATCAGCTGATGCAACTGGCGTGGCAGTTGGGGATTCTTTGCCTCCAAAATCCTCCACGCCAACCCCGTGGATGCCTCCGATTGCGGACCACACAAAGCAAGAAGGAAACGGGCAAAGGATGACTTTCCCATGCCGTATGGGCCGGTGACGGACCACGCGGTGACAGGTTCGCCCGCCAAGGCTGCGAGAAAGCGGTTTAATATCTCGAGTCCCTTTGCTGTTAGGCGATATTGTGACAAAGTGTCAGGACTGTCTTGATCCCGCTCTAAATTCACCGAACGCGCGACGTGAGCTTGAGGTCTAATAAAAGCCAGAAGGTTCATAAAATCTATCCCGTCTCGACTTCGCGGCCATAATAAGCATTCAGAACGTTTTGAAAAATGTCCCTTGGAGAACGGAGGAATTGAAGCTGGCGGGTTCCGTAGCTTTCATAAAAATGAATGTCCTCGGGGAATCGGTTAGCCATCTTCTCCAGGCGATAACCGATGTCCGTTTCAGACATTTTGAAAACGACTCCCGGAGCATTGTAGCCAAAGGCAAGTTTGTTCAGCGAGATGGAACGAGCGCCTGTCGTAGCCCCCGCCTGCTCTTCCACACGCTCAGGCTTGGAGCTCTTGACAGCATAATCGCAACAGGCGGCCAGAAACACCTCACTAGGCAAAGACCTTTTATCTTCCATAGAAAATCGATACGTTTGCTTTCCTTCACTGGCCAAAAGGAGACCTAAATGGGTAAATGGACATTCGATTTCATCCGATTGGGCTCGCCCCTGTGCCGGTCCGTACATTCGCACCAAACAGGAGACATCTTTACTAAGGGAGGAGTCGGAATAACGTTTTCCATCGGAAAGAGCTGTAAGCCTTTGCTGCAAAGCCTCTACTAAGTCATTAGGGCTGAAGGTTCCAGTGTACGGAAGATTGAAAACAAGGGGCCAAGTCGCCGCCATGACCGGAGGTGAAAAAAGATGCCAATGAAGCAGCCATAAACTCCCGGGGTCTTCAAGATAGGGATCCCAGCCGTCTTCCGAAAGCAAGGCTCTGCCAAGGGAGGTGGGCCGCATGGCACCTCCCAGCCGCCACGGCACCTTTGTGTTGACCGGCTCGATGACATGAAACGCCAGACACCAAAATCGAATGGAGCGCACCATGTTCTTGCCTACACCAAGCCGCTCTATGTCGTCACTAGCCTCGAAAACATGGGGGTCTTCACAGACGGCATCGAAACCCTTCTTGATCCAGCCATAACGAGGGCAAAAGGTTTCATGGCGTGCAAAAAAGCCAGTGACCATCTCCTCACGTGTTGTCTCTTCTTTTGCCACGGTTTGAACCCCTAGGCTGCCGACCAGCTCTATTTTCCCAAGAAAGAGCTAGAGTATCTTTCATTTATCCGGTTAATTGTGTGTTCTTTCTGATTTTGCTATAGGACAGGCGGGCGATCAACCAAAAAACGGAGAACGACGATGCGCCTGCTTTCCCGTTGAAAATCGAGGGCACCAAAAACACCGCCCGAAGCAGCCCTCTGATTTCGAGCGCATAGATGGAGGTAGCGGTGCCGATCATGGGCTTTAAAGTCTTAAATCCAAAATAAACTTTGCCTCGTTTGCGGTTCCCATGCCCGCTTTTGATCCTTTCTGGGCCGTTGCCACGATGCAACAACGGAGCCGCTTCACACCCCTGAAGGACCCTTTGCTCGCCGAAGCCTAACCTAACCGCTCTGGTAGGACAAAGAGCGTCCCACACGAGGTTAAAAAGTTAGGACCCGAGAAACTGCGAAAAACATGCAGGATTGGACTGAAAGCGGTGAATTTAGCTTGCGAGCACCCTTGAGATGTCGTGTCGTTTTGATAACGCTTCATGCGGTTCCAGACAGTCACACGGCGGACACCTAGGACGAAGGGCCTCAGTCTGGTCGTGTTTTTCGGGGGCAAGATGCGCCGTAGCAGCCAGCCGAGCTAGGACGTCATTATTGTTGTTATTTTTGACGTTCCTGAAAGGGAAAAAACTTGGATATTATTTTGCAGGGTATACCTTAACCTTTGTTGGTGTAGAGCCTGCAAGCGTTTCAGGTTCTATTTCAAATTCAAAAGACTGCCGAAGTCCAAGCTCACTCCAGTTAGTAAACTGACGATTCACAAGATCACCGTCTGAATCAAAAACCAAGACCTGTATTTCCACGTAATCGGAGATGGGTTGTGCATTTGCAGATGCTATCTCGCCAATAATATTTAGCGTCCCTTTCCTATCAATCAAGGCCGTACATGCTTCAATCTTAACACCCGTAAACAGCTCCATGTTTTCATCACGAATGATCAGAATTTTTATCTTGTTTTCTGTCTTTTTGGGTGATGCTTGAAATTTGGTTCCTGATGTGGATGTGCTTCTTAACGTGTCAATAGCTATCTGCAATTCATGCAATTTCCTCTTAAGAGGAGCAATCTCTGCATCAATCATTTGTTTCACATCTTCTGGTATCATTACAACTTCCTTCTCCTGGATTTCATTAAAAGCCAGACGTCCCGCACAGTTCATATCCAGCAGTCAGTGCGTCTCGGCGTACAGGAAGAAGTTACGAACGTGCTCCAAAGTACTTAAAGATTAGCAACGGATAGAATCGTGTGTCAAAAAGAAAATCAGTGACCATGTTGCGTGGGGAACGTGTCCGTTGGTGCCTCGTGTCATTGGTAAAGCGTTTTAAAGCCATGGAGAAGCGTTTTTCGCAGTTGCAAGAGAGGATCGGGCAAGGTGTCGTACTCGTCGTGGCGCTTGTCGCTACGGTCCGGAATTTTGGATAAGCCGCACCTGGAGACTGCGAAAACCGCGTCGGTCATTTCGTTTTGGGAAAACCGGCCGAGTTTAAGCTGAAATTATCTTTTGAAGGTCGATGTGATAACGCTTCATGCGGTTCCAGACGGTCACACGGCTCACACCGAGAATGCGA
>FWPU01001929.1_pt1 | contig 59782 bp, 45 predicted proteins | sample 2228361 | NCBI WGS metagenome assembly FWPU01 (sample SAMEA103939777, study PRJEB20133) | metagenome
GAGTAATCTCCTCAGAGCACAAGAGAGACCAAATTTTGTTTGCATGTCAAAGAACTAGTTGATTATACCCCCCCTTTTTGCAGGGGACTCAGGATTTGAGGATTTGAGGATTTCCTGTCTGCCGCCCCGTCTGGCCGACGGACAGGCAGGCAGGCCTGTCTGCCGACAGGCAGGGAGGATTTGAGGAAGGAGCGCACTGCAAAAAGTCCCTTTACTGTGAAAAATTAGAAATCTCACTCCTGACAGCACTCGAAGTGCTGTCAGGAGTAAAACGCGCAACCCCTAAAAACCAAAGCTTTGGTGCGGGCCAAACTTCACTCAATCAACGGAACTTACGCTAACTCCAATAGAAAATGACTTTTTACAGTGGACTCAGGAAGTGAGGAATCGAGGAAGGAGTGCACGGCAAAAAGTTGCCGTGAAATGGAGGGTTATGGAGGATTATGAGGATTATGGAGGTTATGGAGGTTGTTGACAGTTGTCAGTTGAGGGTTGTCGGTTGGTTTCAGTTCCTCAGTTCCTCGAATCCTGTGCGCACTGCAAAAAGTCCCTTTACTGTGAAAAATTAGAAATCTCACTCCTGACAGCACTCAAAGTGCTGTCAGGAGTAAAATGTACAACCCCTCAAAACCAAGGCTTTAGTGCGGACCAAACTTCACTCAAACAACGGAACTTAATCTAACCCCAATAGAAAAAGACTTTTTGCAGTGGACTCAATCCTCAAGTACTCAATTCTCGAGCACCCATGCGCATTCTGATAGCAGGCACCGGACACGTAGCGACCCGCATGGCACTGGCACTGCGGAAAGGAGGTGTAATTCCTGCGGGCATTTGGAGCCGGAACGAGTCGGCGGCACGTGAGCTCGCTACACGAACCGGCTCGGCGCATTGCGTCGATTGGCAGCATGCACCGCTCGACGTGGACCTCGTGGTGCTGTCCGTAGCCGACGATGCCATCGCCACCGTAGCCCAAGAAGTAGCGTCGGTGCTGGATTCCATCGAGCAGGCGCCCCTGGTGGTGCACACCTCCGGTGGCACACCCCTCACCGTGCTCGCAGAAAGGGGCCTGCGGCGCTATGGAGTGGCCTGGCCCCTGCAATCGCTCAGGAAAGAGAAAGACATTTCATTCAGCGAGGTACCCATCTGCATCGAAGCCTCCGACGAGGCCGGCAGCAACCTGCTGCATGCGTTTGGAAAGCTGCTCGGCAGCCCCACCTACCCCAGCACTGATGAACAGCGGGCCGTGCTGCACCTGGCCGCCGTATTCACCAACAACTTCGTCAATCACCTGCTGGCCATTGCCCACGGCCTCCTCCAAGATGCCGACCTGCCGTTCGAAATGCTCATGCCCTTGCTCAGGCAGACCATCCAGCGGCTCGACACGGCGGAGCCGGCCAGCCTCCAAACCGGACCCGCCATCCGCGGCGACATGGGCACCATGGACAGACACCTGCGTTTGCTCGAACAACAGCCTCGCTGGCAGGAGCTCTACAGATTGCTATCCGAAAGCATCGCCGAACTGCACCGCCGACCGAATTCCTGACCCCTCGCCCCTCCTTTGCTGCCTGCCCGCCGACCAATGGCCCACTGATCGGAGGCATTCCATGCGCAATTGCCTTTGATTATCGAACTTCGCTACCTGCGCGATGCATGGCGCCATACCCCATCGACTGCGAGCAAAAATCCCTAGGCAAGCCATCTGACGCAATCATTTCCAATGAAACACCGCCTGCTACTGATATCATTGGCATGGGTGGGCTGGCTGGGCGCCAGCGCACACATCCCGTCTTTCTGGTCCGAACATTTCGCCACTGGACTCCCGGGCGGGTGGCAGACTTTCGACCTCTCTCCTGGCAACGTCACCTGGGAATACTGCGCAGATTACATAGAATGCCCCCCGGCCAGTTTCGACTTCATCACTTGCCATGCGCCCCGGTTCGAATCACCCACTTTCCGCAATGGCTACGTGTTCGTCAACTCCTTCAAGCACGGCAACCTCCCTGCCCCACACCAAGCGGTTTTGCAAGCACCCTCGGTGGATTGCAGCGACAAATCCCGGGTGGTCATCCGGTTTTACACCTACATCCATGCGCTCAATTTCAACCCCCGGCAGAACGCCCTCCTGCAGGTGAGGGCTGGTGGTGGCGACTGGGTGAATTTCACCGTCTTTCCCGACCTCGACATCAACGTCGTGGAGCGGCGCGAGTCCTGGAATCCGCGGCCGGCCATCATCGAAATCACGGAGGTGGCGGCCGGCCAGCCCGATGTCGAGATCCGCTGGGTGTGGAAAGGCAACGCCGAGCTGTTTTGGGCCTTGGACGACGTAGAACTCTTCGACGGCTGGCCCCTCGACGAGCTGGTAGTGTGGGGGCAGGAGCCCGGGCAAGGTGATTTTTCGGCGGGCCTCGGCGCATGGACAGTGACCAACCTCGTCGACACCTGCCGCTGGGTGTGGGCTCCCAAAGGTCTGGTGTATTTTCCCGACGCCAACCCCCGCGCCGACTTTTGGCCCTGCTCACCCACCTCCTACAATGGTGTGGCGATGATCAACCCCACCTGGTGTATCCCGCTGGGTGGCCCCTCGCCATTCACCTACAGCGAACTCATCTCCCCAGTCATCGACCTATCGGACGTGCCGCCCAACCAGCGCCTGACTCTGGCGTTCTTCCAGGCATTCATGAAAGGCAATGAAATGACGACCGGTTTTCCGCTCAGTTCGGTCATGCTCAGCACCGACGGCGGACAAACCTGGAGCGACACCCTCGCCGTCAACACGCTGGTACCTTTTCAAAAACCCCTTTGTGGTGAGCTGCGGCTGCCACTGCCGACGGGGGTGGCAGGCAGCGCCCAATTTCGCTTCAAATTCGTCTGGAGCGGCAGCAGCTTTTTCTGGGTCCTCGACGACGTCAGGGTGATGCGCAGCTACGACACCGACCTGGCCATCGACGCAGGCTTTACAGCCACGGCACCCGAGTTCAGCACGCCCCTTTCCCAAATCATGCCACTGCACTTCGCCGCCGACGTGGTCAACAACGGCAACTTGCCCGCCGAAGAAACCATGCTTTACGTGCGGGTTTTTCCCTTGGGAAGCGAATCGGCCGTTTTCGAAGACAGCCTCGCCTTGGGCTTGCTCCAACCGGGCCAGTCCGTCTCCACCGCCATTTTCCCTCATGCGTTCACCCCTCCCGCTCAGGAGGCTACTTATGAAATTGCCTACACCCTCCAAGCGGCCAACGACGACGCATACCCTGCCGACAACGAGCATCGACACCAATTCAGCCTGCGGCAGAACGTCTTTGCCAAGGATGCTGGAGACTGCAGCATCAACGGCTATTTTACCCCGGCCGAGGACATACGGTACGAGGTAGGCAATTGCTACTTCGTGCCGCGGGGAAAAGGATACTGCGCCAAAGAGTTGGAATTCGCCTTTCGCGACGCCGCCGCCCTCGAAGGGGCCACCCTCGCCATCAGATTTTATCAATGGAAAAATGGTGCGAACAGCGGCGACGTCAACAACGATACCCTGGCAAGCCCCGACGAATACACCCTGCTTTCTTTCAACAACTACCACGTGAGTGGCCTCGAAAACGGTGCGCTCATACGGGTACCGCTCAACTTCGAAGGTCATTGCGTACCCCTCGAAGACAGCAGCTGGTATTTCGCCACGGTGGCCTACGAAGAGCCCGTCTTTGTTGGCGGGCAGCAAGTGCCTTTCTTCATTGCTGCGTCTGAGGAGGTGGACTACACCGCTACCTTCTGGTTGTCGTACCAGACGGGGCCGCCCCGCTTCGCATCCGTGCTGCGCACGGGCACCGAGCAGGCTTTTCGTGCCAACGCCTGGGGGCTGCGACGCATACCGTTGGCAAGGCTGTTCATTGACAAAAGCACCCCTGCCGGCGAGCAAAGCCGTATCATTCGGCCACTCCGTCTTTTCCCCAACCCGGTGGGGGATGTGTTGCACGTGGCCTGGCCACAGGGCGATTTGCTCCAGCCAGCCTGGCTGGAAATTTTCGACAGTGCCGGGCGGCTTGTCCTGAGGCGGAGCCTGGATGACGAAAATGTCAGCCAGCTTTCCATTCCCGTCGAACCCCTCCACCATGGTTATCATACCTTGCGGCTGATTTCTCGCAATGCGGTTCACGTCGGCGCATTCATCGTCCGGCATTAGACCTCGAAAAACAAAGACCTTCACCAAAAATCTTTTCAGCATGACGAAGCTTTCCCAACTACTCGCAACACTGGCTTTCGTGTGCCTTGCCTTGAGCCAGGCACCTGCACAAACCCCTTTCTGGTCCGAAGATTTCGCCAACGGCTTTCCAGCCGAGTGGACGACACAGGATGCCTCTGGCCAAGGTGCCGTGTGGACATGGTGCGCCAACCCCGAAACGGGCCAGAGCAACGGATGCCCCCCCATCTTCGACGACGCCATCAACCAACAGGTACCCTTCGCCGCCCCCACCGCCACGAATGGTTTCGTCACCATGGACTCCGACAAGTTCGGTGAATTGGCTGTAGACCACGTCAGCCAGCTCATCACCGACACCATCGACTGCCAGGCTTATCCCACTGTGTTTCTGAGGTTTTACACGCAAATCGGCGTATTTACCGTACCGGCAGAGACCGGTGCCATCCTACGCGTCAGCAACGACGCCGGTGCCACTTGGACAGACTTCACCATTTTCCCCGGACTCACCACCCAGGAACGCTGGAGCGACAACCCCGAGGAAATCATCGTGGACATCAGCAGCGTGGCCGGCGGCCAGCAAAAGGTGATGCTCCAATGGCAATGGACCGGCAATTGGGAATTCATGTGGAACATCGACGACGTGGAGCTCTTCGACGCCGACCCCACCCCGCCATACAGCATCGAATTGGGTGACTTCTTTTATCCTCCCGCCAGTTTTGCCCAACCCGTTACTCAAATTGGCTCCGACACCATGGGTTTCTTCGCCGACTTGAACAACGTCGGTGCCCTCGCCGTGACCAACCTCGTGCTCAAAGCCACCATCCGCAACGAGGCCGGCGATGTCCTCTTCCAGGATAGCATCCTCATCGACGAATTAGCCCCCGGCGTGACCGACAGCACCTTCGTGCTCGACAACGTCTTCGTGCCCGAAGGCCTCGACGTGGGAGTGTACTCCATCGAGTACGAGGTTTACAGCCTCGACGTCGATGACGCCAAGCCTTCCGACAACTTCGCCAGCGAAATCTTTCTCGTCACCGAGAACCTGTATTCCAAAGAAAATGGCCCCACCACTGCCTATCGCCCCGGGGGTGGTCCCGCCGACTACATGGTGGGCAACGTTTACCAGACCGGCAAGAACTGGGTGGATGCGTTCAAAGCCACCGAGGTGACTTTTGGCGCTGCCAAAAATGCCGACGACGGCCCGCTGATGGGGGATGTGGTCAACATCGTGCTGCTCGAAATAAACGAAGACGAGCTGGCCCCCGACTGGAGCAACTTCGACGACCAGGCCAACATGTTCTCCAACCCGGCCTTTACCCTGCGTGCCTTCGTGCCTCACACCTGGGTGAGTGCCGAGACCTTCGACGTCGAGTCGGAGATGCTCGTGGATTTCAACGAGGAAACGCCCGGCGTAGCACTCAAGCCCGGCAACCGCTACCTGGTGTTGTGCTCCTACGAGGGTGACAACAACGTGGCTTTCCAGGCCTTCAACGAAGACATCTCCTACTTCCAGATTTCAACCGTCGTATGGGATGGTGGTGCCGGACAGTGGTTCCTCGGCGGCTTCGGCCCCGAACCCGCTGCCGTCATTCGCATGGCCATCGACCTGGTGAACACAACCGACGAAAAACGGCTGCCCGAGCAGTCACTGCAGTTTTTCCCCAACCCGGTCAACGACCTGCTGCAGGTGCAAATCCAGCTCGAACAACCTACCCTGGCCAACCTCACCCTCGCCGAAACGAGTGGCAGGGTCATCCGCATCGAGGAGCTGCCAAATGCCTCCACGGAGTCGCTCCAGCTCGACGTCAGCCACTTGCCCGCAGGCACTTACCTGCTGCGCCTGGCCACTGCCGAAGGCACCCTTACCCGTCAGTTCGTCATCCAACGCTGACAGTTCGTTTCATTGAAAAAAATGGGGGCCCCGCTTCTGCTTCAGAGGCGGGGCTTCGCCTTTGGCCCCAAGACCTCCGACTTTGGCAGCTGGGCAGCCATGCCATCAACTGATGCTATTTTTGGAAAATCCGCCGTTCACTCCTGACAGCACTCGGAGTGCTGCAAGGAGCGAGCTTCCTTGCTTTTTCTCACCATAGAAACTTTTTGCAGCTGACTCAGACCATGAAATTCTCTTTTTCCTTCATCCTCCTTTTTGCAATGACCTTGGGGTGCCACGGCCCTGCCTTGCTTCACCAGGTAGCCCAACCCGCCGTGCTGCCCCCGGGCGCGCCCCGCTACAGCGACGTTTGCTTTTCGAGCCGATGGGAACATCCCTGCGATGCGGGCGACACCTTGGAGACTTTTTCGGCCGCCCGCAGCTTTCATGCCACGAGCATCCAGTGGGTGTACACGACCAACGCCGCCTTCATCCGGCGTGCCGACTCCCTGGGCATGCCCGTGCAGGTGGCCCTCAGCCCCACCCTGCCCGACGAACCGGGTGGCGAAACCCGGCAACGAGGCAGGATGCGAAACGCCCGCCAGGAACCCGTCACGGCACCCTGGATGAAAGGCTGGGGCTACTGGTGGGGCTGCGTGAATCATCCCGATTTTCGAGCCTTGTGGCTGCGCTATATGCGACTGGCGCTCGAAGCTGGCGCCGCCGGTTTCCAAGTGGACGACCCGGCCTTCGGCGTGGTGTTGCTGCGAAACAAATGGGAAGATGTCTGCTACTGCATCCATTGCCAGCGCATCGCCGACAGCCTGGGCGTGAAGCCCCCCGACATCCAGGAGGCCTCGGTAGTGGATTTCTACCACTGGGCCCGTAGGCAAGCACAGGCCATCGCCGGGCGGCCCGTACCGTTCAGCTGCAACAATTTCCGGGGTGAGTGGGAGCTGTTTCCTTTCGACCTGTTCGACTTTGGCGTGGCCGAATTACCCGAACGCCGCGCCAACCCCGAATACATCTACGCCACCCTGCGTGAAACGCGGCGTCGCCACAAGGCCCAGGTGTTTTCCTTCGCCAACGACCGGGAATTCCTGGTGCAAAAGGTCATTGCCACCACCTATGCCTGCGGCGGCAACCCCCTGGTACCCTGGGACGTGTGGATGGGCACTGGCCGCGACCGATACTACGGCACGCCCCAGCAATACGCTCCCCTGTTTGGCTTCGCACGCGGCATCGCCCAATGGCTCGACGGCTACGAGGATGCCTTCTACGCCACTACCCAGGACGAGTTCCGCTACCACGACGTGAGCCGCCTGCCCATGCATTTCGTTGAATACCGCCGGCAAATCCACGCCTTCGCCAGAGCCAAACCTGGCGACGCCCGGGCCCCTGTGGTGATTCACCTGGTGGACTGGGAAGTGCTGACTCAACCTTTTTCCCTCCACCTGCTCGAAAGGGCTTTTTTCAAAAAAGGCATCGACCGGGTGGAAATGCTCTTTCCCCTGCCCTACGACTCCATCGCCCATGAACGCGCTGCCCAAACGGGTGACTACTCCATCCTGGTGGGCCGCCAAGAACTGCCCTTCGAACGCAGTGGCCGCGAGGTGCGCTTGCGCATCCCGGCTATCGAACACCATTGGGTGGTGTTGGTGGTTTTTTGAGGATCATGGAGGTTGACGGTGGGTGGTAGCCCGTCACGCTCGAGTGCGGATTCAGGCGCTCACTTCAAGTGAGCGCCTGAATGGGCCCCCCTCGACCTTCACCACCAGCACGATCGTCACGCCCGTCACGCCCGTCACGTTCGTCACGTTCGTCACGTTCGTCACGTTTGTCACGTTCGTCACGTTTGTCACGCCCGTCACGTCTGTAACGCCCGTCACGTTTGTCACGCCCGTCACGCCCGTCACGTCTGTCACGTTCGTCACGCCCGTCACGTCCATCACGTCCGTCACGTCAAATGAGATGCTGGCGAGTAGAGGGCTTATCTTTGCTGCACATCAAAACCCGAGGCGTTGTACCTGTCCAGAATTACACTCACGCATTTTCGGAATTACGAATCCCAATCGCTGGAGCTTTCGGCGGGGCTCAATTTGGTGGTAGGCCTCAATGGCATGGGCAAGACCAACCTGCTCGACGGGGTGTACTACCTGTGCATGGGCAAGAGCCATCTGGGTGGCACCGACCGCAACGTGGTGCAACGCGGCAAAGCCTTCTTCAGGCTAGAAGGCCTTTTTTCAAAAAATGAAAAAGAGGAAAAAGTAGTCGTCAAGGTGGTGCCCGGCCAGCTCAAGCAAATCGAGCTCAACGGCAAGGCCTGGGACCGCCTCAGCGAACACGTGGGCCACTTTCCAGTGGTCTTCAAAGCTCCCGACGACTCGGCCCTGGCACTCGAAGGCAGCGAAGAGCGACGCCGCTTCATCGACGTGACACTCTGCCAACTCGACCCCCGCTACCTCGAAGCTCTCATCACCTACAACCGCCTGCTCGACAGGCGCAACGCCACCCTCAAAATGGCCAGTGGCCATGGCATGCCAGACATGACCCTCGTCCAAGCCTATGCCGACCAAATGTCCGCCCCCGCTCACTACATCTTCGACTGCCGCAAAGCCTTCATCGAGGAATTGGAACCCCTTTTCAACGCCCACTTCTCTGCCATCAGCGGCGGCCGTGAACACGTTTACCTGCATTACCGAAGCCAGCTTCAGCAAGACGACTTCCAAACACTCATGCGCTCCCGCCTCGAAAAGGACCGCCTGCTCCAACGCACCACGGCCGGCATACATCGCGATGAACTCCTCTTCGAACTCGACGATCTGCCCTTAAAGCGTTTTGCCTCCCAAGGCCAACTCAAATCGTTCATCCTCGCCCTCAAAATGGCGCAGTTCGATTGCCTGCGCCTGCACAAAAACACCACGCCCATCCTGCTGCTCGACGACCTTTTCGACAAGCTCGATGACGAACGCGTGAACCATTTGATTCAAAGACTCGTAGAAGGTCCTTTCGGGCAAGTGTTCATCACTGACACGCACCCCGACAGGGCCGAAACCATCGCCCGGCGTTTCGGAGGAGCCTATGGTAAGTTCCTCATCGACAAGGGACAGGCCGCCACCGAACACCTCTCGAACCCACAACCCGGGCATTGATACAACTCACCCCCAAATCCACCACGCCATGGTCGTAGAGCTCAGAGAAGTCAACATATACCAGGCAGACCGACTCATCCTCGAAAAGGTAAACCTCAAAATCAACCGCGGAGAGTTTGTTTACCTCATCGGAAAAACGGGCTCTGGCAAGAGCAGCCTGCTCAAAACCCTATACGCTGCCCTACCCCTGGTTGAAGGTTCCGGCACCGTGGCCGGCTTCGACCTCACCCGCCTCGACCGCAAAACCATCCCCCTGCTGCGCCGCAAACTGGGCATCGTCTTCCAGGACTTCAACCTCCTCGACGACCGAAACGTCGAAGAAAACATCCGCTTCGCCCTCCACGCCGCTGGCTGGAAAGACCCCAAACTCATCGCTCACCGCATCGAAGAACTCCTGGCCCAGGTCGGCCTGGAAGGCAAAAACCTCGTCATGCCTCATGCCCTTTCAGGTGGGGAAAAACAGCGCGTGGTCATCGCCAGGGCCTTGGGCAACCACCCTGAACTCATCATCGCCGACGAACCCACCGGCAACCTCGACCCCGAAACCAGCGACGAAATCCTGCTCCTGCTGCGCCAACTCGCCAACGTCAACAACACCGCCGTGCTCTTCGCCACACACGACTACCGCATCCTCGAAAGCTTCCCGGCCCGCATCATCCGTTGCCACAACCAGCGCATATTCGACGAAGACACCGTCCACATCTGAGAACCTTTTCCGCTTCCCCGCGTTGGGCTGGCAACTCCCAGCCTCCATGGAAAAAGTAGCCCTCTTCTGGTTTCGACGCGACTTGCGCCTGCACGACAACGCTGGCCTTTACCACGCCTTGCGCAGCCCCTGGCCCGTGGTGCCGGTTTTCATCTTCGACCGCTACATCCTCGACCGCCTACCAGACCAACGCGACGCACGCGTCGAGTTCATCCACCAGGAAGTCGGCCGACTCTCCGAGGAACTGCGACAGCTCGGCTGCGAGATCGTAGTGGCCCACGGCCACCCCGAAGCGGTCTGGAAACAATGGATCTCCGACTGGCAGCCCGCAGCCGTATTCACCAACCACGACTACGAACCCTATGCTCGCGAACGCGACGCCCGCATCGAGCAGTTGCTCGCCGCCAACGGCATCCCCTTCCACACCTACAAAGACCAGGTGATTTTCGAAAAAGAGGAAGTGGTCAAAAGCGACGGCAAACCCTACACGGTCTTTACCCCCTACGCACGCCAGTGGCGGGAAAAGCTGGCCGATGGCGGCCCCGGTGCGGATTCTTTTTTCCTGCGCTCCTACCCCACTGAAAAGTATTTCGATCGCTTCGCCAAAATACCTCCCCGCCCCGTTCCTGCGCTCGAAGCCCTTGGTTTCGCCCCGGCCGGCATTCCATTTCCTCCCCGCCAGGTGCCCCAGCGCATCATCCTGGAGTATGACAAAAAGCGGGATTTCCCCGGCCTCGACGCCACTTCCCGCCTTGGCGTGCACTTTCGCTTCGGCACCATCAGCATCCGCGAAAAGGCCCGCCGAGCCCTCCAACTCAACCAAACCTACCTCGACGAACTCATCTGGCGTGAATTCTACAGCATGATCCTGTGGCACTTCCCCCACACGGTCGATCAGGCCTTCAAACCCGCCTACGACCGCATCGAGTGGCGAAATGACGAAAGGGATTTCGAGCGCTGGTGCAATGGCACAACCGGCTACCCGCTGGTGGACGCCGGCATGCGCCAGCTGAAGCAAACAGGCTACATGCACAACCGCGTCCGCATGGTCACCGCCAGCTTTCTCACCAAACACCTGCTCATCGACTGGCGCTGGGGAGAGGCCTGGTTTGCGCGCCACCTGCTCGACTACGAACTGGCGAGCAACGTAGGAGGCTGGCAATGGAGCGCTGGCTGCGGCACCGACGCCGCCCCCTATTTCCGCATATTCAATCCGGAATTGCAATTGAAAAAGTTCGACCCTGACCTGACCTATGTGCGGCGATGGGTGCCGGAATACGGCACCTCCGATTACCCGCCCCCCATGGTGGATCACGCCGAAGCACGCGAGCGCTGCCTCAAAGCCTACCGCGTAGCCCTCGACACCTGACGCTCAGGGCGTGCGCTCGAACTTCAGTGAAACGGAATTGATGCAATAGCGCAGGCCGGTAGGCTTGGGTCCGTCGTCGAAAACGTGCCCCAAGTGGCTGCCACATCGGGCGCAACGCACTTCGGTGCGCACCATGCCGAAACTGGTATCGGTCAGCTCCTGGACGCGCCAGGCGTCGAGCGGTTGGTAAAAGCTCGGCCAACCTGTACCACTGTCAAATTTGGTATCAGAGGAAAAGAGTGGCAATCCACAAGCCCTGCAGACGTACACCCCCCTTTCGTGGTGGTTCCAGTATTCTCCCGTAAATGCCCGCTCCGTGCCCGCCTCCCGGAGCACGTAGTACTCGAACGGCGTCAACTCGGCTTTCCATTCCTCTTCGCTCTTGACCACCCGCTCGATGGTGTCTCCTTCGGGCGTGATGATGGGCTCGGTAGAGGCAGAGATGTGATGGCCCGGCTGCGCCTGCTGACAGGCACTCCAGCCGAGCATGGCAACGATGGTAATGAGGACTTGAAGACGCATGGCCATGGACGATGTTTGTATCAAAGGTGGCTTGATTGGTTGGTCAGCTGCAAAAGAACACGGTTGGTCGGGGTTTGTTCCCACGGCTTTCGCAAGCCTCCAAACCTGCGCTCCATGTCGAAATCAGAACGCCCCCGCGATCCAGCAGGAGAAAAAATTTTTGCCCCCCGGCGCGGCCGGTTTGCTCACCTGCACCGGCAATGGTCAATGTGCCCAGGGACAAGCCACGGACGGGCTTTTCTATTCCCCTTCGACCTGGTCAGGAAATCCACAGCCGCAACCCTTACCAACCCACTGCTTGCCAATTGAAAAGGAAATGCTACCCCCCGGAAATACGGCCAGCATCTCGTACCGAATTGCTTGGCTGGCGAACACTCAAAGTTTATTTTCGGTTATGCAACAAAATGACGACCACTCCAACTTACCCCCCCCAGTTTTAAACCCAAAATCGACCATCCTGTCAACCGAAACCTCCACTTACCGCAAACACCCCCCTGAAACCTTCATTATCATCAAAACTTTCGTCCATGAAATGCCCAGCTCTACTCCTCGCCGCCATCCTGTTCGCGCCGCTGCACCTATCCGCACAGTCGATCCAAAAGACACTGGTCAAAGCATTCAACCTCGACCAAATCCACCAGGTGGATTTCCAGCTTCCCGGTGAAGTCGAAGTCTCCCATTGGCACCAACCCTACCTGCGCATCGAGCTGTCCATCGAGCTCGGAACGAGCAACGAGGGGGTTTTCAAGCGCCTGCTCACTTCGGGTCGCTACAACCTCCTCGGCGTCGTCGAGGATGGAAAAATGACCATCAAAGCCCCTTCGATTGGCAGGGTGCTCTACTTCAGCGATGGGACCTCCCTACAGGAAAAAATCACCTACAAAGTGTACCTGCCCAGCACCGTCGAGCTCGAATTGGGTGAATTGGCACGCAAATCGCGTTAACCGCAGTGACTTTTCAACATGCTGGCCACATCAGCAGTGGCCGGCACCCACAAAAGCACTGTAAATCCCATGAAACATTTCTTTTTCTTTCTGTTGTGGCTGGCTGCTTGCAGCACCTATGGCCAGGCCAGCCAACGCATCCATCAAACCTTTTCTCTCCAAGGCGCCACCCAGCTCAAGGTGGAGCTTCCCGGCGAATGCGAAATCGTGCCGTGGCCAGGCTCCTCCGTCCTCACCGAGGTAGTAGTCGAAATGCCCGATGCCTCTTCGGCAGTGTTGAAGCATTTTACCGACGTGGTCAAGCGTTACCACCTCCGCCTCGACGTCGAAGGAGAGGTAGCCACCCTGAGGGCTCAGGATCCGCAACGGGAAACGCTCATCATCCGCGGCAAAACACTCACCGAAGTCGTACACCAGAAGATCTACGTGCCCGAGCACATCATGGAGCGTTCCGGGCTTACTGCCTCGACGGCCATGGTACGCCCCCAACCAGAGTGAGTAGCAGCCCGGCGGGCTGGAATGAAACGACAGTTGTTGCAAAAAGGCTTTTTTTGCAGCAACTGTCGCTTTTTCAAACCATCCCGCCGCAGATGAAGCACACCGTCGAATTGGCACTGACACCCGAAGAGGCCTTCGCCGAGGAGCTCCTGAGGCAAAAGGTGCTGGCACTGGCTGGCCTCAGCGAAGAAGAGGTCAACCAAATCAAGCTGGTCAAGCGCAGCATCGATGCGCGCGGCCATCGCCCCTTGTACCGGCTCTGGTTCGACGTGTACACTTGCCCGCCTCCTGCCGAGCCTGCCCTGTTGGCCAACCTCCGCGACGTCAGTGACCGCCCGCCGGTCATCATCGTCGGCGCAGGCCCAGCTGGCTACTTCGCCGCCCTCGAGCTCATCGAACTGGGGTTGCGGCCCATCATTTTCGACAGAGGCAAAGACGTGCGCGAGCGACGCCGCGACCTGCGAGCCATCCAGCAATTCCACAAAGTCAATCCGGATTCGAACTACTGCTTCGGCGAAGGCGGTGCTGGTACCTACTCCGACGGCAAGCTTTACACCCGATCCCACAAACGGGGCAACTACCTCAAGGTGCTTCGCCTGCTGGTCGAACACGGTGCCAAAAGCGACATCCTCATCGACACCCACCCCCACATCGGTTCCAACAAACTGCCCCACATCGTGGCCAACATCCGCCAGACCATTTTGCACCATGGCGGTGAAGTCCATTTCAACAGCCGGGTGACGGATTTCCTGCTACACAACGGCGTGATGAAGGGCATCGTGGTCAACGACCGCTACGAGCACACCGCCGCCGCCGTCATACTCGCCACAGGCCACTCGGCCCGCGACATGTACCACCTCCTGCACCGGCGCCACATCGTCATCCAGCCGAAGCCCTTCGCCCTCGGCGTGCGCATCGAACATCCGCAGCCCCTCATCGACCGCATCCAGTACGGTCGTGAATCGCGAGGCCCCTACCTGCCGGCCTCCAGCTACCGGCTGGCCTGCCAGGTGGGCAACCGAGGCGTGTTCTCCTTTTGCATGTGTCCAGGGGGGCTGGTGGTTCCCGCAGCCACGTCCCCCGGGGAAATCGTCGTCAACGGCATGTCCATGTCGCGCCGCGACTCGCCCTTCGCCAATGCGGGCACGGTGACCCAAGTCGAATTGGAAGACCTGAGCGCATACGAACACCACGGGGTGTTCAAGGCACTGGCATTCCAGCAAGAAGTTGAACAAACCCTGTTCAAATACGGCGATGGCAGTCAAAAGGCACCGGCCCAACGCCTGCCCGACTTCGTCGCGGGCCGGCTTTCCCAAAACCTGCCCCCGTCGTCCTACATTCCGGGGCTTTACCCCGCCCCCTTGCACGAGCTCTTGCCCAGCTGGGTTTACGAGCGACTGCGCCAGGGCATCCTCGCATTCAGCAAGAAAATGCCCGGCTATTTCAGCGAGGAAGTCAACGTCATTGCCACCGAGAGTCGCACCAGTGCCCCCATCCGCATTCCCCGGCACAAAGACACCTACATGCACATCAGCACCCCAGGGCTCTTTCCCGCTGGAGAGGGAGCGGGCTACGCTGGTGGCATCCTCTCGGCCGCCATGGACGGGCAAAACGTGGCCCGGGCAGTGACCATGATGTTAGCGGAAAAGGTGGGAAAAGCCCGCTGAGGCCTCGTGGCCTCCTTCGTCAGTTGCCGTATCATTGCGCAACCGACCCCGACCGGCTCGCCATGAACTGGGGCTACCCTCCCCGGCTGCCGGCAAGCCCGGGTTTCAAAAGACTCAACAACACACGCGACGATGACCAAGCGGATCAAACACCCAAGGAAAAGGAAAAAAACCGTGAGCCCCGCTCGCCAGCAGCGCAGTGCCGTCAAGGAACCTTGGAGCCGTAAGTGGCGGCTGATCACAGCTGCCTGCTTGGCCTTGCTGGCCATGGCCATTTACGCCCCCAGCTACAACTACGATTTCGTGTACGACGACGACGCCGTGGTCAAAGAAAACCGCTTCGTCCAGCAGGGGCTGGCAGGGCTCGACGAAATTTGGACCACCTCCTACTTCCAAGGCTACAACGAAAACATCAAGGCGCGGGCCTATCGCCCCCTCCCCTTGACGACGCTGGCCATCGAGTACGAGCTCTTCGGCCTCAGCTCCACGGCCAACCACGTTTCCAACATCCTCATGTATGGCTTGACGGCCTTCCTGCTGTTCGTACTGCTGGCCAAACTGCTGCGGGCGTACCACCCTGCGCTACCGCTTTTCATCGCCTTGCTCTTCATCGTCCATCCCATCCATATCGAGGTAGTGGCCAACATCAAAAGCCGCGACACCATGCTGGGTTTTCTCGGCTTCCTGTCGGCGGCCCTGATCTGGCTCCGCTACCAAGATACGAGGCAGCTGTGGCTGTTACCCCTTTCGGCGCTGTGCTATGCCGCCGGGCTTTTCTCCAAAGAGTCGGCCCTGACCAACCTGGCTATTTTCCCGCTCATGTTGTGGTTTTTCCGGAGCCAATCGCTTCCCAGAGCCCTGGTGCAGACGCTGCCTTTCATCGCCGTGGCTGCCGTGTACCTGGCCATCCGTTCCAGCATCTTGGGCGGCATCAATGAAGGCGTCACCCTCACCCCACTCGACAACTCCCTGCTCGCCGCCGAGACCATCGACCAGCGCATTGCCTCCAACATCCTCGTGCTGGGCGTGTACCTGTTCAAAACCATCTTCCCGCATCCTTTGCTGAGCGATTATTCCTACTTGACCATTCCACTCGTCGGCTGGGACGACTGGCGGGTGTACGCTTCTCTGTTGGCCAATGCAGCCCTGCTGGCAGCCGGCATTTACGGTTTCTTCCGGCGCACGCTTTACGGTTTCGGCGCCCTGCACTACTTCGCCACGGTCTCCATTTTTACCAGCATCATCGTCACCAACGTGAGCGCCTACAACGACCGCTTTCTCTACGAACCCGTGCTGGGCATCTGCTTCCTCATCGGCTGGGCCCTTTCATTGTTGCTCAAACCCTGGCAGCCCGGACCGACGGCCTTGCGCGATTTCTTCGTCCAAAACTTCAAACCCATCGCCATCATGGCCATCCTCTCCACACTTGCCCTGGTCAAGGTGGAGACCCACTTGCCCGTTTGGAAAAACCGGTTCGTGCTCTTCGCACACGACACCAAGCTGGCACCGAACAACGCCCGCATGCGCAAAAACCACGGCGGCTCACTGGCCCGCCTCGCTGTCCAATACCAGCAAACGGACAAGGCAAAAGCCCAAGAATACGCCCGACAGGCTGTCGAAGAACTGCAAAAGGCCTTGATGATTTACGAAGACATTCCCACCGGCCACATCCACCTTGGCAACATGTACCTCATCCTGGGAGAATACGACAAGGCCGAAAAAGCCCTCCTCCGTGCCCTCGACTTCGACCCTGACAACTACTTCGCCAAAAGCAGCCTCGCCAACCTCTACTACCGCACCGGCCGCTACCAAGAGGCGCTCAACCTGCTGCAAAGCATCGACCCAAAGTATCTCAAGCCCAACGACTATTACCTCTTCTCACTCACCTGGCGCAAACTCGGAGACGATGCCAAAGCACAGGAGTACCTCGAGATGTCGGGCAGAAAATGAGCAGAATTCGGAAACCGAGGGGAAGCGGGTCGAGCTGAGAACTACCGATGCAGGTGAGCAGTTTGTCCGCGCCTGGGGGCGGAAGGGGCCAGCTTTAACGAGCGCCCGAAGGCAGGCCGAGTCACGTGGCTCGTGACGTGCGTGACATCCTACCACCCACTATCAACCTCCATAATCCTCAAACCTTTGAAGCGCGCCCAGGGCTCATCTCGAAAAATGTGCGAGGGCCTTTCGAATGGCGCAGACCGATTGTAGCAGGGCTTCCATTTCGTGGAGGGGGAGCATGTTGGCGCCGTCGCTGAGTGCTTCGGCGGGTCTGGGGTGGGTTTCGATGAAGAGGCCGTCGGCACCAGCGGCGATTCCGGCGCGGGCCATAGTGGCAATGTACTGGGGCAGTCCACCCGTGACGCCAGCTGCCTGGTTGGGCCGTTGGAGGGAATGGGTACAATCGAGGATGACGGGCAAGTCGTAGCTGCGCATGGCCGGGATGTTGCGCATGTCCACCACGAGGTCTTCGTAGCCGAAGAAATTGCCTCGTTCGGTGATGAGGACGCGCTCGTTGCCTGCCGCGAAGACCTTTACAGCGGCCAATTTCATGGTAGCGGGGCCGGCAAATTGCCCTTTCTTGATATTGACGATTTTGCCAGTGCGGGCGGCGGCTTCCAGGAGTGAGGTTTGGCGGCAGAGGAAGGCGGGAATCTGAAGCACATCGACGTGCTGGGCAGCCAGCTCAGCCTCTGGTTCGCTGTGGATGTCGGTGAGTACAGTCACGCCAAGTTCCCTACTGACGGCAGAGAGGATTTCCAAGGCTTTTTCGTCGCCGATGCCCGTGAAGGAAGATGCGGAGGAGCGGTTGGCCTTGCGGTAGGAGGCTTTGAAGACGAATGGCAGGTCGAAAGCCGCGCAGAGTGCTTTGAGGTGGGTAGCAATTTCGAAGGTGATGTCTGGGCTTTCCACTACACAGGGGCCAGCGATGAGGAGAAACTTGTCGGGGGCATCGAGGCCCAGGGTGGCGAGGGTTTGATTGGCGGCCATGCGGGTCGGATTTGGGGCAAAGATGGGCAATTGTACGGGAGCGGTGGAAGCCCTTCGATTGGGTGGAGCTGGCAAAGGCATCCTGTGCACTTACAGCCCCACGTACACCGCTTGCTCTTTGTAGAACGGGCGTCCGTCGCCGACCCAATCCACCTTGATTTCCCATTTACCAGGTACGATATCGGCGGTGGGAATGCGCATGGTGTTGTCTTGCCCCACCTGCACATCGATTTCAAAGTCGAGCGACTTGTCGTCGGCGCGGTAGAAAGCCACCTTACCGGTTATTTCCTTCATTTCCGGAGGAAAAACGAGGTCGAGCGCCTGAGCCGAGCTTTCGATGCGCAGGTCAACGGGCAACGATTCGGCATTTTGCAGCTTGTCTATGTGTTGTTGGTAATTGATGTCCTCCTCGTAGTAATTGTCCACGACGAGGGAGTTGTCGAGGGTTTTGCTGTACACCACCATACCCACCATGACGAGGACGAAGGCGGTGTAAACGATTGCGATACCAGTACCCCAATTCCATTTCATGACGCTATTGGATTTAGATTTTTTGAAAAACAAGGAAGCACCGCTTCATTTCATGGGGCCGAGAAAGTTGGTGGATGTTTTGTCCAATAGTTTGTCGCCGGCATAGACAGCAATGACGAGTTTGGTTTTGCGGCTCTCGAGGGCCTTTTCAGGCAGGTCGATGAAAAAGACCCCTTTACCCATGGCGTTTTTGTCCACGCTCAGGTCGGTTTGCTGCCCGACGAGGCGGATGCGGGCGTCGTCCCGATTGAGCACCTCGAATCGGAGGTTGGAAAGCGGGACGCTTGTCTTATTGACCATCTCCCAGTTGTACAAATTGGCCAGGTAGCCGTCGTCGAGGCGTTGGTAGAGCTGGCCGGGGGTGCGCAAAACCAGCAGTTCTACGTCCGAGCGGGTGATGAGGAGGAAGGCCTGCAGGATGATGAGCACTGCCAGGACGGCGCTGTAGGCCAGGGCGCGGGGAGTGAAGATTTTGCGGACGCCTTTCTCGACGCCGAGGGCCGAGTCGTATCGGATGAGTCCTCGGGGCCTGCCAATTTTGTCCATGACGGCATCGCAGGCATCGATGCAGGCGGTGCAATTGACGCATTCGAGCTGGGTGCCGTTTCGGATGTCAATGCCCGTGGGGCACACCTGCACGCACAGTTTGCAGTCGATGCAGTCGCCCTGTACCTGGAGGGGGTTGTCGGCGACGGCAGGCTCGGGATGCAGAGCTGCCCCAGCCACTTTTGCCTGCAGCTCGCCCACCGGATTTTTCTGTTTTTTCAGTCTGCCTCGCGGTTCGCCGCGCACCCAGTCGTAGATGACGACGATGGTCTCGGGTGCGATGAGCACGCCTTGCATGCGGCCGTAGGGGCAAATGGTGGTGCAGACTTGCTCGCGCATGAAGGCAAACACGCCGTAAAACAGCCCAGCAAACACCAACATGGCAATGAAGCCGCCGAGGTGCTGGCTGATGGGCTCGCTGATGATTTGCAACGCCGCATCGGAGCCGATGATGTAGGCGAGGAAGAGATTGGAAATGAGCACGGCGATGCCATAAAAGATGGCGTGTTTGGTGGCTTTTTTCAGGATTTTGTCGGTGGTCCAGGGAGCGGCGTTCAGCTTGCGCTGTTGGTTGGCATCGCCTTCGATGAGGTACTCGATTTTCCGATAGACCATTTCCATGAAGATGGTCTGTGGACACACCCAGCCACAGAACAGCCGGCCGTACACCGCGGTAAACAGCACGATGAAAACCATCAGGGTCACCATGGCCAGGGCGAACAGGTGCAAATCCTGCGGGGTGAACACCAGGCCGAAGATGACGAACTTGCCTTCGAGTACATTGAAGAGGAGGAACTGCTCGCCGTTGATGCGGATGAACGGCATGGTGAACAGGGCGGCCAGGAGCACCCAGCTGACGTACGTACGCCATTTGTAGAACCGTCCCGACGGCTTTTTGGGGTAAATCCAAATGCGTTTGCCGCGCTTGTCAACGGTTGCAAGGTGGTCTCTGAAGGATTCCTGCGCGGATGGAGTCGTTTTTTCGACGGGTTTCACTTCTTCAACATTTTGATGCAGAGGTGTGTGATGGGGAGGTCTGGCTCAGACCTCCCCGAAAATTTCCAACCTCACTGTTCAGCAGTTTGCTGTGTGGTTTGGCTGTTCTGGTCGGCAGGGGCCTGGTCTTCGGGTTGCCAGAGTTCGCCCTGCGGTTCTTTGGCGTTGGGCGGGTTCGTTCCCTGCAGCTTGACCAGGATGTAACTGGCCACGCGCTGGATGTCCTTGGGGCGGAGGGTTTGCTTCCAGGGCACCATGCCTTTTTCTGGGACGCCTTCGCTGATGGTATGGAAGACGTTTTTGATGCCACCGCCGTGGATCCAGTAGGGGTCTGTCAGGTTGGGGCCGATGGAGTTGCCCTCGCCATTTTGGCCGTGGCAAGGGGTGCAGTTGGTTTGGAAAATGGTCTGCCCCAGGGCGAGCTCATTCTCATCCGTGAGCAAGGTGACGGTGTTTTCGTCCACCTGGTCGCCAGATTTGGCCTTGTATTCTTCTATACGAGCCTGGGCAATTTGCATGTCGCGCTCGTATTCTTCGACCAGGGTTGGCCCGCCGAGGATGTGGTAGTAGGTGAAATAAACAGCGGAGAAGATGATGGTGACGTAAAACAGCCACAGCCACCACGGAGGCAGGCGGTTGTCGAGCTCGCGTATGCCGTCATAGTCGTGTTCGAAAAGGATTTCCTTCTCGGCCTCCACGGGCACGTATTGGGTAGCCGCCCGCTTGAGGCGTTGCCACCAGCTTTCCTGGGGAGCTTTTTGGTACTGCTCGACGATTTCTTCTAGGCCTTTTTCTTTCAGTGCCTGGATTTCTTGCATCTTGACCATCACCGAGAAGAGCCTCACCAGGGACAACAGCGATCCCAGCACCACGAGAGCCGTGGCGATCAGCACGATGTTGCCAAAGGTCTTTTCCCAGAAATCGCCGTTGGCGGCTGCCTGGGCGGCGGGCTCTTGGGCCACTGTCCAGAGGGGCATCACCAAAACGGCCCCGACGAGTGCGATGCGATTGATTTTTTTCATGTTCAAAAAGTTGATTTGAGGCGTTTGCGATTGGCCGGCCGGAAGGGTTGGTTCCGTGTGTAGCCCTGCGCTTTGGCTTCATTCATCCTCTTCCAGGGGCAGGGCCGACATCTTGTCGATGTACTCCTTTTTGCGAGTCAGAATCCAGAAGGTGAAGCCGACAAAGACTGCGAAAAAGAGCACCAGTGCGATGACGGCCAGCCAGTTGAGGTTTTCATTCTGCAAGAGGTACTTGTACATGGTTTGGTGGTTTTGAGCGGTGGTCGGCGGCGTGGAGGGGCCACCGACGACCGCTGCATTTCAGCCTTATTTTTCAGCCTGTGCCTTGGGCTCGATGCCCGTACCCAGCTTTTGCAGGTAGGCGATGATGGCTACGATTTCCTTGTTTTCCAGACCTTCCTGCTCGACGCCGGCTGCCCGCAGGTTGTCGGCCACCATTTTGGCTTGCACACGCAGGTCATCGTTGGCGATGTATTCGTAGCCTTCTTCATAGGGTACGCCCAGCTTGCGCAACACCCTGATCTTGTTGAAAGTGGTGGTGGTATCGAGGTCGTTTTGCGCCAACCACGGATAGGCCGGCATGATGGAGCCAGGCGAGGTGCTGGAGGGGTCGATGAGGTGGTTGTAGTGCCAGGCATCAGACTTTTTCAGCTTGCCCACGCCTTCCCGGGCCAGGTCGGGGCCGGTGCGTTTGCTACCCCAAAGGAAGGGGTGGTCGTACACGAACTCACCCGATTTGGAATACTCGCCGTAGCGCTCGGTTTCAAAGCGCAGGGGCCGGATCATCTGGGAGTGGCAGCCCATGCAGCCCTCGCGCACGTAGATGTCCCGTCCTTGCAGTTCCAGCGGCGTGTAGGGCGTCACCGTGGAAATCTTGGGCACGTTTTCGTCGATCAGGGCCATGGGGAAATACTCCACTGCCCCGCCGATGAACACCAGCACGAACGACAGCAGAAGCATTTGCACGGGGCGACGCTCGATCCAGCGGTGCCAGTGCTCCTTACCGATGTGGGCATGCGCCACCCGCACAGGGACTTCCACCGTCTCGTTGGCTACGAACTGGCCCTGGGCCACCGTCTTGGCGATGTTGACCAGGCCGAGGATGACCCCGCTGAGGTACAATGCACCTCCGAAAGCACGGATGCCATACAGCGGAATGATCTGGGTGACCGTGTCGAGGAAATTGCTGTACACCAGCATGCCATCGGGCGTGAAGGCACGCCACATGATGTTTTGAGTCACTGCCGACCAGTACATTGGAATGGCGTAAAAGATGATGCCCAAGGTGCCGAGCCAGAAATGGGTGTTGGCCCATTTGACGCTGTATAGCTTGGTATTGAAAATGCGGGGGATGAGCCAATACACCACCCCGAAGGTGAGCATGCCATTCCATCCCAGTGCACCCACGTGCACGTGACCGATGGTCCAATCGGAATAGTGCGTCACGGCGTTCCAGCTCTTGATGGACATCATCGGGCCCTCGAAAGTGGACATGCCGTAGGCAGTTACCGCCACCACCATGAATTTCAGGATGGGATCCTCGCGCACCTTGTCCCAGGCGCCGCGCAGGGTGAGCAGGCCGTTGAGCATACCGCCCCAAGAAGGTGCGATGAGCATCAGGGAGAAGAGCATGCCCAGCGATTGCGCCCAGTCGGGCAAGGAAGTGTAGAGCAGGTGGTGCGGGCCAGCCCAGATGTAGATGAAAATGAGCGCCCAGAAGTGCACGATGCTCAGCCGATAGGAGAACACCGGTCGGTTGGCAGCCTTGGGCAGGAAGTAATACATCAGCCCCAGGTAGGGAGTGGTGAGGAAGAAAGCCACGGCGTTGTGGCCGTACCACCATTGAACCAGGGCGTCCTGGACGCCGGCGAACACCCCGTAAGCGTGGCCGAGGCTGGTGGGAATGGCCAGGCTGCGCACGATATGCAGCAGGGCTACCGTCACCCAGGTGGCGATGTAGAACCAGATGGCCACGTAGAGGTGCTCCTCCCGGCGGTTCAGGATGGTGCCGAACATGTTGATGCCGAAGATGACCCATACCAGCGTGATGGCGACGTCGATGGGCCAAATCAGCTCGGCATACTCACCGCTGCTGGTGTAGCCGAGGGGCAGGGTCAGCGCCGCACTCAGGATGATGAGCTGCCAGCCCCAGAAATGCAGGTTGCTGAGCAGGTCGCTGTACATGCGCGCCTTGAGCAGGCGTTGCAGCGAGTAGTACACGCCCATGAAGATGCCGTTGCCGACGAAGGCAAAAATGACTGCATTGGTGTGCAGGGGTCGAATGCGGCTGAAGGTCAGCCAGGGCGTGTCGAAGTTGAGTGCCGGAAAGATCAGTTGCAGGGCAAGCAACAGACCAACCGTCATGCCGATGGCCCCCCAGAACAGGGTGGCATAGGCGAACTTGCGGACGATGGCGTTGTCGTACTGGATGCGTTCTACCTGTGTCATGAGGAATCTCGTTTATTGGTCAGCCAGTTTTTCGGTTGGAGTTTGAGCGTCCTTGGTCTCGGTGCTGGCCGCGGGTTTGTCGTCGAACAAAATCCGCATGGCCGGCGTGTGATCGTCGTCATACTGACCGCTGCGCACAGCCCACAAGAAGGCCCCGAGGAACCCCCCGGCCACCAGCAAGCTCAAGGCAATCAGTATGAAGATGACTTCCATTGCTTTGAAATTTTGGCGCAAGGTAGAAGGGGTGCCAACCCCCATGAGTGAGCTTTGTCAAGAGCGCTATTGACATTTGTCATCCACTTCGCCTTCATTTGGCAAAACCGCCAAACTGCCAAACCATGGCTCAGGCCAGCCATGCACAACCAGTTTTTCTTTTGGAAAAATGCTCCTTCAAGCAGGCCGTTTGGTCCATCTTGTCATGGGCCAATCACTGCACGTTCCATCCAGCGCGCATCGACGGGGTGACTGGTTGGACATTCGCATCAAAAATCCTTGCGCAGGCAGGTGTAGCGGATGCCGAGGGTAGGCAACACCATCCAGGCCAGCAAAACAGCGGCTGTGACCAACATCCCCGCCGCAGAACCGAAAAACTTCTTGTACACCGCCCCCGTCAGGCTCATCAGCGCCGATATGTCCAACTTCAGGATGACCAGGATGCGCGACAGGTCGATGGGGTTGAAAATGGTGGACAGCAAGGAAAATTTCTCCAGGGGATAATCACTCAGCCACGACAAGCCGAGTAGCAGCAGCCCGTCGTAAATCACCGCCAGGAAAAGCCACACCAGAATGGCCCATCCGAAGCCCTTGATCTTGTCCTCGTTTTTCAAGGCTATCCAATAGGCCAAGGCGGAGAAGATGAATGAAAGCACCACGCCATTGACCAACAACAGCACGAAGTTGCCAGCCTGCGACGAGCCGAAAACTCCAAACAGTGCCATGGGGACTCCGGCACCGATGAGCAAACTGATCGAAAGCGACAAGGCCAACCCCAAGAATTGCCCCATGAAAATGCTGGTGCGACGGATGGGCTGCGCCAGCAACAGCTCGATGAACTCCCTCGAATTGTAATAGTACATCACCCCAAACATGGTGGCGATGAGTGGGCAAAGGATGAGCACCACGTTCATGCTGCTGATGACCACTTTCGACAAGTCGTTGCTCAGCAGCAACAGGCCGGTGGTGAACACCAGGTAAAACAACGCATAGATGAAAGTCCACTTGCTGCGAATGAGATCGTAGAAGCTGTATTTGAGAATCTTCAACATGGTCGGTGGTGTTTGTTATCAGGAAGTGGTTTTGGGCTCGAGGTGGGGTTTGCCATTGCCATTGGTGGCCTGGCTCTGCTGCAGCAGGGCGGCTATGGCCGTTTCGACTTGATCGGCGCCGTAGCGCACCAACAGGGCCTTGGGAGACCCCTTGAAATGGATGCGGCCCTCGAGCAGGTAGATGATTTCGTCAGCCAGTTCCTCTACCAGGCTCATCACGTGGGTGGTGATCAGGATGAGTTTGCCGGCCTGTCGTTTTTCGTCGATGAGTTTCTTGAGCTTGATGAGTGAAACCGGGTCGAGCCCGGCGGTGGGTTCGTCGAGGATGTAGATGGGGCAATCGTACATGAATGCCAGCACCAGGTTCACCTTTTGGCGGGTGCCGCCAGAGAGGTTGCCCAATTTCTTGTCGAGGTAAGGTTGTAGGCCGAACCAAGCCACCAGCGAATGGTCGATCTCGGTGTGGCCTCGCAGGTCTTTGACCATGCGGATGAGCTCCTGGACGCGGATGTTTTCCGGGAAACGGGCGATCTGCGGCAGATAGGCCACCTGGTTGCGGTAGCTCCAACTGTGGGCGACGGGCTGGCCGAGCACCTCGATGCGCCCGGCATCGGGAATGACCATGCCCAGGATTGATTTGATGAGGGTGGTTTTGCCCGAGCCATTCGGACCCAGCACAGCAATGATTCCCGGCTCGCGCAGGGTCAAATCCACGCCTTGTAACACGTGGTTTTTGCCAAATGATTTGTGGAGGTGCTCGATGGTGATCATGTCAGTCGCAGTTGTGGTTTTATCTAAATAAGCAGTGCGCCGCTCAGGGCAACCCAATGCTGACGGGTTTCATCAGTGGCTTGTTGTCCAGCACGTTTTCCGGGGTGAAAATGGGGCTCACCTTTTCGGAGTAATTCAACAAGTCCACGAACAGACTTCGCAACAACACCATCGCTTCGGGCGTGCGGTTGACGACGTAGGCAAACAAGCTCATGGGTCGATGGGGCACGTCTCCAAAGCCATCGCCGTCGAGGTCGTAGCCGGCGTAATCGCTCCAGTAGTTGCCGTCGAAAGCGCTGTCCGACCCGGCGACGTGTACAGCCAGGTTGAAGGTGTTTTGCAAAAAGTTGCACTGTTCCAAGCGCGTCTGCATGTTTCCACCCGAGAGGCGCATGGCCCAGCCATTGGTCCGCAATTCGTTGCGCAACAGGTGCACGCGATTGGAAGTTTCCATGAAAATTCCCACGGTATTTTTTCTGAAAATATTGTCGCTTATTTCTGCATCGTAAATATCCTTGAGCAGCAAACCATAGGATGCCGGCCCCCAATTTTCCTCGAAAATATTTCGGCGCATGGCGATGTTGCGAGAATACATGACAGCCACACCTGCGCCGTTGTGGCGAAATATGTTGTCGAAATATTCGTCCTCGTCGGAGAACATGAAGTGCAAGCCGTAGCGGATATTGTTCTCACTGAGGTTGCCGAATATGCGGCTGTTGTCCACGAATTCGAAATAAATGCCGTCGCGATTGCCTTTGACGTGGTTGCGGGCAATGGTCAAACCAGTACAATACCAGGCATGAATGGCGTTGCCGGCATTGGCCTCCTCTACCGAATGTGCTTCGATGTAATTGTCCGACACTTCACCATTGAAGGCATTTTGGAGGTAAATGGCAAAATAGGCGTCGAAAAACTCATTGTGCCGGATGAGGAATTCCCCTGCCTTGCGCACCCGAACGCCCGCCCAGTCTTCCATGTAAGACTGCCCGACGTTTTGAATCCGGAACCCCTCCAGGTGGAAGTGATTGGCCTCGACGGTGATGATCTCCCCCTTGTTTCGACCGTCGATGATGGGCTTGCCCTTCCCTATCAGGGTCAACTCCTTGTCGATGCGGATGCCGTTTTCGAAATACGTCCCCCCTTCGACTACGATGGTGTCGCAGGGTCGGGCTTGGGCGACCGCCGCTTTGATACTCGTCAGGTCGCAGTTGGCGCACACCCGCCACACGTTTCCGGCTGCGGGCATCGCCAGTGCGGCAAAGGCGAGGAACAGTATATTTTTCGAAAAAGACATTTTTTTGAGGAATTGAGGAACTGAGGAATTGAGGAACTGAGGAATTGAGGAACTGAGGCCAACCGTCAACAACCTCCACAATCAGGTTCACAGAGTCACGCCATATTTTTGGAGCAGGGCATTCCAATCGAGCATTTCACCACCTTTTTCGGCCTGGATTTCGGCAGCCGCCTGTTGGGAGGCATAAGCCGAGAGGTAACCGCCCATGGGGCTGGGGATGGCCTCGGATACCAGGAAGGTTGCTTTGGTGGCATCGATCCACTGCGCGGGCGCCGTGTAATCCCTCACAAGCAACAAGGCGGGATTTTTAGCCTGTCCGGTGCCCAGAAATTGCACCATACACTCGATGGCGTCAAACTTGTACACCTTGGATTTGCTGGTGACGATCTCAGCAGCAAAAGGCTCGTCCACGATGGTCATCTTGCAATGCGCACATGCATCGGTGCCGAATTCAATGGGCTGTGGTGATGGCGTGCATGCCCACATTGCGAGCGCGCAGGTCAGCAGCAGAAAGAGTCGATTCTTCATGTTGTGAGGTTTTTTTTCCTTCCAGCCAGATGGCTGCCAGGGCCAGCAGGAAAGACAGGCCGACGAACCAGCCGCCGATCCAGGGCCAGGACTTGGCGAGGAAATTCAGAAGCACTTTGTTGCCGATGAGCGGCGGTTGATAGGCCATGCCAGGAATCTTGATGGGTGCATCGGGGTTCAGGTTGTGGCCGTAGTCGTATTCCCAGAGATAGAAATCGTAAATGCCGGCAGCACACAGCAGAAACAACACCACCAGCCAGGCAATCCAAAGCGATCTTTTGCCGGAAAAGGCCACCAGCAGGCCGAGGAGTATCATGCCGGCAATGACGTAGGGAAAATACTGCAGCTCTGGTATGGACTCGGGCTCGATGGGGCGCATGCCCACGTAGTGGTTGAGGATGTTGATGTTTTGCAGGGTGCCGGATTCGCTGCCAGTGATTTTGTCGATCCAGATGTACATCGTGACCCCTTTGGGATACTGCGGGGCGATGAGGGTAATTTTCCACATGGGAAAGACGAACAATGCACCCAGACACAGCACGGCGGCGATGAACAATATTTTCGGGAAATTTTTCATGATGAAAATTTTGGAGTCGATTAGGTGCACGCTTGATTCACCAGGCAGCTGTTCGAATATTTAGAAAAAAATGAGGGCCGGCTGAATGCGCAATTCGTGATACGGGCAATTCTCAGCATGCAATCGTCATCAGTCGAAACTACCAAGCCGGCCCTGCATGGTCTTTTGACGAGGTCGGGCACATCCGGCAGGATGGTGCTCCACCCTGCCGGAGGCCGGCCGATCGTCAGAGGTTGGGAGCCTGGCCCGTCCACCAGCGCAAAGCGACGTTGCTGTTGGGGGGAGATACCCGCACGTAACCTTGCATTTCCTGGTGCAGGGCCGAGCAGAAGTCGGTGCAATAGAACGGATACACCCCTTCCTTCTTGGGTTCCCAGAGCAGTGTCTCTGTTTGGCCGGGCATGATGAGCAGCTCGGCGTTGTTGGCCCCCATGACGGCGAAGCCGTGTGGCACGTCGAAGTCCTGTTCGAGGTTGGTGACGTGGAAGTACACCTTGTCGCCCACTTTGATGCCCTCGATGTTGTCAGGGGCGAAGTGGCTGCGAATGGTGGTCATGTACACGTGCACCACGTTGCCGTTTCGCTCGACGCGGGTGTCCTTTTCCGAAGGCACCATGTAGGGATGTTTGTTTTCACTCAGCTTGTAGAACTGCTTGGAGCGGGGCTGCACCTTGGAGGCTGCGATGCCCTGTGCGTAATGGGGCTCGCCGACGGTCGGGAAATCGAGCAGCAGTTGCATCTTGTCACCCGAAATGTCGATGAGTTGGGCAGACTGGCAGAGCTCGGGGCCGGTGGGCAAGTAGCGGTCCTTGGTGATTTTGTTCATAGCCACCAGGTACTTGCCATCGGGTTTTTTGCTGTCCCCTCCAGGGATCATCAGGTGGCCGATGGAGTAGTAGGTCGGGATTCGATCCACCACTTCCCAGGTGCCCAGTTTCCACTTGACTACTTCGGAGGAAATGAAGAAGCTGGTATAGGCGTAGCCCTTGCCGTCGAACTCGGTGTGGAGTGGGCCGAGGCCGCCTTCCTTGACCACGCCCGCCACGACGGCGTCGTAATTCAACACGGGGATACCGTATTTCTCGCCCTCGAAGTTTTGCTCCTCGATGGCCTTGAGCATTTTGGTGAACGAGTGCACGGTCAGATCGGTGCTCAGCTTGCCAGCGCCGACGATGTACTCACCCGTGGGGTCCACGTCCACGCCGTGGGGTGATTTGGGCGTAGGCAGGAAGTAAACCATGCCGGGGCAATCACGCGGGTCGAGCACCTTGACGGAGTTGATGGTTTCAGAGAAAGCCATTTGTTTCTCCTCATCCCAGTAGTTGTGTACATAAGAGGTCGGGAAGTCGCGTGCCTTGCCCTGGGCGAGGTATTCTTCGGCCTTTTTCCAGTTGATGGCGGCGATGAAGTCCTTGTCGTTTTGGGAAGCGTTGACTTCGAGCAGGGAGTTTTGTTCCTCGGTGTTGTAGGAGGTGAAAAACATCCAGCCGTGGGAGTTATTCTTGCCGGCGTGGGCCAGGTCGTAATCATATCCCGGCATGAGGATTTGGAAAGCCACCGACATGCGCCCCGTTTGGGGATCGACTTTGATGAATGAGAGGGCGCCTTTGAAGTTCTCGGCATAGGAAGTGATTTCGACATCCTTCTGCGGGATGGGCACCGAGAATCGGGTGCCAGCCACCACATACTCGGTGTTTTCGGTGGTGAAGGGCGAGCTGTGGTTGCCACCACTGTTGGGCAATTCGATGATTTCGGCGGTTTCGAAAGTGCTCAGGTCCACCCGTGCTACCCGCGGCGTGTTGTTGCCGTTGATGAACACCCAGCGGCCATCGGTTTCGCCGTTGGTCTGGGAGAGTTCCGGGTGGTGGGCGTCGTCCCAGGGCACGAAGCCATGGGAGGTGTTGAGCAGCGGCTTGGTTTCTTCATTGAAGCCATAGCCTTTTTCCGGATCGACGGAGAACACGGGAATGACGCGGAACAAGCGCCCCGAAGGCAATCCATACACGCTGATCTGGCCGCTGAAGCCACCTGAGATGAAAGCGTAGAATTCATCGTACTGGCCGGGGGCAACGTACACCTTGGAGGCCACATCAGAACTGAGTGCGCCGCCCTGTTGGCCACCCTGGTTACACCCCGACATGGCGAGGAAAATACCCACCAGGGTAAGGGTTGACAAAAGACTCGTGAGGTACTTCATAATCGTAAGACTGTTTTGGACTGGGCCGCCGAAAGAAGCCCTTGTGTGGCCACCTCCGGACAACCCTTCGTGATCGTCAGAGGGTTCTGAAATATTCGAGCACGGCCCGGGCCTCTTCCTCGGTGAGGTGCTGATTGGCCATGGGTGAGCCGTTGTATTCCATGAGTAGTTTCTTGGCGATGGGGTCTTCCTTGACCATCTGTTCGGGGTTGAGGATCATGTTCATGATCCACTCGGGTGAGCGGCGCTCGAGAATGCCTTTGGGAGGAGGACCGATGAACTTTTCGGTGGGCTTGTGGCAAGCCGTACACATCTTTTCATAGATCTCCTTGCCTTTGGCTGCGAGTTCTTGGTTGATCTCGGGATCCAGCTTGACCTCTTTCACGGGACCGATGCCTTTGTTCTGCATGGGATCCACGTTTTCGGCTGCCAACATGGACTTGGGCTTGGGCTTGTCGGCAGCAGGAGCCTCCTCTTTGCCGCCACACGCAGTAAAGAGCATGCATACACTGGCCACAGCGATTAGCTTAAGGGCGAATCTTTTCATGACCGAAGGTTTTTTGATGATGAAAACTGGACGTCGGTGTCCGATTTGACGAGGCAAAGATTGATGGCACCGAAACCGTGGGGCATGACTTAGATCAAGGGGAGCATTGACTTTTATCAGAGTGGAGGGAACACGGGAACTGGGAGCTTTGGGCTCGGTCGAAGGCCTTGCCACCGGGCTATTGGAGGCAAGGCACTCGCCATAGCGAATCGCTGGGTAAATCCCAATCAATCCCACACCCCAGCGCAGCCCATTGCCCATGTAGGTAGCAGATAAACGTCGCCATTATGATGCTCAGTAAATCATGTCAATATGCCTTGAAAGCCTTGTTGTTTTTAGCACAGCGGCCGATGCCGGAAAGCCCCATGCCTGCAAGTGAAATCGCCAAGGCCATCGATGCCCCTGAGGCATTTCTGGCCAAGACCCTGCAGCACCTCAATCAAAAAGGCCTGGTATCGTCGGTCAAGGGCAATCAAGGTGGGTTTTTCCTGACTCCGGCTCAATCGAAAATGCGGCTCAGCGATGTTATCCAAGCCATCGACGGGGACGACGCGCTCCACACTTGCCTGCTCGGCACCAACCCCTGCAACCCTGAAAAACCCTGTATATTGCACCGGCATTTCGTGTCGATCAGAAAGGAATTCAACGATTTTTTCACGCAACACCGAATCGAAAGTTTTCGCCCCGACAATGACCAGGATTTCAGTATGTCCTATTGCTTGGGAAATATTTGACAAGCGGTTGAAAATATTTCATTGGCTATGCTGAAAAAAATTCTGAAGCCTCATCCACCACAAGGATGAATACCTCAAAATTCCACCTGGAAATACTTTTTCAACCATTTTTTCAAAAAATCAAAAGCAGCGGAAAATGACTGGAAAAAACAAGCAAGAGGCCAGCACCAAATTTTCGGTAAATCAACTCCTCGCCGGGCTCGAGTACGGCCCCATGGACGAAGTGCTGCTGGAATATCTGGCGGGATTTTGCCAAAGCTTCGAGGTGCGTCATGCAGCCTTCGTGCACGTATTGAAAAACCACGTGCTCGCAGGTGCAGAAACATTGGACATCGACCCCGGCAAGCTGGAGCAGAGCGAATCAGAAGCTGTCGGCAGCTACCTGAGAAAGTTGGTGCAAACCCACTTGGGCAAATGCATGGATGGCAGGTTTACCCTTTTCGTCGAGCCTGGCGATCCGCTCGAGGTACTGCTTCGAAATGCCCAGGAGCTCAACAGCGACCTGGTGGCCATAGGCCAAAAAACCAGCGTGCGATCACACGGCATCACGGCCAAAAACTTCATCCGGCACGTGAGCTGCAACGCCCTGTTGGTCCCCCAAGGCGCCCGATGGAAACTCGAGCGCATCCTCGTACCCGTGGACTTCTCCGAGGGATCCGGCCAGGCCTTGCAACTCGCCTTGAGCATCCGCAACAGCCTGGAACCCGCCCCGGTAGTGGATGTGTTACACCTGTACGACCTGCCAATCACCACCGGCACTTTTCGCATCAGCGAAACGCGCCTGTTGGAAGCCATCGACGAGGAGCGCAAAGAGAGCATGAGGCGCTTCATTCAACAGCATGTACCCGAAGCAGTCAGAAAACAGGTTCGAACCATCGTCAAGGCCTGTCGGCACCGTTCCATCGGAACTCGCATCGTCGATTTCGCCACACGCCGCCGCGACAACCTCATCGTCATGGGGGCTCGGGGCCACTCTCCCCTCGAGCGACTCCTCATGGGCAGCGTCACGGAGAAAGTGCTATCGGTGACCACCAAAATTCCCGTGCTCGTCGTGCGAACCAATGGCACATGACATTTTTCAATACTCCCCCTGATGCATGTCATCCATGCCTTGGCCGCTCTGTCGGCAGCTTTGCCCCTGAACAGAGTCACGCCAGGCATGTACACCTCTTCACTGATTTAAAATGTCTGAGAAATGAAAAAATTCGAAATCAAACACGCACTCGTTTGCCTGGACTTGAGCAGCAACGACAAAGCCGTGCTCGACTACCTGAGCAAGTTTAAAAACCTGCTTCAAATCCAAAAAGCTACCGTGATGCACGTGGTACCAGCCGTGCAACTCTACCACGCTGGTACTTCGAGCACCTTGCAGCCCATCACCACTGAGGTGGCCGCAGCCATTCAGCAGATGGTGGCCAAAAAGCAGATTACCGAAGACCCTAAAAAGACCAAAGTCCTGGTCGTAGAAGGCGATCCTCTCGAGGAAATCCTCGCTGAGATCGAAAAGAGCAAAATCGACCTGGTGGTGCTCGGGAAAAGCGAAGAAGAGGGCAGCTTCGGCCTGCTGATGAAAAACACCCTGCGCAGAACTTCCGCCCATGCCCTGGTCGTACCAGCAGGTAGCAAGAAAACGCTCTCGAAGATCATGGTGCCGTTCGACTTTTCGCCCAATTCCATCCAGGCACTGAAAACGGCACTCCGTATCAATGAACGGCTCGACAAGCCCGCCAAAGTCATCGCAGTAAACGTGTACGAGCTGCCCTCCATCCAGACCTACCGCATCGGCAAAACCGAAGAGGAAATGCGCAAATTCCTCCTCGAAGATCGCCGCGAGGCATTCAGGCACTTTCTCTCCACCTATTTTGCCGAAGAAGAACGCCAGGTCATAGACCCGCAAATCGTGGAGCTGAAACAGAGCAGCATCGGCAAGGAACTCGTCGATTTTGCCGACAAAAAGAAGGTGAACCTGATCGTACAGGGAGCCAAGGGTCATTCAAAGGTTGCGCTGCTCTTGCTTGGCAGCGTCAGCGAAAAGGTGTTGCAACTCACCAAACACATACCCGTGCTGGTCATCCGATGAGGCACCCGCCCGGCACCGAAAAAGCATACAGGGTTTTTTGGTCACATAGGTTAGTTTTCGAAGGCTGTCAGATGCACCAGCGCTGACAGCTTTTGTTTTTGAAAAAATATTGTCTGGCAAAAAAGGCCCGGCGCATTTTTCCAAAATATAGATCCGGTGATTCACTTTGAATGAATATTTTACGATTCAGGGCGCGACGGAAGTTTCTCAAATCCTCAAATCCTCATATCCTCATATCCTCATATCCTCCCTGCCTGGCGGCAGACAGGCCTGCCTGCCTGTCCGTCGGCCAGACGGGTCGGCAGACAGGAAATCCTCATATCCTCACATCCTCATATCCTCAAATCCTCCCTGCCTGCCTGTCCGTCGGCCAGACGGGTCGGCAGACAGGAAATCCTCACATCCTCCCCGCCTGCCGCTTCTTTGACATTTATCAACACCTCTGGTTGACGTCGGTCAATGTCATCGGAAAACTGCGCCGATAGCTTTGCCCAAAATCCTGAGACATGTACATCGAAGACAACCATACGATAGGATCCATGCAGGCCGCCTTCAGCAGCATGTTTCCATGGCTGAGGCTGACCTTTTACCAGCCACCTTCGAAAACCAGCGAAAAACCGCCCTCCATCAAACTGTCGCCAACTGAAAAGGTGGGCAACGTGCGCGCCACCCACAACCGGGGCTACATCCGCCTCGACGACCAACTCACCGTGAAGGGCCTGCTCTATATTTTGGAAAATATTTTCGGGCTATATGCCCAGGTCGAACGCAACAGCTTCGGTCGGTGGCAAAAAATACCACGCAACGACCCCGGCACGCTCAAAGAGCACAACGTGCGCGGTTTTCTCACCAATCAACAGGCTATCATTTCCTGAGCCGCAGACCATGCGGCGGGATATTTCCAAAAATTCCAGCCCATGAAAAAAATCCTGTTTCCAACCGACTTTTCAGAGACTGCCGCAGCAGCGCGAGACTACACGGCCAAACTCGCCGCCATGTTGGGCGCCAAGGTCGATGCCCTACATGTGTTCAACCTCCCCTTTGCCGAAAGCGCCGGCATGTCGCCCCAAATGCTGGAGGAAATGATCGCAGCCAAAAAACAGCTCGTCAGTGAAAAACTCGCGCAATTCCTCCAACCCATTGCCGAGCCCTATCGTGGCGAAGCGATTGCAGTGATGGGCGTTTTCGTGCCAGAGGAAATAAACGACCTGGTAAAAGCCCGCAAATATGACCTGGTGGCCATGGGCACCCTGGGAGAAAAGCATACACAGCTGGAAAAAATCCTCGGCAGCGTCACCAGCCAAACGATGCTGCGCGTGAGCGCTTGCCCAGTATTGGCCATCCCTGCTCATGCCAGCTGGAACGGTGGCATCCGCCGCATCGCTTACGCCACCGACTTCCAGCCCGAGGACGAAAAGGCCGCTTCCCAGCTGCTCGACCTGGCCTTGCAGTTGGGTGCCGAGGTGCACTTCGTACACGTGGACACAAAATCCCAGATCGGCGACAAAGACGACTACGTGTTGTTGGAAAAATACCCGTTCGATTTCACCCGCTTTGCCGTCATCAACAACCCCAACGTGATAGAGGGCATCGATCGCTACCTCCACGAAAGCGCCATCGACTTGCTGGCCCTGTTCATGCCCCGGCGCAAGCTTTGGGAACGGCTCTTCCACAGCAGCTTCACCAAGAAAATGGTATTCCACAGCCGGATTCCCCTGCTCGTCTTCCACCACCCCGAAAATCCCCAATGAGACCTCCCCTCGTCCGGTATTCCCAATTACGACTACCACAGGCAACTGCATCGGAGGTAGGCTTCGTAGTTTAGCGGTGATTTATTTACCGTCAACCTACTTTTTACAGCCTTCCAATGGTCAAGCAAATAGCTGGAAAAATTTTCGCAACCCTATTCTCGATGCGGGCGGCCGGCATGTACATGATCGCCTTTGCCGCTGCCATCGGCATCGCTACTTTCATCGAAAACGACTTCGGCACTTCCAGTGCGCAGAAGTTGGTGTTTCAAGCCCGCTGGTTCGAGGTCTTGCTCGCCCTTTTTGCCATCTGCCTCATCGTGAACATCGTCCGCTACCGCATGGTCCAACAGAAAAAGTGGACCATCCTGACTTTCCACGCTGCCATGATCGTCATCCTGCTTGGAGCGGGCATAACCCGCTACTTTGGCTACGAGGGCATGATGCACATCCGCGAAGGCGACACCTCCAACACTTTTCTTTCCAGGGAAACCTATCTGATTTTCGAGGCCAAGAAAGGCGACCAACTCTTCCGCTTCCACGAACCAGTGCTTTTCGCCACCCTCGGCGACAATACCTTCGAGAAAGCCTACCGACTCGGCGGGCAGGATGTGCACGTGGCCGTGACGGGCTTCATGCCCAACCCAAAGGAAACCATGGTCGATGACGAAAACGGTGTGCCGGTGCTCAGGATCGTCATGGGTGGTGCCAGTGGCCGCGAAGAATACCACCTCAAGCTCGGCGATCGCTCCAACATCCGCGGGGTGCCTTTCAACTTCGGTAACGCGCCCGTGCAAGGAGCAGTCAACATTGCGCTGCGCAACGACAGCCTCTTCTTCATGGCCTATGAACCGTTCGAAGTGACCGTGATGGCCACCCAAGAAAAAAGCCAGTTGGAACCAGCCGTCTGGCACCCGTTGCGGCTGCGCAGCCTTTACGCCAACGACCGCGCCAGCTTCGTCTTTGGCATGTATTCACCCCATGCGCGCGTGGAAATCATATCAGCAGATCCCAAAATGACCAGCACCAGCATGGGCGGGGTGCAAATGCGTATCCGTACCGGCGGGGAAGAAAGCGAATTCATGGTAGTGGGAGCGCAGGGCATCGAAGGCAGGCCAAGACGCGTGCAAGTCGGAGGGATGGACTTCGCCGTGTCCTACGGCTCTCGCCGGGTGCAGCTACCCTTTGCCCTCAAGCTCAACGACTTCATCTTGGAAAAATATCCCGGTACAGAAAGTGCTTCCTCCTATGAAAGCCGGGTCACCCTTCTCGACCCGCGCAATGGCACCGAGCGCGACGTGCGCATCTATATGAACAACATCCTCAACTACGACGGCTACCGCTTTTTCCAGTCCTCTTTCGACCAAGACGAGCTCGGCACCTACCTGAGTGTCAACTACGACGCACCCGGCACCCTGGTGAGTTACCTGGGTTACGCCCTGCTGACGCTGGGCATGCTGTTGATGTTTTTTGATAAAAAAAGTCGGTTCCAGCAGCTCAGCAAGCAGGTGCAGCGCATCCGGCAGGCTCGGCGGGCAGCCCAGGGCGCCGTGGCTGGAATCTTGTTGCTTTTCGCCCTGCCTCTCTTGGCCGACTCACCGCCCTTCGAGGCCTCCGTCAAGCGCATCCCCCAGGCACATGCCGACAACTTCGGCCGCCTCATCGTGCAAGACTACCGCGGGCGCTTCAAACCAATGAACACCCATTCCAGCGAAATCGTCCGAAAGCTCACCAGAAAGGAAAAATGGGACGGCCTAGACCCCGACCAGATCGTCATCTCCATGACCACCTGGCCCGAAGACTGGTACCACGTGCCCATGATCAAATTGGGCAATCACGAGGATGTCAAAAAACTCCTGGGGGTAACGGGTAAATATTGCAGCTACGCCGATTTCTTCGACAGCAACGGAAAATACAAACTACACGACGCCGTCCGCAAGGCATACAACACACCCCAACGCGACCGCGGCACCTACGAAAAGGAAATCCTCAAACTCGACGAAAAAGTCAACATCTGCAGCATGGTCTTCTCGGGGGAGTTCATGCGCGTCTTTCCCCTGGTCGGCGATCCCAACCACACCTGGGTCACCCCCGGGCAGCTCAAGCGCCAGCCAAGCAAAGGCAGCGAAATGCTGGCCCGTTTTTACGACGCCTACACGGGCACCGTGGCCGAAGCCATGCAAACCGGCGACTGGAGCCTGGCAAACCAGCTCATCGATGAGCTGCGCAACTACCAGCGTCGCGTCTCGGCCGAGGTGTTGCCCAGCGAGTCCAAGCTCTCCGCCGAGTTGCTGCTCAACCGCCTCGACGTGTTCTCCCGGCTGATGGGCGTGTACTATCTGCTCGGCTTGTTGTTCACCGGGCTGCTGTTCACCTCTGTGTTCAAGCCCTCGCTCGACCTGAAGTGGCCGATCCGCATCGGCCTGGGGTTGTTTTTCCTGGCTTTCCTGTACCATCTGTTCGGCTTGGGCATGCGCTGGTACGTTTCGGGCCGAGCCCCTTGGAGCAACGGATACGAATCGATGATCTACATCGCCTTCACCACCGTGCTGGCCGGCCTGCTGTTTGCGAGGAAATCGCTGGGCGGGCTCGCCGCCACCAACATCCTCGGAGGTACGGCGCTCATGGTGGCGGGTTTGAGTTTTCTCGACCCCGAAATCACCCCGCTGGTGCCCGTGCTCAAATCCTACTGGCTCACCATCCACGTATCGCTGGAGGCGGGCAGCTACGGCTTCCTCATGTTGGGCGCCCTCATCGGCGTGATAAACCTGGTGTTCATGATCCTGGCCAACCAGCGCAACCACCAACGCGTGTACAACATGATCCGGGAAATGACCTACATCAGTGAAATGACCCTCATCGCCGGGCTCGTCATGATCAGTATCGGCACCTACCTCGGGGGCGTGTGGGCCAACGAATCCTGGGGCCGCTATTGGGGGTGGGACCCCAAAGAAACTTGGGCCTTGGTCACCATCCTCGTGTACGCCTTCATCCTGCACATGCGCTTCATCCCCGGCTTCAGGGGTTTGTACGCCTTCAACGTGGCTACCCTCTTCGGCTGGGCCAGCGTGATCATGACCTATTTCGGGGTGAACTACTACCTCTCGGGACTCCACAGCTATGCAGCAGGCGACCCCATGCCAATCCCTCCCGCCATCAAATGGTCGGTTCTCACCCTCACCGCCATCGGCGTGCTGGCCTACCTGCGCGACCGCCGCTGGCGCAGCAGTGTGACGCGTGACTCGTGACACGTAACTCGTGACGCGTGACTCGTGACGCGTGACTCGTGACGCGTAACTCGTGACGCGTAACTCGTGACGCGTGACTCGTGACGCGTGAGGCGTGACGCGTGAGGCGTTGCGCTGGTCTGTCGGACTATTGGATTTTCTCTTCCCTCACCTCCTCGGTCTATTTAGCCCGGCTGGAAATAGGGGGTGGGCAAGCTGATCCCTCACTCCATCCCCTCTCTGACGATGCGACCGCCTTCCAGAAGCAGGCTTCCGCCTGGTTCGACCGAGATGGATGCCTTGGCAGGCAGGCTCAGGTCGCAACGCACGTGCAACTTGCCGCCCGATTTGACGACGATGTTGCTTCTCAAGTGGCGTTTGGAAAGCCAAAAAATCTCCTCACCGCCCTCGATGACCACGTCTGGATCCGTGGGCGTCTGGCTCGGGAAGCCGAAGTATCGACCACCGGGGTGGGGATATCGCAAGAAGGCTGGCCTAAGGTGCTCGAGCTGGTAACGCATGCGCCCGATCTGGCAGCGGGTGAGCACCGTGCGCACATGAGCCAAGGCACAGCCCATGCGGTTGAGGGTCGATTGCAAAGGGGTGTCTTCGCAACCATCAGCACCGACGGCATGGCGCCAATGGGCCTGAAATGGAGAAATGTGGTCAAGGGAGAGCAGGTGCATGAACTCTCCGATGAGCTGCCGGCCGATGGCGGCGTCGTGGCCTGGGTAATCCCTGTAGCAAGGATGGGAAGGGTCGTTGCGAACCTGCCAGGCGGTCCACGTGCCGCTGATGACGTACACCGGCAGATTCTTCGGGTCGAAGCAAGCCTGTGTGCTCAGGGAGTAGCCTTGCGTACAGTAATAGATGCAATCGGTGGAGTCCGGTTCGGCATCGTCGGGGTCGTCAGCCGCCCACGAGACCCCTGCGATGAATACGTGCAAAGCGTGCTGGACGTCGTCGCTGGTGAGCGCCTCCCAGTATTGGCGTCCCACGAGGGTAGAGTCTGGGTCGAGGAGGTAGCGTCTGCGGGCGGTGAAGTAATAGCCCGTGGTGGTTTTTTGGCCGCAGCTGTATCCCATACCCCAGGCCTTGTTGTCGGGGTGGAAAAAGACGTCGCGGCCCTCGATGCCCTCGTTGAGCAGGCGGATGCGGGCGTCGGGGATGTGGGGCGAGCCGTCTTCGGGATCGTCGGGAATCTGGGAAAAGAAGCCATTGATGCCCTCGGGTTCGGTAAACCACGAGCGGATGAGGGGTAAGTCGGCACGGGTGAAATTTCCCGGATCGGTGGGGTGCACCACATGCCGGCCCAGGGAGTCGGGGTGTTCACGCTGGAAAATGTGCAGCACCACTTTGACGTAGTGAATGGCCGTGTGTTCGGGGTGTTCGGGGTCGGTGGCGTAGTTGAGCACGTCGGAGCAAGGGTCATCGGGATCGGCAATTTCCGGTGGGAAACAGCTGGGCAGGCTTGCTCCGGTACTGCCAGGAGGGCCCACACATACGGAGCAAATTTTGGGGGCCTGGATGTTTCGATGGGTGACGCCCTGGAGGTCGCGCCAGGTGCCGGCGTTGGCTTCGTAGTGAATGCAATCGGGTGCGCTGGTGAACCATGCGTACAAGCGAATGGATTCGCGGTAGGTACTTGTCGAGGCTTTGAAAACGACGTCGCGCAGCTCGAAGGAGTCGAGGCCAAACAGAGCCGTGGAGCTCACCGAAAGTGTGTCGGGCAAAAGCGGACCGGCGATTTTGAGGGTGCCGCTGTCGGGCACGTAGTTGAAGTGCAGGGTCAGATGGGCCACGAAGAAATCGTCGTCCCACTCGGGAATGGTGCCGTTGTCCTGGCAACTTGTGACGATGCGGGCCTCGATGCGGGCAACCGGGCAGGCAGTTGAAAAAAGCCCGATATATTGCCCGGCAAGTGTCAGGAAAGGGATCAATTGGAACAGGAAAGGGATCATGCTGAATCAGGGTTCATGAACGGATTGCCAGCAGGCAGCGGCACGCGTGGACGTAGCGTGGCACCGGCTTCCCAAAATCGGCAGGCATGAAGATAGACCTACATGCGACAAGTCGTACGAGGCAAGAACGTCAATTGCGACGGGGGCTATTGCTGGCGGTACCGATTACGGTGCTTGCCTATGCCCTTTTTTACACGTTGACGCCCTACGAGGGCCTCGTGCGTTGGTACCTCGACTGGAATCCTCACTTTTTCGGTGCCGAGCGCTGGGCATCGGAAGTATTCACGCACGAGGTGTACCGTCAGGGAGTGTGGTGGTGTTGGCTGGCGGTGGTTGCTGCAGCAGTGTTATCGGCCGTGCTTTGGCGTTGGCAGCTCCCCGCTGCGCGAGGGTGGCGGGAGCTGCTGTCAGAGCGGCTGCCGCAGGTACTCACGGTGGTGGCCGCGTGTTTGACGTTGAGCCTGGGGGTCATGCTGCGGAGTGCGTACAGTGTGGACGAGGTGTTCTCAGGGCTGGCGTTTTCGAGGTTGCCGCTCTTTCAGATCCTGTCCTTGTATCCCGAGCCAAACAATCACTTGCTGTTCAATGTACTGGAAGGCATTGGCGGCTGTTTCGTCGAAGACCCTGTAGCCGTGGGGCGGGTGTTGTCATCGATCTGTCTGGCTGGCGTGGGGCTGGTGGGATACGTGTGGTTGGCTCGGCTGGGCAAGTGTGGTTGGCTGGCGGTGTTGGGCAGTTTGGTTCTTTGCGTGCAAATGCCCGTATGGGGATTTGGTGGACAGGCCCGCGGCTACGCCCTGATGTTGCTGGGCGGGGCGCTGGCTGCCTACCACGGTTGGGCCTGGTGGCAGGATGCCCGACCTCACCGAAAAGTATGGCAGGCGCTGGGGCTCGTAGCTGGCATGGCGGCGGTGCCAGCCTTCCTCTATGTGTGGCTGGGGTTGGCCCTTGTCGGTGTGGCCGTGCAGTTGCATCGGCGCCAATGGTCGAGCGGATGGTGGCAGGTGCAAGTGGTGACGGCCTGTGCCACGCTGATGTGGTATTTGCCCTTGCTGGGTTTTTCAGGCTGTGAGGCCTTGGCTGGAAACCGTTGGGTAAAGCCGCTACCGGGATCGGTTTCAGAGCACCTGGAGGCGCTTTGGCAGACCAACTACCTGCAGGGACTCTATGGTGAATGGAGTCCCTTGCCGACGTTGTCCTGGTGGGTGTTGGCCGCCTTTTGGGCCCTGCTGGCAGGTATCTTTTTTTTGAAAAAAGACCGGTCAGGTCTTCTGCTGGGGGAAGTTGCCCTGGGGCTGGCTGTAGCCGCTGTAGCACTGGTTGCCCTGCTGCATCACGTGCCGTTCTATCGCGTTTTCATCGTACACGGCTGGCTGTTCGTGTTGGTAGAAGTAGCTGCCCTGTTGCAACTGGCACGACGCCGGCCATGGCGACCATGGGTGGCAATCGTGCTCCTCGGCTGGTGGGGCGCCTGCCTTTGGAGTGGATGGCAACGCATCCCTCGAGACCTCTACTACTACGACGTCAATGGCCATTGCCAGCGCCTGAAGGCGTGTATGCCCATCCAGCCCTGCGGCAAAACGGTTTGGCTCGATGACCTCGGTTTTTACTGGTGGTATGTGATGCGGAGCGCTTGCCCCGACGACCCGCCACGCGTCGCATGGGGCAGCAACCTCCATCCCGATTGGGAGCTGGCTGTTTTCCACGGAGCGCATGGCCCTCCAGGGGAGGCTCCCGCTGGCACCTGTGGCGAGTTTTCATTTTTTGAGAAAAACGATCGGCAAGGAGTTGAAACGCCCGGGCATCCGCATGGTCTCAAAAAAGTAGAGTGATGAGTCCCCTGCAAAAAGGGCCGGTGGCATGAAAAAGCATGTGCCATCAGCCTGGTGCTGTGCCTGTTGATGCTTTTTGGTGCAGGTAGCAGGTGGCGTGGCCGCAGCGCAGCGTACCTGTCGGCCTCCCTGCCGACAGACGGGCGGCGAGGGGCAGCCAAAAAAAATCATCCCCTTGGCCGATGGCGGGGAGTTCATCCCCTGGGCTTTTGGAGGTGCTTACGTTCCACGGCCCAGGTGACGGCGAGGAAAAGTGCCACGGCAGCCGTGCGTAGTGAATAGGCCGCCAGGGTTGGCAGGGTGGCAGCCGCCAGGATTTTTTCCACCAAAAACCACAGGAATACGGCCCCGAGGACATAGGCTGCCATGGCTTCCCACTCGTATTGTACGGGGTAGTACTTGCGACCCCACCACCAACAGGCGAAGGTCATGGATGCGTAACAAGCGAGGGTGGCCCAGGCGCTGCCCATGTAGCCCATCACGGGAATCAACCAGACGTTGAGCACGATTGTGATGATGGCACCTCCCACGGCTATCCAGCCGCCGAGCATGGTCTGGTCGGTGAGCTTGTACCAGATCGAGACGTTGTAGTAAAGTCCCAGGAAAAGATTGGCCAACAGCAAGATGGGGACCACGCCGAGCCCTTCCCAGTAATCCCCGTCGATGAAATACTTGACGATGTCGAGGTAGAGCATGATGCCGAGGAATGCCAGGGCCCCGGCGATGGTGAAATAGCGCGTCACGCGGCCGTAGAGCTGACGGGCGTCGGCCTGGGCGGCATGGCTGAAGAAAAACGGTTCCGCTGCGTAGCGGAAGGCCTGGGTAAACAGGCTCATGAGCATGGCCAATTTGTAGCAGGCCGAGTAAATGCCTACCTGGGAAAGGTTTTCCTCGACGGTGCCGGGCAACAGATGGCGCAGCAGCACGCGATCCAACATTTCGTTGACGATCCCGGCCAGACTGGCCACGACCAGGGGCAGGGCATAGCGCAACATCGTCTTCCAGAGCTGGCTGTCGAAATGCGACAAGCCGCGGCGCAGCTCCGGCAGCAGCAGCAACAACACCCCCGCACTGGCCAGCAGGTTCGACAAAAACACATACCCGACTCCAAAAGACGGCCGGTAAATGGCGTCGAGCCAGGCCCCGCCGTAACCCTTGCTCAGCAGCCAAGGACATAGCAGAAGAAAAAACAGGTTGAAACCAATGTTCAAACCGATGCCTGTGAGCCGAACCACGGCAAAACGCACCGCCCGATGCTCCAGCCGCAGGCGGGCCAACGGGATCTCGGCCAGGGTGTCGAAGGCCAATATGAACCCAAAAATGGCGATGTAAACGGACTGGTCGGGGCGGTACTCGAGCCAGCGGGCTATGTCTCCACTGAACCCCACGACCATCATGGAAATGAGCAACGAACTGCCCACCACCGACCACCATGCAGTGCCGAACGCCCGGGCTCGGTCGGCCTCGGGCGTGCCAAAGCGAAAAAAGGCCGTCTCCATGCGGAGGATGTAGAACACCATCAGAAACCCCGCCCAAGCATACAGCTCCGCTACGATGCCGTACTCTTCGGTGGCAAACACACGGGTGTAAAGCGGCACCAGCAAGTAGTTGAGCACCCTGCCGATGATCGAGCTGAGCCCATACACCGCCGTTTCTCCTGCGAGCTTCCTGAGTCTGGACATAGGCCCTCTTTGGCTGAAGGGCCAAAAGTCTTCAAAAACAGTCACATTAGGCTATTTTCGCCTCGGCGTTGATAGCTTTGACTGCGCCAAATCCCCAAACGAAAATCCACAACCTGCGCCCATGATCGACATCGACTTGCTCCGCAAAATCTGCGAGCTGCCGGGAGCCCCCGGCTTTGAAGAACCCATCCGCCAATTCGTCATCAAGCAGATAGAAGGCCTGGTGGACAGTTACCACATCGACTCCTTAGGTAGCCTCATCGCCCGGCGTCAGGGGCAACAGCCAGGTACCGTACTCGTGGCAGCCCATCTCGACGAAATCTCTTTCATCACCACCCACATCGACGACGACGGCTTCCTGCGCATCCACCCCCTCGGCGGTTTCGACCCCAAAACCCTCACAGCGCAACGCGTCATCGTGCACGGACGCAAAGACCTCATCGGGGTCATGGGCTCCAAACCCATCCACATCATGAAGCCCGAGGAGCGCAACAAAGCCCCCCAAATGCAGGACTATTTCGTGGACCTCGGCCTGCCAAAATCGGAAGTGGAAAAATGGGTCTCCGTGGGTGACCCCATCACGCGCGAACGGGAGCTCATCGAAGTGGGCGAGTGCGTCAACAGCAAGAGTATCGACAACCGCGTCTCGGTTTACATCCTCGTCGAGGCCCTGCGCGAGCTGAAGGACAGCCCCTTGCCCTACGACCTCGTAGCTGCCTTCACCGTGCAAGAGGAAGTGGGCTTGCGAGGAGCCATGTCGGTGGCCCACCAGATCGATCCCGATTTCGGCATCGCCCTCGACACCACCATCGCTTTCGACGTGCCTGGCGCCCAGCCCCATGAAATGGTCACCCGCCTGGGCCGCGGGGCTGCCATCAAAATCATGGATGGCAGCGTCATCAGCGACAGCCGCATGGTGGCCTACCTGAAAGACCTCGCCACCCGCCATGAAATTCCCTGGCAGGCCGAAGTGCTGCCTGCCGGTGGTACCGACACCGCAGCCCTCCAACGCTATGGCAAACGCGGCGCCATCTCGGGTGCCATCTCCGTGCCTACCCGACACATCCACTCCGTCATCGAAATGGCTCACAAGCGCGACATCCGCAACGCCATCGACTTGCTCAAACTGGCGCTTCTCAACCTCGACAAGTGGAACTGGGAGCGGGGTTGAGGGTCGAATTCGCCGCTGTAACCAACTGGACTCGATTGTTTGGACGCGCCCGCAGCCGTCCCCAACTTGTCACCATCCATTCTTCGGAGGTAAGTGGCGCACCCTCGAGTCACGAAGCCGCATTCAGCTCCTGCACAACAGCCAGGAATTCGATTTTTTTTCTAAAAAAAACATAGGGGTGAAAAGGGCGCCCGAGCATCTATTTGGGCGAAAACTTGTCCGTGCCTGTAACGGCCGGAAGTGCGTTGCCGTCAGAGAAGCCGTTGTCCGGTTGCCATCGACCATGCCAAGCGCAGGCATCGGAAGCTGATCGTGGAAGCAAACCCGCGCACAACGATTCAGAACCAAAATCACCCGACGTATGAAACTGAAAACCATCCTCATGATGGCAGGCATGGCCCTGCTGTCGATTCCAACCCTCCAGGCACAAAGCACCGACGCAGTGATTGCAGGTGTGGTGCAGGATGCCTCCCACCGTCCCCTCGAGTTTGCCAACGTGTTGCTGCTGATGGCTTCGGACAGCAGCCTGCAAAAGGCAGAAATCACGGCCGAAGACGGCACTTTCGAAATGGTAGGTGTGGAGCCTGGCATGTACCTGCTCCAGGTGAGCTACGTGGGCCTGCCCTTGCTGACCCACGGCCCCTTCTCCGTGGAGGCAGGAGAACGCAAGGAGCTGCCCGTGCTGGTGATGAGCGACGGTGGCGTACAGCTTGCTGAAGCAACCGTCACGGCGCGCAAACCCTTGGTGGAGGTGCACCCCGACAAGACTGTTTTCAACGTGGAAGGGAGTATCAACGCCACAGGACAGGACGCGCTCGAATTGCTGCGCAAAGCTCCCGGGGTGGTGGTCGATAACAACGACCGCATCATCCTGACCGGCAAAAATGGCGTGAGGGTTTTCATCAACGACAAACCCACCCATCTCAGCGGGAGCGACCTGGCCAATTACCTGCGCACCTTGCAGAGCTCCGACATCGAACGCATCGAAATCATCACCAACCCGCCAGCCCGCTATGAGGCCGAGGGCAACGCTGGCATCATCAACATCATACTCAAAAAGGACAAGCGGCTTGGAGCCAACGGCAGCGCCAACGTGGGGTATTCCGTCGGAGAAAAACAACGCTACAACGGCGGCCTGAGCGGCAACTACCGCAACCGACTACTAAACGTGTTTGGCTCCTACAACTATTACTACGGCGAGAATTTCAGCGTCAACAATCTGTACAGGGAGCAATTCGATCAGGTGGTGGACCAATCTTTCCGCTTCGAAAGCCTCTGGAAATCGCACAACGCCCGTTTGGGAGCGGATTTCTTCCTCGACAGCTCGAGTACCATCGGCTTTTTGCTCACAGGAAATGCCGAGGACTTCACTGAACGAAGCACGGGCAAGGCCTTCCTGTTCGGGCCGGGCAGCCTTTCGCCCGACAGCACGCTGATTTCGAAGTCGTTCGCCTCGGGCAACTTCGACAACTACAACATCAACCTCAACTACCGATACGACGGCGGCGATGGCCTCTCCTGGAACATCGACGCAGACTATGGTTTTTTCAAAAACAACTCCACGCAAGATTTGCCCAACACCTATTTGCTTGGCGACGGATCCGACCCGGGGGCCATCCTCGGCGAAAACGTGTACCGCACCATTGCCCCTACGCGCATCGACATCTATGCCTTCAAAATCGATCACGAGCGACCCTTCCTGCAGGGCAAGCTCTCGGCCGGCCTGAAGTACTCCTTCGTCAAAACAGACAACGACTTCCAGTTTTTCAACCTCATCGAAAACGAGCCGATCATCGACCCGGAACGCACCAACCATTTCGTGTACGAAGAAACGGTGCACGCGGGCTACGTCAGCTGGCAGCGCCAGTGGGGCAAATGGGGTTTGCAGACAGGCCTTCGCCTCGAGCGTACGCGCTCCGACGGCAACCTCACGGCTCTGATCCCGGTGGACGACCAACGCGTCAAACGCAAGTATGTGGACCTGTTCCCTTCGGCCGGCCTTACCTGGCAACAAAACGACAACCACGCCTGGCAGCTCACCTATAGCCGCCGACTCGACAGGCCATCCTACCAGGACCTCAACCCCTTTGAAGGCCGCGTGGATGAACTGACCTTTCAGAAAGGTAACCCCTTCCTCAACCCACAATACACGCACAGCTTCCAGCTTGGACATACCTACCGACAGATGTACAACCTCGCCGTGGGCTACAGCCACACCTCCGACCTCATCACCCAGCTCACCGACGTGGACGAAAGGGATTCCTCGGCTGCTTTCATCACCTATGACAACCTGGCCACCCAAAAGAACCTCAACCTGACCCTGAGCGCCCCTTTCAGCCCGACTCGTTGGTGGAATGTCTTCGCCAACCTCAGCGGCTACCGCATCCGCAACCAGGCCGACTTCGGCGACGGCAAATCGGTAAACCTCTCCGTTTTTGCCTTCCATATCTACATGCAGCACAGCTTCAACCTGCCCAAAGGCTTCGTGGCCGAGCTGTCGGGATGGTACAACTCGCCAGCCGTTTGGGGCGGTACATTTGAAACCCGCTCCCAATGGTCGGTGGACGCCGGCGTTCAGAAAAAATTCCTGGACGAGCGCCTGGTGTTGAAAATCAGCTTCAGCGACGTGTTCCACACCAACGAATGGAAGGGCCAAAGTCGCTTCGGAGCGCTCTATCTGCGCGGCAATGGCAACTGGGACAGCCAGCGACTACGCCTCAACCTGACGTGGAATTTTGGGAACCAGCAGGTGAAGGGAGCCCGCCGTCGCACCACCAGCCTCGAAGAGGAGCAAAGCCGAATCAAATCCGGCAACTAAACGCTGACTGCAAAGTCGCAGGAACAAAAATCGGCGTCGCTCAAGCAGTAGCGACGCCGATTTGCCTTTCACCGGAGGGGTTGCTCACCGTACAACCCTCAGAATCGGTAATCGATGCGAAGGGTGTAGTTGCGGGGAGCCTCCAACTTGCCGGGGCGAGCACTGTACTCGGTGTTGAGGAGGTTATCCACTAAAAATGTGGCTTTGAGCCCATCGGTAAATGCCCATGCCGTGCGCAGGCCGATGACCAGGTCGCCTTTGTCGTGTTCTTCGCGGAATTGGCGCAGGCCAGGCACGATGACTGCTTCAAAGATCTCGTCGATGTTTTCCATGAAGCTGTTGTAGCGGCCTTCGATGCCAAAGGACATGCGTCTGACGGTGGTTTCGAAGTCGAGCTTCACGTTGTGTCTGTGCCTGTACTTGAGTATGTTTTTGCACTCGTCGAGCGGGCTGCAGATGGAAGAGTTGATGGCATTCTTGTAGGCCTGGGTCTTTTTGAAAGCGGGCGAGGGATTTTTGAGAGAATCGAGCGGGGGCCATTCCTTGAAACGCGGGTCGATGTAGGTATAGCCGGCCAGGATGTTGAAAGCCGCTCCGAAGATCGTACCCCGGCCCGTGATGCTGGCTTCGATGCCGCGGATGCGGGTATTGCCGACGTTTTGGGATTGGAAATAGACCGGCAGCGATAGCACCACGTTGAACTCCATCATGTCGTTGTATTCCGACCAGAAGGCGGCGAAATCGAGGAATCCATTGAAGCGGTCGAGGTTGAAGCCTTTGCGCACGCCTACCTCGGCCGTCCAGCCGGTTTCGGATTTGAGGTCGAAGTTGGGGCGGATGGGAGTGCCTCCGAAGGTGGTGAAGATGAATTTTTCGGCGATGGTGGGGAAGCGGTAGCCCTGCCCCCAGGAGGCACGCAAGTAGGTGGTTTTATCGATCTCGTAGCTGGTGCCGATGCGCACGACGGGGCGGGCTTCTCGGATCTTGCCGTCGGGGATGGTGTCCACGATGCGGATGGAGCCATTTTGCAGGTCTATGATTTCAGGGGTAAGGACGGTATTGTGCTCGAAGCGGAAGCCCGCCGAGACGTTGAGTCGGCTGAAGAAACGCTTTTCGAGCTGGACGTACCCGGCGAGGTTTCGAGAGGTGAAGGTGGTGTCGCCGTAGAGAGGTGCTCGCACTTTGGTACCGGTGTAAACCACCCCCGAGGTGGCCACCAAGTCGAGGCGGGCCATTTTTCGCTGGAACTGGTATTCGGCATAATAGACATCGGAGATGTTGGACTGGTCGGCCTCGCGGGTGCCAGTGTTGTTTTCGACGCTGAAAAATCGTCCCTGGAGGCGGTGGCGGTTGTCGGCAGGGTCGAAATACACCAGATAAGGATCGATGTTGTAGCGCAGGTTGTCGGAGTGGGAAACTACGTTGGGGGCGGGACGGTAAATGAGGCTGTCGAGGCCGGCCCAGAAGAAGAAGGAGCTTCCCTTGGATTTGTTGACATTGGCGTTGACGCCGACGGAGAGGCGATCGGTGATGCGGTAGCGGGTATTCAAGTTGATGCGGCCCCGGCGCGACATGGTGCTGTCCTGGACGCTGTTGTTGCGGTAGTAGTATCCGCCGAGTACGAGGTCGAGTTTGCCCAGGCGGCGCTTGTGGGAAATGCTGCCACCCGTGGTATAGCGCGGTTCGGTCCACCATTTGGCGGCTTTGTTTTTCGGGCTGCCATAGATGGTGTAGAAGGGAGCGATGCGGGTTTCAGGCTCGCTGCGTGCGTAGGCCGTCCGCACGTTGATGATGCCGTTGAGGGCAGAGCTGCCATAAAGGGCGGAAGCTGCACCTTTGACTACCTCCACTTGTTCGATGTTTTCCAACGGCACGTCTTCCCACTGCGGAAAGCCTGCATCGGCTTGGTAGATGGGCATGTCGTCGATGAGGAGGAGCACCCGGCTGCCAGCACCGTAGCTGAAGCCGGAGCCGCCGCGAATGTTGGCCTGGTCGCCGATCATGTTCACCCCGGGCACCTTGTCGAGCAAACCGTCGAGGCTGGTTTGGTTGGTGTTTTGAATCAGGTTGGGCTTCAACACGTCGAGCGACACGGTCACCTCGCCCAAGGCTCTTTCGTGTTTGCCGCTCGTCACCGTCGCAGTTTGCAACAGGTTGGCACTTTCTTGCATCGCGGCCGTGATTTCGGTCGTTTGGCCAGCTTCGAGGCGAACGGTCTGGCTCCAGGTTTCGTAGCCCACGTAGCTGATGGTGACGGCGTACTCTCCAGGCGGCAATCTCAGTTCGAAATTTCCGTCGAGATCGGAGATGGTGCCGGTGGTGCCGACAAGGATGGTGGCCGAAATCAAAGGCATCTTGTTGCTGGCATCGATGACTTTGCCGCGAAGGATACCATCCTGCGCCTGGAGTTGAATGAAAGCAAAGGCAACCAGCAGCACGAGTGAGAGGATTCTCTTGATCATGTGTTTTGCTTTACTGAACTGAAAGGAAGCACATGGGGTGGAAAAACGCTTTGGCTTCCTGGTTAAGAAGTTGCATGACAGATGAGACAGCCGTTTGGCCAAGCGCATGTCGAGGCCAAAGTTAGCGATCCACCTGAGTTGTCAATGGTGAGCATGTATTGGGTGAACTCCAAGAGGCAGGCAGCGGCAAAGCTAATACTTGATGCCAGCAATTCCGAATCCGGGTTTTAACAGCCGCCGGCCGGGAGTTGTAAGAGTTTTTTACAAAATTTGTCACGCCAAACTGCCCTCCACCATTTCGTGGTCGGCGTATATCCAACCCAAAACTGAGCTCTGCTATGATCAAAACCTTACTCAGCATCAGCCTTTCACTCTTCTTGGCTTGGACCTCCATGGGACAAAGCTGCACCCCCGACCAAACCTACGCCGACTCGACAGCGGGCGTTTATCCGCCACCCTACGATCCAATGGAATCACCCCAGGGGGGCATCCGCCAGTGTGCCATCATCGGCCAACCTTTCAGCTTTGACTTCACAGTGGTGGTCGGCGACACCATTCGCTTTGGTGCCTTTGCCTTCCCACTCGACTCCATCCGGATCACCGAAGTCCAGAACCTGCCCGTTGGATTGAACTACGTCTGCAACCCGCCCACTTGCAGTTTCCTCAAAAACACGGTGGGCTGCGCAAACCTCTTCGGCAGCCCCACCAGTACCAACAGCCCTGGAACCTATGATTTGAAGATCATCGGTGAAGCTTACATCAACGGCTCCAGCCTGCCCTTCCCGCTGGAGTTCCCCAACGCCCAACTGGCCCCCGGAAAATATACCATCCACCTGCTCGCCGACGACACCACCCCTTGCCCAGTGACCGCCGTTTCGGAAGCTTTCCGCGGCAAAATGCACATGCTCATCACCCCAAATCCTGCCAGCGAGCAAATCACTTTGAAAATTTCTTCCATGTTTTCAGGTAATTTCCACTTGCGAGTGATAGATTTGCTCGGCCGATCGGCACACCAGCAGACGCTGGGCCTCCAGGCCGGCGAGTCGAGCATCCAAATTTCCTGTAGTGACTTCGCTCCCGGTTTGTACACCGTGGTGCTCAGCAATGCCGACGGTTACCTCACTGAAAAGCTGGTGATTCAAAACTGATTACCGAGACTTCATTGCTTTTTTACAAACCTCTGAACAAACGCTTGGCGCCTGTCGTCAGGCGTTTTTCGTTGGTACGATCCCACCTCCCTGCCGCAGGGGTCGCAGTCATTGGACGCCGGGAAAAAATGAATGAGCCCCCTCGCCCTCAGCTGGACTGGTAGTGCCCACAATGCCTGCCGGGCTGCCGACTTGAAGCCCCGCCGAATGGCATAGCCTACGGTTTGTCTGGCGTTTTTCCCCCAAAAAGGGTGCCCCTTCCCGATCACTCAGGAAGGGGCGGACATGGTGTGTGGTTCTTGCGGCTCATGGCAACGAGCCAAACTCTTCTTGAACGGGGGCAGGCAGCTTGGGCATTGGCACCCAGGCAAGGCGGAAGGCTTGCAGCTTGCCGGTAGGGGGCGGGATTATCCCGTTTCAACCGACTCCCGCACGCTGCCATTGCCCTGGCAATTAAATACGCTTTGTAATCGGCGCAAAAGGTGGGTGTGCTTGGAATGATGTTGCCGCTAAGGTAGTACTTTCGCCTATGATGCCCCGCCGATGGAAAGGCTATTTTTCAACATGACTCGCAAGTGTGATGGAAAACGAACATCCGATCAAAGATTTTCTGCGGCAAATGATAGCCGAACGCAAGTGGGACCGGCGTTTGCACGAAGTACGCATTCGCGAGTTCTGGTCCAGTAAAATGGGCACCACCATCAACCGGCACACCACCGAACTCAAATTGCGTCGCAACAAATTGTACCTATCCTTCGATTCGGCTGCCATCCGCCAAGACATGCTCTACAAAAAGGAAGACATCAAACAAGCCATCAACAGGCTCCTGGGCGAAGAGGTGATCACAGACGTGGTGATACGCTGAAAACAACAGAGGGCCGGGAATCGACCCAGCCCTCCGTGTTCGTCAAGACCTTAAAAGTCAAGCTCTGTTTGGCTTGCCGACAGAAGCCGGCGCCACACCACGTTTGCCTTTCTTGTGCTTCTTCTTGCCCTTCACCGTTTCGGCTTTCTTGACGGCCTCGAAGGCGTTGACAACCCCTCCGGTGACACACAAATCAGTGAAAGGCACCAGTTCCCCATCGGAACCCGGCTTTTTGACCATGTTCATATCCTGGCTGCGCACGGTCGTGCTCATCAGGATGTCTTTGACCTGCGCAGCACTGAGATCGGGATAGTAGGAGCGCAACATGGCAGCCACACCTGCCACCACAGGGGCAGCCATACTGGTGCCTTGCAGCTTCTGGTAGGTATCGTCGGGTGTGGTGGAATAGATGGCCACACCGGGTGCAAACAAATCGACGTTTTTCTTTCCATAATTAGAGAAACTGGCTACGGATTCCTGCCCGCCTTTCCAGGACAGTGCACCCACTTCGATCCAGTTCTTGGCTTTTTTCGGGCCGAACAATCCCCTGCGGGCGTAAGTGTCGTTTGGAAAGTTGTCCTCTTCGTCGTTGTTCTGACCGCTGTTGCCGGCAGCATGGATGAGTAGCACATCGTGTTTTTCGGCGTAACGCACGGCTTTGTCCACAGCTTCCTTGTCCCACGAATAGCCTTTCCCGAAACTCATGTTGATGATGGAAGCGCCGTTGTCCACGGCATAGATGATCGCATTGGCTACATCCTTGTCGCGTTCGTCTCCATCGGGCACACAGCGCACTGCCATGATGAGCACGTTGTCGGCGATGCCGTCCATGCCGATACCGTTGTGGCGCCGGGCACCGATGATACCAGCCACATGGGTGCCGTGGGTGGCGTCAGGGCCTTTGACGTCGTTGTTGCCGTAGTAGCGTTCGTACGAATTTTCGTAATTGTCTCCCACGATGGGGCGAACGTCGAGTTCCACGTTGTAGTGGTAATTAGCCTGGCTGTCGAAGTAATCGATACCCTCTTGGATCTGGTGCTTGACTTCCTCGACGGTGTTGCCATCTTCGATCATGGAAGCGAGGATTTGAGACGCCTGGATGAGGGCGGGGTTATCGCTTTTAAAGTTGCGGAGGTCTTCGGCACTGGGTTCTTCCTTGCCGATGGCCTCGAGCACCTGATTGACCGACTCCAGCACACCTTTGTACATCTTGTAATTGTTCATGGCCTTGCGCTGCTGTTCCTCGACGGTTTCTTTGAGTTCGAGGTAGCGCTCGTATTCTTTCTTGGCCTTGCCCTTGAGTTCACTGGCGCTGACACCATCGAATTTTTTCTGGTAATAGGCCACCAGCCGGGTGATCTCGAGTTGGTCGCGATGCACGTTGCGGCCGTCCTTGCCACCAATGAAGTTCCAACCATACACGTCGTCGATGTATCCGTTGCCGTCGTCGTCGATGCCATTGTCGGCTATCTCACCCGGGTTGCGCCACATGACGTCTTTGAGGTCTTCGTGGTAAGGATCCACGCCCCCATCGATGACGGCCACAATGACGGGAGTAGATTTTTTGCCCTGGAGGAGTTTTTCATACGTCAGCTCGGAGCTGACACCCATATATCCATCTGAAAGCTTGTCGAGGTGCTGCCAGTTTTGAGGAGGAGCGGCGGACTGTGCACCTGCCAGCATTGGCCATGCGATGGTCAATAAAATCAAAAGAAGTCTCATGCTCATTGAATGCGATTTTGATGAAAGATGAAGAGGCCGACAAAAGTAGGGCTTTCCTTTTTCGGAAAAACGCCCGATGACGCCCGCTTTTGCAAGCCACTGTCCACAAACCACTCAGTACCTCCTTTGGTTGGCTTTGGTATTTGCGAAATCTGGATCGATAGCCCGAATACCCGAAAAAAAGATGAACCCGTAAGAATACCCCACCAATCCGGATGTCAAGGTGAAAATCCATCCATGCATCCGCTCAAATCTTCTGTCATGAAAGCACACTCGTTTTTTTTGATTCTCACCACAGGAATGACTTTGCTCACAAGTGCCTGCCAGAAAACCGCCTCCGACGACCTGTGCGCCCCCAGCTTGAATCTGGAAGTCTTCGACAGCCAATTGCGGTCGAACCTCCAAACAGGTCTGAAAGGGTACACCTACCTGATCATGCGAGACGGCCAAGTAAAGTTCACCCACTCCGAAGGCCATGCGCGCAGCCCCCAAGACGGCCTGCAACCTTGGGACGAATTCCAGACCATGCACGTAGCCTCCATCAGCAAAACCATCTCCACCGTGGCCGCTCTCAGGCTTTTGAAAATGAAAGGCCTCGAACCTACTGAACCGATCTACAAGTGGCTGCCCCCTGACTGGGAAATCGGCAACAATGTCAAGAACATCACCTTCTCTGACCTGATGAGCCACCGTACCGGTTTCCAAATGGTCCTGAAGAAGGATTCCACCTTGTCGACCACCTACCTGGGGCTCAAAAAATTGATTGCCGAAGGTGCCAATACCATGAAAACCCGCAAATACTCCAACGTTCACCATGCCCTGTTGCGAATCATCCTCCCGCTGGTCGCCGACTATCCCGACATCAGCAGGTATGTGGGCAATGAAAACTTATACGCTCAGCGCTACGAGCAACTCGTAAACCAACTGGTATTCCAACCACTTGGCATCACGGCTTCGCTCAAAGACGACGACCCAAACGGCGGCGTACTGGCCTACAGCTCTGCGTCAGACCCATCGGGTGAATTCGAAACATTCAATTACCAGCAAACTGCAGGAGGCTATGGTTGGGTGCTCTCGGCCCGTGACCTGGCCAAGTTCTGGGCCTACCTGTGGCACAGCGAGGTACTGCTCGACGAATCCCAACGCGATTACATGAAATGGAAGGAGCTTGGACTTTACAACTCCGGCGATTTCTCCCACGGGCGCTACTACTGCAAACTCGGTGGATGGTTCCGCAAGCCAGAGGGTGATCTCGAGCATTGGCTTCGCAGTGCCGCCATCGAGTTTAGCGATGGCACAGCTGTGATCCTGTTCGTCAACTCGCCCTCGTCCAAAGGCCTGCGCGAAACCATCCTCGATGCCTATGAAAAATCCTTCGGGTGTTTTTGATTCTGTCCATAGTCCAGATTCTCCATGTATTGCCCTCCCCTGCGGAGGGCATTTTTCTTTTGAAAAACGATGCTGAGGCTCTGTGAAAAAAGCGGCTGTTTGCTTGGCCAAATAGGGCAAAAGGTTTGACGAGGAATCACCGCCGGAATTTGGCAAACAAGCGATCTAACAGGGACCTGCGATGGATGTGAAGAATGGCCACCCCTGCAAGTTCTTCCCGAAAGGGAATTTGCCGGCCGGATTTGGTTTTCAATCCGGCAGGAAATCGCAACTCGATCCGGTAGTTACCATTTTCAGGCAAAGGAGCAATGCGGCTCACCACGGCTTCGAGGCTACCGAATTCTTCCCAGGGGAAGGCCTGCAGACGAACCTCGGCAATGGCCCCTGTATCCACCTGTCCGATGGCATGGGCAGGCATCGACCCGCGGGCAATGGGCCCCTCCACACCTTCCCCGCTGCCAACAAGGGCCAGTATCACCTCACCAGCTGCCAACAACTGCCCTGCCCGCCTGTCATCGCCCAACACGACTCGACCCTCGACGGGCGCGACGAGCAGGTGTCTCTTTTTCCAAACTGCTATGGCGGCGAGCGCCTCTGAGGCCGTGGCGTGGAGCTGTCTGGAAATTTCTCCTTCCCGGCTGGCGTACGCCTTCTCGAGCTCGAGCAATTGGCCCTCGATTTCTTTGGCCTCCAGACGGTTGCGAAGCAGGCGTTCCCTTTGCACCTCGAGGCTGCGCCGTCGCTGGAGTTCCAGGCTTTTGCTCATCTCGTACTCCGCAGCCGACAGGGAGCCTTGGGCAAGTAAAATGCTGTCGCGGCGGGCCTGCTGGCGAGCGAGTTCGAGCTCTTGGAGCAGCAGGCGTTCCTGTGCGACGAGATTTTGCTCGAGCAACAAAATTTCCTTCAGGCGGAGTCTCAAATTTTGGATTTGCTCCCGGTGGAACCCTCTTTGCTCCAAGTGTCTCCATTCCTCCACCCACTTTCCGAGTGCTGCAAAATGGGATTGCAAACTGCCCAACTGCCACTCGTGCTCCCAATCGGCGCGCTTCCAGGCAGATTGCTCATTGATCAAAAGGCTGGAAAGAAACTTTTCAAAGTCGAGCACATCGGCTAGCGAGGCATCCGCATCCACCAAGACCAAGGGTGTGCCTTTGGCCACGTGTTCCCCGTCGGCTGTGAGCAAACTATCGATGCGCAACGTCGTCGGGGCCAACAGTCGGAAGGGTTCTTGCGCAGACACGACCACCACAGGTACCTCTACCCTGTCGGCAAACCGGATCAACCAACCCAGCCCTATCAGCAAGAGCAGCCCGCCAGCCAACACGACGATACCCCAGCGCATCGCCCAGGAGGGCGGATCGATGACGGAATGAAGCCGGCCGGTATCTTTTGCTTTCATGCTTTCGGATTGGCACCGCACATGGCAACTCGTGGTTTTCGACACCCCCTGCTCAGGGTTTGTCGGAAATGACTTCTATTTCGTGCATGCCAGCAGCAGCTCCTTGCCGAGCTTTCACGAGCATGCGCAATTGCTCCACAGCCGTGGGAGCGAAGCGATATACTTTCCAGCCACCGTTGTCATTGTCACCTTCCAATTCGACCTCGAGTGGCACCCAACCTTCAGCCGTGTGAACCTGCATCTCACAAGCTGCCGGGGGGAGGATATCTGCTCCATCGTCGAACCAGTAAACCCGTAACCCTCGCAGTGTGGTAGGACGGGGCATGTCGATCTCCACCACGGTGGTATCGACGCTGGGCAGGCGCACCCAGGTGCTCTCGCGTGCAGATGCGCTGTCGGGAACGAGGCGATCGGTGAGAAAATAGGGCAAGCCGCGAGCGCCTTCCGGCAATTTGACCACGGCCTGTTCTATCGGGTTCGGACGGGGCCTTGGACGCACGATGCTTTGTTGCACGGGCATCCACACTAACATGTTGTCGGCACCTCGGTTGGCCCAGGCGAAGTACGGGATGGCCTTCATCCAGATAGGCTTGCGGGTGGGAATGTTGCCAGCGGGTTCTCGTAACGCCACCCCCGGCAGCGAAATCGCATACACACCTCCAAGCAGTTTGGACTCGTACCGACCGCTCGCTTCCTTTTGGCCATCGAGCATGCTGTGAAAAAGCACAGGCTCTTCCTGGTCCTTTTCCTCGAAGCAAAACACCACAGGCCCCCTTTGCAAGGCCACCCTGCCCACATCATACACCACGGCCGGGTGGGCCTTCACCCGGTGGATCTCCATCGGGAAACGCACCTCGAGCATATCGCCTTTTTTCCACTTCCTCGACACAATGGCGTAGCCATTGCGAAATTCCGGCACCACATCCTGGCCGTTGAGGCTAAAATAGACCCGCTCGATGCGCTTGTTTTCGAAGGAATAGAGGTCGCCGGGAAAAGCATCGCCCTGGGCCCAACCCGGGATGCGGACACGAAGCTCGAAAGTATGCGGCCGGTCAGGCTCCACTTCGATGCGCACAGTGCCGTCCCAGGGGTAGTCGGTGCGCTGGCGGATCGTCACAGGCACGATTTGCAGCCGGCTGTTGGCATTCTCGACCGTGACCTCACTATTCCCAAAGAGGTTCACGAAGACCGTGTTGCCCCACTTGGCGTAGAAAAATCCGGGTAGCGATGGAAAGAAGCGGGCCACGTTGGAAGGGCAGCAGGCACACGCAAACCACTCACTCCGCGTGTGATTCATGTGCGATTCGAGTGGATTGCCATAGAAAAAGCGGTCGCCACTGAGCGATAGGCCAGCCTGGAGGGCATTGTACAACGTGCGCTCCAGCACGTCGAAGTATTTGCCATCGGCCGTCAGCTGAAACATGCGCAGGTTCCACATGACGAAAGCGATGGAGGCGCAGGTTTCGCAATAGGCGTTGAAGTTGGGCAGGTCGTAGGCCGAGGTGAAGCCTTCGTTGCTGGCTGCAGAGCCAATGCCCCCTGTCACGTAAACCTTTCCGGCGATGACGTCGCTCCAGAGGGCGTTCAGCGCTTCCACCAAGGCGGTGTCGTTGGTGTGCATGGCCACATCGGCCATGGCGGTGTAGAGGTAACAAGCCCTTACGGCATGTCCGACCACTTGGCGTTGCTGCCGCACGGGAAGGTGGTTTTGACTGTAGGCGTCGCCGTAGCCGCGGCGATCGAGGAAAAACCTGGCCATGTCGAGATAGCGCTGCTGACCCGTCAGTCGGTACAGCTTCACCAGACCGATTTCGATTTCCTCGTGTCCGGGCACTTTTTCGAGTTTGCCCGGCCCGAAGGTATTGCACACCAGGTCGGCACTGCGCAAGGCCACATCGAGCAAGGTGCGCTTGCCAGTGGCCAGGTGGTGTGCCACGGCGGCCTCGTACAGGTGCCCGAGGTTGTAAAGTTCATGGCTGTGCTGGTCGGTGAGTTGCCAGCGCTGTTCACCCGCCATGCGCAGGCCACGCCCTGCCGAGGCATCCTTCGAGCGCTGCTCGGGATTTTCCTCGTAGATCGATCGCCAAGTGTACAGGTAGCCGTCAGGCTCCTGGGCGGCAGCTATGATGGCAATGAGCGAGTCCAAACGCCGGTCGAGAATCGAATCGTAACGCACCTGCAGGGCATAGCTGGCGCCCTCGAGGATTTTGAAAACGTCGCTATCGTCGAAGGGGTAGGCTGTACAAAACGCCCCCTCTTTCCATCCGGCAGCGATTTCGAAATTGCGTATGCGGCCGGTGGCCTGGCATTGGTCGAGCGCAAAAGGAATGGTGGTTCGGCACACCGTTTCGATCCTGTTTTCCCAAAAGCCATCCAGCATTTTTACCTGGTGAAAAGGCACGGGTTGGATATCTCGGATGATCAGGGGAGCCTGTGCCGTGGCGAATTGCATGGCGATGAGCAGGCAGGCAATTGCCAACACTGCGATGGTGGTTTCGGGATGGGATGAGGCTGGGAGCTTCTTGCACATGAAGGTTTGCATTTATTCGGGTGAACGTCGTGCGGTTTCACGATGCACAAAGGAAAGCATTGCACCAGGGATTTTGGCTGTCGGTTCGATGACAGTTGCCTGTAGACACCTCCATGAGGAAGATCCAAAAGCGCAGCCCGCTTTGAGAGACAATTGGCAGAAACGCACACATCACCCGGTAGGCTAAAAATGATCGGCAGAACCACACACCTAACCCGGTAGGCCGAAAATGAGTTGGGAGCCCCTTCCGCCCCACGGCACGGATACCTGCTCACATGCCCCACTCCCAGTAGCACAACCTTATTGAAGTTTCTTTTTAAATCGCGTTTATCACTAACTTGTTTGGATTTTTAGGCCAGCCCTTTGCAGCTGTTCAGCAAAAATTCCGTTTGG